>JAABUW010005046.1_pt1 | contig 17481 bp, 19 predicted proteins | sample 5560081 | NCBI WGS metagenome assembly JAABUW01 (sample SAMN10711882, study PRJNA513363) | rock metagenome | isolation source: Antarctica rocks | place: Antarctica: Victoria Land, Knobhead sud | reverse complement strand
CAAGCCCGTTGGTTCCTGATGCTGCCGGAGAAGGTTCGACGGCAGCACTTCAGCAGGGATGAGCATCTCACGCTGCTGATGCGTTGCAAGAAGGTGCTCGAGCCTGAATCATCGACGCTTAAGGCTCCTCCTCATCGATGTCATCCGTTGTCTCGGCCTCAGTCTTGCATGTCCCTCCTACCCAAAGAGAGACCATCGACATCTACTGCAACGAGTGTAGAGACGAGCCGAAGCTTTCTGGATGCAGACAACGTATCCGTGCGCACCACCGAATCCTCCAATGCTGAGATGAAGATCTTCAATCTGTACTCGCGATACAGCACACACAACGACATAATCGCGACGGTACCACCACCGCAACGTCAGCCCGACCCAAGAGATGTCGCTAGACCGAAGAAGCAGCCAGGCTTTCGAAAGTACTCCTCCTTCACACCTTTACGGTTACCGCCGCCCACACTCGCTCCACCCGTGCCGCCAGTGCCATCGCTTTCGAGGCCTACCTCACCCGACTCAGCTCGTCCCCTGTCCATGTCTGCTCGACTTTCTCGGCCTTACACAGGCCTCTTCACCTCAATATTCGAGCTGGAAGCTGAGCCAGTACAGCAGCCAGTGACCGTTGAGTTAGAGGCCGACCACGAGGAAGACGTTCGCAAACGGCTGCGAAGGACGGTACGCCCAGATATGTTTGAGGACATACTTGGGTTGGGCTTCATTGCGGAAGAGTCGTCACAATCAGGTTCCGTTACAGAAGATAGCTGTCCTATCAGTCAGTCGCTGTCGAGCAAGTTCTCAAGCGAGAGTGAATACGAGGAGGACAACGGCAATTATGAGAACGACGACGACACCTCAATCGAGCCTACCAGCCCCAGGACACCAACTCCGCTCTCCGGTGACCTTCTTGCATCCTACAAGCAGCACTCGTTCGACTCTGGCATTGGAATGGCATTGTCCCACACCGGTCACCTGCAGATGCCTGCCACATACAGCCCAGATACGAGCATCAGCAATCGCGATGTGACTGTCCACATCAGGCGCTCCGAACTTCGATCTCCCGAAGACGCACTGTACAGTGTACAGCGGCAACAGACGTCCGGCGTCGATGTCGAGAAGCACGATCCGCTTGCCCTGGACACTTTGACAGTCTGCGATGATCCTACCGGCTCCCAGGGCGCTTTCTCCATTCGATCGAGCCAGAAGAAGGGTTTGAAGGGTGTTTGGAAGACACTACTTGGGCATTGAGGACTATTCTCCAGCGGCGCACCAGATTTCTTGTACATATGTATCTTTTCATAGCGTTTTAGCGCTCGATTCGCACGTCGAGAACAGCACAGGAGGAGGGGACACACCTCAGATCATCTAGGCACAACGATATATGTACAGTACTACACATCACAACGAAGTTCGAAGCTCAAGTCCCACCATAAGTCTCCGTTATCAAAGGCGACGAAGTGGTGGCGAGATTGCTCTCCCTCTGAGCACATCGAGATTTCGGATCGTAACAAATTACTTCATCTAGCTGAGCCAGGCATCAAACCGTACCTTGCGTCGGCCTACAAATATCCACCTTGCGTTAGAACTAGACGATTTCCACGCTCCTTCTACTTTCGTCATGGTGTGGTGTCCCGCCCTTCCACCCGAGAGCTTCGAGAGCTTCGCGGCATGCGACGACAGACGTCAACCCTCCCATAGCAAGCCCTCGTATACGACATACAAACCTTCCCAAAACATTGCTCGACCCTCCAAACCTCGGTGTGCTCAACAGCTCGTGCGACAGCCTTCTTGAGGCGCTGCCCGCACGCAGCCATGTCGACCATCGACATCTCCGAGTACGAGAACGATCCGAGACTATTCTTGTTCACATCCTTGACATCCGGCTCGTCCCACATTATTACGGCAACATCAAGACTGGAGACGATACTCAAGGCGAACAAGATACCATTCCTAGCTATCGATACCGCTACGGACGAGAAAGCGCGGAGACTATGGCAGCGGAGAGGGCAGAAGAAGAAGTTACCTGGTTTGGTGAAGGAGGGATACGTGATAGGTGTATGTGCGTCGCTCTATTGTGAGTTGAGGCAGCCGAGTACAAGGGCTGATATGATGTTCTCAGGATCTGGACGAGATAGAAGAATGGAACGAATTTGGCGAGCTGAAGGAGAACATTGGCCCCGTGCCAGCTACCAATGCTGCGCCGTCGGGTAGCAGTGTGCAAGGGGTCAACATACGGCCTGCGGGTGCGACGAGTCCGAAGCAAACACAAGGTTCTGTCGGCGTGAGCAAACCGACTGTTAATAAAGCTCCTGCTCCGCTCTTGAATGAATCAAAGATGGTGCCACTTCCTGGAGCTGCAGAGATTGCTGCAAGAAACAAACCGCAGCCCACCTCAAAATCCACAGATGAGCCTGCGGCAGTGGAGACAAAGCCTGCGGCGCCAGCTGAGAAGGAAGCGAGCATCAATGCTGCCAAAGCGATGCTGAAAGAAGACCACCCTGGTCTTGACCATCTGTCTGCGCCTCCATCAGCTATGCAGTCTGGAACTGCAACGCCACAAGGCGAGTCAGCTGTCGCAGTTTCCGGAGATGCTGAATCTGAGCCGTCACCGAGGCCTGAGGGTCAAATCAAGGAGGCTGATAAGGAGGAGATCAAGAGTACCGACGCGGAGGATGCGGTAGAGGAGGAAGACGAGGATGAAGATGAAGAAGATGACGAAACTAAGGAGCCTGAGGAGGTTAAGGAGCCTGAGGAGGTTAAGGGGCCTGAGGAGGTTGTCGGTAAGGGCGTGGAAGCGTTGGAGGTCAAAGACGAGGAGAGACCTCAAGATCAGGATGCGAAGGAGGCTGAAGATGCCACGAAGACTGTTCAGGATTGATCAAATGTAAGGACTCGACGAAATGTGTCTCACATCTCAGTAAGAGAACTTATTCCTTCCTTGTGGTCTTCCTGTTCCTCGCCGCCGTCACGTTTCGCATTCCGAGGTGCCCATCGCACATGTGACAATGTCCGGCCCAATCTCGGCACCGGATCATGGCCTATATATTCGATCTCAAGTATTGCTTACTTTATCAACAACGGGCAGGCCTGGCGAATCACCGAATGGTTCAGGTCAATGGTAGCCTCCGATCGACCGGCAATCAAATTCGACCAAACGACCGGGTAGGCCAGGTATTTCGTTCGTTAACGATCCTAGTCAATGGAAGGCCCTTCCCCGTGGACGATCGAAACGACAAGAGATTAAAACGACAAGAGATTAGCCCTGTCCGGGGGGTGAACTCTTTTGATGTTTGGAGGTTCAAGGTTCAATCTACTTTTTGCACAATCGACTGTCAATTGCTTCCATACCGTGCATGTAGGTTTCGGGGTTTGTGTGGAGGGGACCTTATGCTTTTGGTGCTTTATCACGTGCTGCAATTGACGATATCGTGTTGCGAGATTGATGTGACGGAGATATCATAAATCGTGTCACGACTTCGTTGTAAGTCAGACTTTTTGCTTGGTCATGTAGAACATCATACTCACAGTACTCAGGAATAGCAGACGTGTGGTAAGGGCGAGTACATGTACTTCTTGAGAGTCGCAACATTTTGTAAGCTTTGCGAGTTACGCCGCCAAATACATGGGTGGGAGGGTTCTCCGAAAGAGCATCACGCACCCAGCAGTGCTCTGGGACCTTCCAAACCTCAACGACAAAGTCTGAGACACTTGCTGAGCCTTCTTCTCATATCACTCTCCATGATCAGAATGTCCACCGTACGTACCTCCCTAGCTGCTGCCGCTGCTGCTATCGGATCATCGAGCCAGAGAACACCCTCAGTATACTCTCGTTACATCGAGCCAACATCCCCCTCCAACCTCCCTCCTCCCCGGAAGAAGCTCACCGCACGTGTATCAACATCCACCTCAAAATCGGGTTCTCCTCCGCCTTCGCCAGCGGGAAGAACTTCTCACGCCCGGCACTCTTCATGTACCTGCTCAACTCGCCAGCGGATGCGAAGGCGCGGACTGCGGTGCCGTTGTTCCTGGCTTGGACGAAGTCGACGATGTTGATGAAGGTGCCGCGGAGTTTCTGGAAGGAGGGTGAGCAGAGTGCAGCGCTACCGTACGCGGAAAAGACTGACCTTCTTGCATTGAGTGATGGAAGTACCTTCTTCGACACTGACGTTTCGGCACAATCGCTGCCAGGAGACGAGGCGGCTTTCGTTTCGTCCGTATTCGTGGTCGAAGTGGGTGACGACTGCTGCGTGGAGGGCGAGCACTTGTGCTTTGCTCTTCGGCATATTGACGAGGTTCTCGAAGGTGGTTTGAAGACTGCTGCCGGCGAGTGGTCTGATGGAGGAGTGTCTGATACGGAGGCTTTTGGAAGCGTGGCAGCCAACTGGGGTGGCGTCTGTCTTGTATTAATAGAATTGTGTGGTTCTGTTTGCACTGCAAACGATGGGATTGTCCGCAGGATGCAGGTGTCCGATACCCATGCACGAACACCACACTGGGAACTTAGGCAAGCGGTATGGTAAGATGGAGTAAAGTCTCAGAACAAAGGAAGATCGTAAGGCCTGCATGACACAGCTCACACTCTGCTCTAGCCATGGTACAGGACGGGGAGAAAAATTTTGCTGCAGAGCAATGTCGATGTGGATCTTTTGATACCAGCAAGGCTACCCAACCAGACCAGGTGATAACCCAAATATATGCATCAAACCACAGCCATGCAGCCATATACGCCATGCAAAAGCTGCACTACCGCTCTGCCGACTCCTGAACTCCCCCACCCATCACCCATACGCACTCAGCGAACACGAATCAACATCCACTTCAGCAGATAGTTGTCCTTGCCCTGATCAAGCGGGAACCTCTTGCTCGGCCCTCCACGCTTGATGTAGTTCCGCAGCGCGGATGCAGTGGCGTACGTGTGAACTTGCCCATCGTTCTTCTTCGCGGTCACGAAGTCGATGATGTTGATGAAGGATTTCTCGAGGTGCTGGACGGGCAGAGCGTTAGCAGAGATCCGTAGGTGATAGTTTGTTGTTAGCATCACACTGACCTTCTTGCACTGCTTGATGGACGTCCCCTTTTCGACACCGGCATCACGACAGAGTTGCTGCCACGATGGGAGGCGTTCGCCCGAGGTGCCGTACTGGTCGGTGAAGTAGTCGGGCACGGCCTTGTGAACGTTCTGTCAAGTTAGGTCAGTGATGTTTGGTCAGAGGGTAGGCGAAAAGTATTCACCTTCTTGCACTGCTTGATGGAAGGACCCTCCTCAGCACCGATCTCACGGCAGCGTGCTTGCCAGGCGGCGAGCTTCGACGCGACCACAGGAGCTTCGGTCTCCGGGGTATGGGCGCCGGTCACTGCGCCAGCAGCGCCACGGACTCGGAGTTGCTCAAGCTGGCTGATGACATCGTCGATCGTGGTGTTCGGCGCGACCAGCAAGACGCCACCTTCCACGTCGAGCTGCTAAACGCGCTCCGTGGCGGCGTTGGTGGTCGCGTCGGGATTCGGCCTAGTCCTCGTCATGGTAGGCGGTCGTGGTAGTGGTGTGGTGTTGTGACTCTAAGCTATTGAGGATCGATGTGTCGCTGTGAAGCCGCTTGTGGATTGTCAGGTGTCTGTCCCAATAAAGGAGAAGGTGATTATCTGCCAGAAGAAAGCAATCGAAAGCTTTCGGTTGGAAGCCGAGGGAAACACAAACGGCGTAACGGCGTCATAACGGAAGGGCCCGCTGTGACATGTGACAGTAGGCCATCTCAGTGAATGTGAATGCAAGATAAAGGTTTGTGAGGCTTCACAGATGTACTTGACCTTTCGTTGAGTTTGAGATTACATTACTGTGCCTATCTCTATCACTTCGGTTCCTGGCTTAGAAAAACGGTGCTGGTACCCGTATTGATATGTTCGAGTACCGATTCTTCGAACGATTACTCTCATTGCGACGTTCGAATTGACGGCATTTCAAGCTCTAGTAGACGTTGGGGCGGATACCTGGACTCATGTTTGTAAGCTGATGTACTGCTCACATGTCATCTCTTACATGTCTTGTACGCTGTACCAGCGAACCCTGGAAGTAGCTGTGCGGAGTACAGGTATGCTTGTTTTGCTGTGCTTCAAAGTGTCGTGTGCCTTCAAAACCGAAGCCTGTATGCCATGGCTTTCGCGAACGAGCTGTGTTAGTAAGGTGACCACCCAACGAGTGACAGTGGAGACTCAAGCTTTGGTGAGCTGTCGTATTTCAATAAGGTTCCTGCATGCGTGTATGCTAGAATTACGACAATCGCATGTCTCGGGACGGGGCACACGGGTAGATGCATGAAGTGCGGCTGCAGGAAGCATTGTTTACTGTCCATCGGTGCGTATCCGTGGTCTGATAGCCTTCAATCGAGGTGGAAAAGACGGTGTGGCGCTCAGAAGACCCTCATCTCGCATCGGTCGACCATGGTGTCACTAGGGTGCGGCTCTCGACAGTACGAGGGCAAGGCTCATGGAGCTGTCCGACATTCATCTGTTGGCGCCTTGGGGAGACGACATGGTGACAGCTCTGTTGAACAGCAGGTCGCCGCTGCAAAGGAAGCTCAGGGAGGTCGTCAGAGCTGACCTAGGCATGGACAGCTAGCGCACCGCTCGCACGCTTTAGGTCGAGCGGTCCGATGGAGCTAAACGCCACGATTTCCAGTCTGCTGGAGCCCGCAGAACCTCAGCGGTGCCATTCAATGGCTCAACGGATTCGCGATAGCCAGGGCGGTCAACATCACGCTGATGGCGATTGTGTACGAAGGCACCACGAGTGCTGAGGTCGCGCAACAGATATTGGCCATCTGGTGAGTCTCGATCATTGGGGTAGTGGGTCTTGATACGTAGCCGGAGAAACGCGGGTGAGGTTTGGTGAAGCGAGTGGGATGCGGGCTGCACTGGGTGCATTGAACGCGACCAACCACTGAGGGCCTGCCGGCATGGCCTCTCGACCATTCTTATTCTGGTCTCCTCCCACGTAGACTCAACCTCCAGTCTATCGTGATCTCTTTCGTGGTTTGTGGTTGTGTTGCTGTCCTCGAGAGCGTTGTGCAAGTGCCAGACAGTCTCAGACATCACCTCACAAGTCGAGTCCACGGCTCAACGGCTTGAATCGAGTCACTCGCAATCTCAATCACCTGGCCATATCGAAACCCTCTACTGGCCTGGTCGGCCCCCCTCAATACGACAACAGAAGCGTATGAGTGAATACGCGACATTCCAGTCCTGGGCTGATCATGTCGTCAAACCCTCCACCACGGAGGTTCGCTCCTACGCCGCTCGAGCAGACTGCTAAGTCTTCTCGGCAACCAGCTCAGACACCAAATGACGACAGCAAGAAGCCCAGGCGCTTCGCTCCGGAGCCTGTCGAGGAGAGCACCCGCTCTTCGAAAGATGCTCGAGAGCACATGACCAAGTCCTCGAATGACACACACATGACTGAGGATGGAGAGAAGCCCAAGCCGAGACGTTTCGCACCTCAGGTGGTCGAAGAGAGTCACAGTACCAGCAAGAAGAAGGAGCAGGAGAAACCTCACGTCAAGTTCAAGCCGGAGGTTATATCGACCATATATTCAAGCAACCGGAAGGCCAAAGGCAGCCAGGACTCTGACTCTTCATCTGCCATGGATATAGACGAGAAAGGCCGCCGAAAGTTCACGCCCATCTTGCTGGACACTGCCAGGCGTTCACGTAAAGCTGGAGACGACAAGCCGGCTATATCAGACTCGCACAAGACTGAATACGCATACCACCTTCACACTACGGAGCACTGGAACCGGGTCCACCAGGAGCGAGCTGGACCCAGCGGGCGGCCAGAGCCAAAGCCAGCCGCTGCCGATTCTGACATCGAGAGTGACCACGGCTCAGCAATGAGTACTGACAGTGGTTTGAAGTTGAGAGAGGTATGTCCTCTCGATGGCAGCGCTCCAAAGCGATCAGCATGCGCCATACCCGCTCGCACGCATTCCTTCCGGATGCCAGACCTCGACACGATCGAAAGTTCCGAGAGTGAGCCTGATACCAACCCGTCCCCATTGTCTGCTTCTCCTACTCGTGATGGCTCACCGATAACAGCGTCTGAGTCGTCTTTCGAGTACTTCAAGCATGCCACTAGGATCAGGGAGTCTGTCGACGAGAACTTCACGCACTATCTGTTGGACTTGGAACGCAAGAAGGCACGTAAGAGGATGGAGGAGCAAGCACTCGCTGCCTACCCCAACCCCGGCTTCGGCTATGAGGCGCCGGATCATTACATTAACAATGATGATGAGAGCGACCAGATGGAGCTCGAGGACCGGCCTGTGACCTGGGAAGGAAACGACGATGATCTTTTTGGGATGAAGAAGCCTCGCCACCGCGACAGCACTGGGGTCAACTGGGAGCAGCTGGAGATGCAGCAACATGCAGAGGAGATGCAGCAGGAGCGTAACGCCAACCGGGTGACTGCTAAGGCGGCTCCGTCGCCATGGTGGAAGCCAGGAGCCTTTGGCATTCAGCGCGAAGCCGAGCCAAACAGTGAGCTGAAGTCGATGCGAGATCGTGCAAGACCTCCTATGCTCGGTGGCGACATCGTCTTCCCACGCTGCCCATCTCCGGAACCTGCGCGCTTCGACGTTACGCAAGGCTCAGTGGCGCTACGAAATCAGATGTGCTACCTTCAAGAAGCTGCCGAGTCCGAACGCCACCGTACTGGCGAAGACGGCGGTCTGTGGCAAGCCTCGCCTTCGCCCAAGTCTCCAGTCCTCTCGGTCAGGTCGCCAGTGGTCAGCGTGGACAGCTCACAGTCTAAGGGCCTGTGGGGTGGCTTTTGCGTCGACAGCGGCGATAAGACTTCCGCGGCAAACGCTCTCTCGCCACCTCCAGCTCCATCTGGTCTCATGACTCCAGCGAACGAGCTCGCGAATAATCCATTCGATGTTCTATTTACGGCTGAACAACGACCACACGGCATGAAGACTCCTCGAGCACCTCGTGCCAATGCTCATGAAGCAGACTTTGCACACCTAAACGCCGTCCTCGTATCCGAACGCGACTTCGAGGCTCAGCTGGACGAGCAATATCCCGACTCCTTCATCACGCAAGTCTACAACTACCTCTCGCTCGGCTACCCAGCACTCGCACGACCTTTCGACGATGAACTCGCCAAGATCAGTCGTGTGCCGGTTGAAGAGCTGCGCCAGGACGATGTCACGGCAAAACAAAGCCCGCGCGGCTATATCAGGCTTGGAACAGATTTTGAGGGCGGAGGCGGCGACGGCGTGAGCGGGATGCAGTGTGTGCGATGGCAGGCGTTGAGGATGTATATACGCGAATGGGCGAGGCAGGCGAGGGATGGGCATTGGGAGGTGGACGAGGTGCCCAAGGGGACGACGGCTAGGAGAGGCAGTTGGGCTTTTTGATTGATGCGTTTTTAGCGAGCGGGTGGTGTTGGCGATTGGATCTGCGTATTCTCGTGGATGTTGTAGGCGTTTGAGGTGTGATTGAGTTTGATGATGGCATCGCACGATGGTATGTGCGGTGGAGAGCGGTGTTTGATGAGGGATGATACCCATGCGAGTGCAGCAGGACTTAACGCGGTTATGAGTGGTAGCAAAAGTATGCATAGTCTTCCTGACTTCATGTCAACTCCCGTCTTATCGAGCCGTCGCTGTTGCGTCTGCATACAGCACAGTCCAAAATGGTCGAGCTGGCTGATACTGTGGTGAACTAGTGCGTACGGCGAAGTAATCCACTATTTACATATCTGTCCTGTCGTTGACTATGTGTGAACGCTGTACATAACTCGACACATGCAAGCCGGGTAGCTTACTCGTTCACTGCTCATCATCCAGCTCATAGATAAAGTTCGCTCCTACCACACCTGCGTCAGCAACACCGCCTCCATGGCTCAGAAACAGGACAACTCACCAACAACACCCAACCCCATCTCCTCCGCCCACCCCCTCAACCCCTCCCTCTCATGCTTGGAACCCCAGTGCTGCCTATCCCCCGGTTTCCTTAGATCCAACTCCTCCGTCGTCCCGTTCTTCGGTGCAAGCGCAACGAACACGTAGCGGTGCTTGCCGGTTTTTGGGGGTGGGCCGGGAGGTTTGTAGGGCATGATGTCTAGCATGCGTTTCTTCAGCACCCCTGCATCGTTATCCTCATCCTCTTCAGAGGAGAGGGAGGAGGTGGAGGAGTCCGGCTGGGTGAGTTTGACGTCTGTGGCGATCCAGTGGCATATCTCGCTCCATTCGGGGTTGTCCCGTGATGGGGCGTCTGGGTCGGTGAGGGCGAGGGTTAGTTGGGGGTGCTTTTTGCCCTTGCCAGAGTTCCAGAGGGTAGAGTCGGGGTCGAGGTTGATAAGCTGGACGTCCGGTTGTTTCTTGGTTTTCGAAGGGTTGATAGTGTTGCCGTAGGAGGCGGAGGCGTTGGACCAGGTGATGTTGATTGTGAGCAGCGGGGTGAAGGTGTCGAGGACCGTGGGTATTATTTCTGCTTTCTTGAGTCTGTGGATACGTTAGTATTGCTCGGATCTGTGGTTGGGGAAGTGGTGTAGTATGTACTCGTAGATCAAATCCAACCCTCCATCCTTGACGAGGGGAACCTGTGATTGTGCACCAACGGCGATAAAGGTACTCGCAACGTACAAGACGCAGAAGACGAAGCTTGCGACAACAGCCATTGCACTCAATGCCGTCCGACTTGGAAAGTGTGCACGAAGAGAGGGAGGTGGGTTCTGGAAGAAGGAAGAGCTCGCGTGCTCGAGCTTGGTGCTCATGGTCCCCGCTGATCGACGGCAGCTTGACCTCTGTCTTGACGTACTGATTTGCTCAGAGGCGTCAAGGGGGACGTACCCTACATCTTGCGATATATAGTAGAAATGAATTTCAGATGCTGACAATGGGATCGTTGTGAACCGGTGTTTTCGGTACATTCGGTACATGTACCGAATGGTTGGAGCCTAGATATACGAAGGATCTGGGATGGGTACGAGGCTGCACAGCCCGCGTTCAATGTTTCATGTCATCGCGAACAAGACGACAGAGATATGAAAGGATCTTTTCCGTGTTGTGCTTTCAGTTGCACTATGCATAAGTTGGGGTATCATGTATGTCCATGCAGAAATAAAGCTCAGTCTCCAAGACATCTCACTTCCCAGGCATCCGGGCCTCCTCCAACACCGCGGCGACCTCCCAGTTCCCCAACTCCGCCGCGAGCTGTAGCGGCGTCTTCCATTCCTGATTCCTCTTCGTCATATCCGCGCCATGGCTCAGCAGTACCTTGGCCACGCCAGCCAGATTACTGATTGCGGCACAATGCAACGCCGTCCCTCCGTCACCCATGGGCTGGTCTGGATCCGCGCCAGCTTCCAGCAGCAAGGCCAGGCTGTCCACGTTCCCGGCCCATAGCGTCCAGTGAATCGCCGCACTTCCAATGAAAGAGAGACGATGCAGATCAGGGCTGTACGCTAGAAGCACGCGCATGAGAGCCGGGGAACCGTACTTCCCAGCGTACATGACTGGCGTGGTGTTGAAGCAGTTCAGCAGATCGACATCCGCGCCAGCTTCGAGGAGGAAGGCAGTCATTTCTGCATCGTCGGATTTGCAGGCTTGGTGTAGAGGACTCGAGGAAGACTGCTTCATCGTGGGATTGATCGCCGCGCCGTGGGAAAGTAGAAGTCGGACAGTAGAAAGGTGGCCGTTGCCCGCTGCACCAGCGAGGGCGGAGAGGGTGCCGGGTTTCGCGGGTTTGAAGGCATCGTAGAAAGCCGGGATTAGGCTGGGAGTGTTGATGGGGGCGCCGAGAGAGAGGAGTAGGCGGATGTGCTTGTTGTCGCCCGCGCAGCCGGCGGCGTACAACTTGTCGGCCAGGGCGTTGAGCTCTTTAGCGGTCTTGGGACTTAAGGGGCTGGAAGGTGAGTCGAGGGAAGTGGGCGAGCCCATGTGCGGCGAGGCGTTGCCGGAAGATGATCTGCTTGAGCGTGGCGAGCCATAGCGCAGAGAGCGTGTGCGAGGTGAAGGTGGCGGGCTCCAGTTTGCTTTGGCTTCGTTGAAGCTGGGTGCGCCTGAAGACAGCGCAGGAGGCGATGGAATGGTGTAGTCGTCCCGTGAGATCGTGCGCCCTTTGGAGCTGTCGAATGCGATCGTGCCTTTGTAAGCTCCTCCTCGGCTTTGAATATTGTCGTTGAACTCGAATGCCTGGCGGCCCCAGGCAGACATAGAGTCGTATACCATGATGTTGACTGTTGTGATGTGAGCTTGTCCGGTGTGGTAGGACACTGCTCGTGTAGTCAAGCACGGGATAGTGGTGGCGGTGTCTGGTTAGAAGTCGAGACACAGATGGAAGGAGGACTTCTCCTATATGGTGATGATAATGCAGGTATACTGATCAAAAGCAGTCCAGCCCAACGAGATGCGGAGAGATGAAGAATGCAAAGAGGCCAGTAGGGGGTCTATCGGGAGAGATGTACAGTAAGATAGCGTGACCTACATGCATCGACTCATCAGAGAAGCAGAGATGTCACGCCGGAAGAATGCTACGGTGCCTACCCACGACAGGCCACCCGCCTTGTAGGGCAGAAAGTCGCAGGTACGGTGGTGTGTGTGGTGGCTCAGCTAGCTCCACTCGAGCATTGGAGCAGTGTGAAGTGTGCGGGATAGAGGGGCAGCACGCCGCCTCTCCAGCAGCGGCACGGGTCAGATTTGCAGCAAGATGGCGCTGAGCTTGCGGTGAGAGGAGCAAGAAACTCGAGAAGCTGTGCAAGGAGCCGGGTTGACAGGTGGGGCAGAAGCCTTGGTCGTACTGTAGGTCTTCGAGGCTGAGCAAGCGCAAGCGTGCTGGGGAGAGTGACATTTGGCCGATGGCACGTTGATGGTTCGAGCGATTCCAGCGTTCTCGAAGACAGCGACGAGTCTTCGGTGGCCAGATCAACGACAGCAGTAGCATTTGGGATCTTCGAGAACGAAGTAAGTTCAAAACAGCGCGGTTGCCTCGAGTGATAATTGGGCGGAAAAACGTATCGCCGACAAGCTGACGCTAGTGACTGACTTGCATACTACAGGCGCGACTGCACCACGTCTAAGCCTCAACCCCGACACCGATCTCCACCGCGACTTTGACCGCCGATTTTCCGCAGAGCCGACGTAATGGTCAGATCTCATCTCGGAGATCATGGTAAAGATCACCTTGAAGGCCGGGAAGGCCTCTTCACCCCCACCACCCACTCCAGCCAGCGCGACTGGCCTCAAGCTGAATTTACAGCCCAAAAAGCCCATCTCGAAGAAACGAGCCGCCGATGATGTTACTGCACTACCTGATCCGAAGCGCAGGCTGACTTTGAAAATCGGAGAGTCAAGGAAACCTTCCGCCGCACCTAAGCTGAAGGCACTAAATGCGACTAAAAAACCACCTCCCCCACGACTACCTGGCCTTGGATATGACAGCGAAGACAGTGAAGCCGAAGAGGACCCGGCCATACAGCAGGCATTCGTACTACGTATGCGACCAGGAGAAGACTGCGACTACATTCACGATGCGATTACGAACGGCAAGGTCGGGTTACCCGTCAGCGAAGGAGGAGCAGAGGTCAGTTTCAGGTTCATCGAGAAGGATCTCCGACGTGCGATTGTCACAGTACGTGGGCGCATGTACGCGGCTGTGCTAGTGGACTTGCCTTGCATCGTCGAGACGATGAAGAGCTGGGACAAGAAGGGCTGGTGGAAGGTTGCGGACATGTGCCAGATGCTATTGGTGCTTGGGACATGTCGTAACGAGGATGAAGCGAGGACATACGCGCTTCCGAAAGAGGTCGAGAAGGACACATTCCAGTACCCACACGGTCTCACACCGCCGATGCACTGGGTGCGCAAGCGTAGATTCAGGAAGAGGCTGAGCTACAAGACTATTGCGAACGTTGATGAGGAGGTGGAACGTCTACTACGCGAAGACGAGCAAGCGGAGAAGACGGGCGGCAGCGCACGCTACACCATGATCGACCCCACCCGTCCGAACGGCGAACAAGCTATCGGCGAATCAGAAATCGACGAGTACGAAAGCCAGGACGCCCTCGACACGTTCGAGAACGGGCAACAGCCAGAAGACGAGGAGTTCGACGACGAAGAGTTCGCAGCAGAGCTAGAGGGCGGTCTCCAAGCCGCCTTCGACGAAGAAGAAACCCAGGCCGCCTTCACCTCCGAGCCCCTAGCAGGCAACCTCATCGACTCTCCCGCGCAAATCCCAGACCAAGCGCCCGCCTTCACAGCACCTACTACCAGCGCCCCTATCCCCGAATCCGAGAGCGTAGCCGCCACCCCCGCTCAAGCCACCAGCGAAGCAGACGCCGAAGGCGACGACGAGTCCTCCTCCGACGAAGACGACGAAGAAGACGAAGAAGAAGACGAGGCGGACTCTCCGATGGACGAAGACGCCCTAGCGCGCGCCGCAGAGCGCAACCAGCAGCTCGAGGAACTCGCGGACTTGGAGCGGGAGATTGCGAGCCAGAAGCGGAAATGCGACGGTTTGACCAACCAGCTGTTGAAGCAGCGCGCGGTGGCGCAGTTGAGGAATTTGCAGGAGGATAGGCGGGTGAAGAGGGGGATTCTTGGGTTGGATGAGGAGGATGAGGGGGCGGCTGAGGGGGGGACGGGTGAGGGGTGAGGGAGCGGTTTCTGGGGTTTTTAAGGGGTAGTGGTAGGAGTATGAAGTGCTCACTGTAGCTATATCACTAAGTTGGAGAGGTTTGTTTCAGCCATAATCGACTCCCTCCTCACGTTGTATCGTTTTGCTAGGCTTGGCATTGAGCCTGGTCGAATGTGCCCCTTCTCCGCCGCCAAATCGTAGGTGGTGGTGGCGAGATTGCTCACTACGTGAGCACATCGGAAATTTTGTTTCTGGAGAACGAGCACGACGGCCGATGTCGCGCACCATCAGACGTGCCTCATCTCCGCTGTGAGATCAGAGGAGGCGGTGGTGAGATTGGCTTTTACCTGAGCATATTGAAATTTTGATTCTTGGGGAACGGACGGCGTGGCCAATGTCCTTTGCTTTGCTCTAGCTAATCTTATGCTTTCGAGCCCGGTCGATAGCGGCCCATCTCCTCTCTCTCGCAGGTACTGTGGTGAATTTCCTGACTTCACCTGAGCATTTGAGCTCTTCCGATCTTGGAAAAGGGGCGATCCAGCACCCCGACATCCTGCTTTCGCTGCCCACCTCCGTGCACGTCTACCGCGGAGCAGTACTCATGGCTAACGTCAGCTGCACAGCTTCCATCATCGTCAGTCTTCCAGCCTGCTGTCTCCCTTCACCCCATCCCATACGGCCCCTCCCACACCCCCAACCCCGTCGGCTCCGGCTCATCGGTACGCAGCCAGTTGCCGTTGAAACTGTTGACCAGAAAATCGCTAAGTTCTGCATCACAAGCGTCAGCAACAACCCCTCAGCCCAATCTCAGGGCAGCCAACTTACTATGATAAACCACCGGATTCGCCCCATGGAAATAAATACTATGATCACTATCCGGAAACACATGGACATCGCAATTCCTCACCCCCGCCAAATCCAACTTATCCAGCAAACTCAGCGTATTCTGAAAGTGAACATTATCGTCGCTCGCGCCATGCATCACCAGGAACTTGACCGTCTTGCCCAAATTCCGCACATTGCTGATACTCGCGTTCGCGTACCCCTCAGGATTATGCTGCGGGGTGTGCATATACCGCTCCGTGTACACCGAATCGTAGAACCGCCAGTCCGTGACCGGAGCGACGGCCATACCGTACTTGAACGTTTCCCCACCGTCCGTTTCCAAAACTTTGAGTGCCATGAAGCCGCCGTAGCTCCAACCCCAGATCGCCAATTTTTCGGCGTCGACGTAGGATTTAGCGGCCCACATTTTCGCTGCAGCGATCTGGTCGCGCGCTTCCCAGTACCCGATGTTCCCGCGGATGATGGTGCGGTGCGCGCGGCCCATAAAGCCGGTCCCGCGGGCGTCGAGCGTGACGACGATGTAGCCGAGGGAGGACGCGACGTAGGATTGGAAGTCCACGGCGAAGCGCTGGTTGACGTGCTGGAAGCCTGGGCCGTTGTAGAGGAAGAAGAGGACGGGGTACTTCTTCTTCGGGTCGAAGTGAGGGGGACGGCGCTCGACGAGGTTCATGGGGACGCCGTCGACTTCGATGGTTTGGTAGATTTCGATCGGGAGCTCGGTTTTCTTGGCGAGTTCGGCGAGGTGGGGGTTTTCTTCTAGGGTGATGGCGGGGATGGAGGAGTTGCTTGAGGGAGTGGATTGGACTTTCTGCCAGGGGATGTGGGGGCCTTGGTAGGAGAGGAGCATGAAGGAGGCGGAGGTGGAGAAGGAGGCGGTGTAGTAAGATATATCGCTTGTGTCGGTGATGGACTTGATGGAAGAGGGGCCGGTGTGGAGGTCGACGGTGTAGACGTGGCGTTGGGTGGATCCGTCTTTGGTTGAGACGAAGTAGATGAGGTTGTCTTCGAGGGAGATGGCGGAGGGGGCCTTAACCACTTCCCATTTACCTTCGGTGAGCATTTGCGGTTCCGGGTTGTCGAGGGGGGTGAAGTAGGCGAGGTGGTCGTAGCCCTCATAAATGACAGTGTCGATATAGCCGTCGTGCTCTCGGCCGTTGTCCGGGTCTGCAGGGACATACGTTGTGGTTTCTGAGATCTCGAACCAGCCGCCATCAAGCGCCAGCACATCTCTCTCTCTGACGGTCCTGCCGGACCGGCCGACAGCATCGATCAAGATCATCTTCAGGAAGTCCGACTCGCGGTTGGTGCTGCGAACAAGCACTTTGCCAGTCTCGCCCGCCCACACAACTTCTGTGATCAGACGATCATCGTCCTCAAAGTCGCCATCAATCGGCACATTGAACACTTGATCCTTCTCCATATCATAGATCTGCAGACTGACCACACTCATCGGCGCTCCAGCCTTGGGGTACTTGATCTTGACCGTATCCGGATACGTCTCTTCACCCTTCGCCGGTGCCTTGCCAGAAGGCCGCGAGAAGAAGTACTGCACCGGAAACTCAGGCACCTTACTCTCGTTCGTCCTCAAGAAAGCAACAAACTTCCCATCTCCACTCCACCAGGTCGCCGACTCAGTCTGGAAGACCTCCTCTTCATACACCCAATCCGGCACACCATAGAACAGCTCCGGCCCACCATCAGTCGTAATCGACTGCACCTTCCCACTGTTCAGATGCCTTGCAAACATATTATTATCCCTCGTAAACACCACCACATCCCCCTTCGGACTCCACGAAGCAAGCTGAATCCTCCCCTTCGGCATCTTCGGATCCACCGGCTCAGCCGTCTGCGTCTTAACATCAAACACCCAATACGTCCCCGTCCCACTATGCCGCCAATTATCAGCATAATCGCTCCTCACCAACACCTTGCTATGATCAGCATTCGGCCACGCCTCCTGCACCGTAACCCTCCTACCCTCGAACTCGAAATCCCCCCTCGTCATCAGCGTAA
>JAABUW010005045.1_pt1 | contig 17483 bp, 24 predicted proteins | sample 5560081 | NCBI WGS metagenome assembly JAABUW01 (sample SAMN10711882, study PRJNA513363) | rock metagenome | isolation source: Antarctica rocks | place: Antarctica: Victoria Land, Knobhead sud | reverse complement strand
TACGGACGGACGGCCACGAGATAGGACCAAATACCCATTCCATTTCCATTTCCAATCTCCCTCCCATCTCCTTCCTCTCACTTATCTCCTCACACATCCTCCATACTCATCCTCTGCTCCAACCCCAGATCCTGATGCCCATCCACATGATGCCCCTTCCTCTGCTCCTCCTCCCTATAACTCTTAATCGCCTGCGCCGCGACCCTGAACCCCTCAATCCCCGCCGGCATCCCGCAGTACGCCGTCGCCTGCAGAATCACCTCCCGGATCTCCTCTTCGGTGGCGCCGTTGCGCAGCGCCCCGCGGACGTGCGTGGCGAGCTCGGTCGAGCGGTTCTGGCTGCAGAGCATGACGATGTTGAGGAAGGAGCGGGTTTTGAGCTCCAGGCCGGGGCGGGACCAGACCCAGCCCCAGCAGGCTTCTGCTACGAACTGTGGGAGAGGTTAGTTATGTGGATTGGTGGGTGGTGGGAGGGAGGAGGGGGCATTATTGGGAGGAGAAGTGAGGTATACTTCTTGCATTGGCTTGCTAAAGGGATCTTTGGCTGCGTCGAGGCTTTTGCGGACGTAGTCCTCGCCGGCGACTTTGATGCGCATGCGGAGGCCTTCGTTGTAGAGGACTTCGTGGGCTTTCTTGATCTCGTCGGCTGAGTAGTCGGCGACGTACGTTGGGAAGGATTTATCTGAAGACATGGCTGGTTGGTTGATTTGAAGCTGTTGAGACTAAGTTGGAAGTTGAGACTTGTTCGAAGAGTACCAGATCAAGAAGCAAAGAGGTCAAGTGATACAGAAGTTATTGTTTACAGCTGCTGACTTGGAGTGTTAGCTGGCGCTCGTATGTAGCTGAGCGCATGCTCATTACATCGCGAACTCGGAGCTCGACGACACGGTTTCATCATGCTGCTTTGGTTCGAACTCTGTTGCGGGGTTAGAGTTGGTGGAGCTCACAAGAGTGGAGGACTGTCATGCATTCACTTGCCGTATTCAGCTGTTGCCGAAGAGGCATGAGGGGCGAGCGGATGTTATAGAGCGGTACTCATCGATCACAGCTTCGAAGGACTGGACGGACGGGAGTTTGAATCCAATAATCGATCGATATCGACGTCGAAACCATCGTCAACCATGACCACCAACACCACCCCCGAACTCCCACCTGCAGCATCGGATCAGAAATATGTCGAAGTATCGCCTATACCAGGAGGCTTCATTACTCTAGATGAGAACTTTTTTGTGAAGCCCTATACGGAAGGAGCAAGACGTACAGTACCTTCATTGACATTTCTCGTCAAACATCCCGGATCGAACAAATATGGCGCCGATGAGTCGAAACCATTCCACTTGATGTTCGATCTCGGCCTTCGAAGAGCAAAAGAACGTTACGCAGAGGTCCTCCAGAAACATCTAGAAAACAGAGCACCGTACGACCTTGTCCCTGGCGTCGCTGCTCAATTGAAGGATGGCGGCTTGGATCCGAGCGCGATCAATCTGGTTATGCTATCGCACGTGCACTACGACCACCATGGCGACCCAGAGGAGTTCGAGAAGGCACATTTCACGATCGGCCATGGAGCTATGGACGTGCTGAAGAACGGACTCGGTGGCTATGCTTCTCATCAACACTTCGACCCGAACACTCTGCCCGATGATCGTTCAAGCGAGCTGTCAGACCCGACAGGCAGTCAATGGAAACCACTTGGTCCATTCCTGGCTACTCTCGATTTGTTCGACGATGGATCTTTGTATGTGATTGACACCCCTGGACATTTGCCTGGACATGTTAACTTGCTTTGTCGAACGAAGCACAAATGGATATGTCTGTGCGGCGACGCGTTCCATGATCGAAGGTTGTTGACAGGGGAGAAGGAGATCGGGGAATGGGAGAGTCCGCATGGGATGATATGTATTCATCTCGACAAAGAAGCTGCAGCAGAATCGATCCGACGGTTGAGGGAGTTGCACGAGGCTGTTGGCGATGGGGTGGAGATCATAGCTGCGCACGAGGACGAGTGGTGGGAGAAGAATAAGCATAAGAAGTTTCCTGGAACGTTATGACGAGTTGTCGAAGCTACTGAAGTTGATGAGAGACTGAGGAGCCGTTTGTTGCGTGTAACCGTAGACTATGATCTATAGCATCTACCCAACCAACGCAGCCTTCCCACCCCCAAACTTGCCCTGCGGCCCATCCAGGTGTGCATCTAGAATAGCACAATGCCCACCCTTGACAGCCTCAATCGCTTCAGGAAGCAGTCTCGCCAAATCATCCACCGTTCCTGCATACCCAGCCCAAGCCTCCCCACCAGATGCCGCCTTCGCAATCCCAGAGTAGTCGGGCGTCGGCGCGAAGGAGATGTTCAGCGCCTTGTTGTCCACCTTCGAGCCTTCGCCCTCGGGGTGAACGAGCATCATGGATTTTCGGGGGGCGTTCCAACCTGCGTGTCCAGTCAGCATCGAAACCCACATGGTTGTATAAAGGAGAGCATACCTTGATTATTCAACACAATAACCAAAACAGGAATATCATACCTCTCCGCAATCCAATACACCGACCCCGGCACGCTGAACATGTACGTCCCGTCCCCAACGATCTGGACCACGAACTTGCCCTTATTCGAACCTCCGTTCTCGGAATCCGTCGCCAGCTTGATGCCCAGGGCACCGCCTCCGGACCATCCTAGCCCGCCTCCACCACAGTTGATCCATGAGCCCGGTAGAGTGGCCTGGATCTGGTCTGCTACGAAAGCTGTGTTCGTTACAGCTTCGATGGCGAAGATCGTGTCTTGCGGGACTGCTTTTCGCACTTCGCTGATCAGGTATGAGCAGCCGAAGGTGCCGTCGTCGCCTGGTTTTGCTAGCGAGGCGATGGTGTCTAGGCGCTGCTTGTGTTTTTGCTGGAGATCTGACCAGCGCTTTTCGAAAGCTTCGCTCGCTATTCGCTCGGACATGTTGGTCTTGATGTGGTCAGCTATTTGTCTGACAGCTGTCTGTGCGTCGACTCGGTATCGTGCGATAGCGTCGATGTAGAAGACTGGCATCTGTTGTTTGAGAGTGTCGACATCGATGTGTATGATTTTTGCCGAAGACTTTGGTCGGCACTGTGTTGGGATCCAGGGTACGTCGCAGTCGAGCACAATTATCACGTCAGCGGTCTTGATAGCATCTTCAACACCGTATCTCAAGCCAAGCCAAGCTGGATGATTCGCAGGAAAGCACATATCACTCCCACCAGTATCAAGCACCCGCAGCCCCTTGACGGTGTCCGCCAGCTCCACAAGCGCATGCACAGCCTCGTGATTCCGTCCACTATACCCAGTAACCAGCAGCGGCTCCTCAGCACCAACAAGCAAATCCGACACAAACTTAACCTGCTTCCCCGTCAACCCCCCAAGCTCAGCAGGCGTCCAAAACTCCTGATTAATCGAGTACGGCTCAATATCCTCCTCCATCGCCTCCCGCGAACCAAGCAAATACACCGGCCCTCTCGGCTCACTCGTTGCGAAGCTCAGCGCTCGGTTGACCATCTGCTTCACGTTCCGACCGCGCTTGATTTCCTGAGCGTAGCGACAGTACTGTGCGACAATGGCTCGTTGGTCGGGAACATCCTGGATCCAGTGGATGTACTCTGTCCTGGAGCCGCGGTACTCGCCTTCGATAGTCACAGGCGAGAGACCGGCGAAGATCAAGATCGGTGCTCGGCCGCAGGAGGCGTTGTGGATTGCTGCGCCGAGGCCTTGGGTTCCGACGTCGACGTGGACGATTACGGCTTGGGGTTTGCTGGTTAGGCGGGCGTAGCCATCGGCCATTGATAGGGCGACCATTTCGTTTGGACCTGGAGTTGGCGTTCAGCTGGGAGTTGGAGGGGATTGTTGAGTGCGGACATACATGTGATGATCCGTGGGAATTCGCCTTTCTTCTCATTTTGACCTTTGACGATCGCTTCGATGATGCTGGGATGGTCGGAGCCAAGGTTGACGAAGCAGTGTGTAACGCCGGCCTGTACGACGGTTTAGTGAAAGTTCCACGAGTGATGTTCGTTCTAGTTGGTTCACGTACATCCCACAGCGCCTCGAAGAAGGCGAATGAAGCAGTATAAACCCTATGTGTTCACGGCATTAGCTAGACGCTTCACCTCGATGAATCGTTTGTCCCTACATCTTGATGTGCAAAGTCGCGACAACTCAAATCCGCAATTATGAGAGTATCCGACGCTTCGAAGGACAGTTTCCAGAGTCATATGCGAACCAAGCAAATCGCTGACTGCATGGGCGGTAGTTGCTTCGGTCGTAGTTTCCTGCCCCACACAGACGAACTGCGGAGTGATTTCCTCTCCACAAGGAGCTCCGACACCGCTATCGGATTGAACATGTTGAACAGTGCGGTATTACGCCGCAATGCAGGTGGCTTCGACAGAGCGATTCCAACGAGAAACGAGATGTGAGAAAGTGTAGGTAAGAGAAGGTGTAGGAGATCTATATCTACTCATCCCTCATGCTCCCTACCCTCAACCTCCCTCCCATCCCTCAGTTTCTCCACCTTCTCTGTCCGTATGCACCACAATGTCCAGCAGATGCCCACGATAGAAGCAACCAACGTGACCCAATACGCAGACGAGTAACACGCCTTGCCGGCACTGCAAACCAGTTCGCCGCTGTGCTCGCCTTTCCCGCCTTTCTTAACACTATTGCCGTCCAGGATACTGCCATACAGCAGGTTGAAGACGTTGCCAGTGACCACAGGTGCGAGAGTCATGGCGCCCCAGTTGATAGCCATGCCAGATGTGCCAAAAGCATCAGCTACGAGAGCCGGGAAGACGCCAAAAAGGGCGCCGTATGCCAAGCCTGTTAGGCTGGAGAGCCAGAAGAGCATGTATGGGTCCTGGAGCGTCATGGCTACCATTTGCGCGATTGTGAAGATGCTGGCAGAGGCGACAAGTGTCCAGAACCGGCTGGAGTTGTGGTGGATGAGCCAGTCACTTCCGATGCCTGAACATAGCCGGCCGGTGAATGACCCGAGGGACAAAATTCCGACGTGAATGAGTTGTCGCCCTTGGATGAAGTCGTGTGACACGCTGGGGTCGTAGTGGTACCATAGTGCTCGTGCGTCGTTTCCGATGTTGTTGATTGTCATGAGGCCGACACCGCATAGCAAACCCAGGATGATCCATAACTGCCAGAACTTTGGTGTCCTGAGCAGAATCCATCCTGTGATATCTGGCTTGTGGTGGTGAACCGCGTGGGCCTTGATGTTCTCCATATCGCCAGGAACTGAGCCGTCGGATGAGACAAGAGAGGCCCGCTCATCTTCTCTGCCAACCTCCCCGCCCGTGCTGGCTTTGCTGCTGTGTCTCGAGTGTGAGCTAGTCCTCCGTAGGCGATTGGAAGTCCCATCATCCGTGGCGACAGCATCATAGGCTGTGGTCGTTGGCACCACTCTCAAGAATATCAATCCAATGAAGACCAATGTCGTCGCTCCGATGGCCAAGAGAAGAAGGTACGCAGAGGTATCGTTCGGAAAGAGAAGTGACGATAGCGTAGTCCAGAAGAAAGCGCTCAACCCAAAAGCACTCAATGGAAACGCCGTAGCCGTCCCTCGGTGTTGTGGCCAATTGAGGGCGCAGACCTTCAGAGCTGCGCTGAAAGCCGTGCAACTCGCAATGCCCGTCATCAAGCTGAAGAAGCACAGCACAGGTACACTCATGCTGCCCTCTCCCTTGTCGTACGCAGTGTGAAGTGGATAGTACCCGACCGCCAATCCTATAACCCCAATAAACACTCCCCACCTTGGCCCCTTCGAATCGATCAGTATTCCGCCTGGTATTCCCATGGCGTACATCCCCATGTTGCCAAAGTTGCCAATGAGGTTTGCTTGGGTTGCGGTGAGCTGGAGGCGTTCGGCGAAGGCCGGTTCCCATGCGCTGAAGGCATAATTGGTTCCGCAGGAGAGGGCGATGGCGGTACCCGCGACCTGAAGTACGAAATATGGTAAGTATATATCTCAATGGCATGGCCGTGATGACAGCTTACCACGGAGAGTATGCGAGCTTTGCGGTTCGTCTGCTCCAGAGGCGATGGGCCCTTCATCGTGTTGACGCTGGCTGGTCAAAAGAGCTGTGCCGCTCGTCGAGCAATGCCAATGCCGTGGTGCGAAAGATGGTTGAGAAGAGCTCGCTGTGATATTATGCGTGCTTTTTGATGGCGAGGAAGACAGGAAAGACAGAAGAACGCAGTGAATGGTTAATCGAGGTAGGCAGGACGAAAGAAAGAGCAGTGAACCAGAATCACACCAAGAAGTTGTTCCCTGTCGGCACTCAGGAGGATTGGGAGGCGTGCCTGAGCGAGCTGACCTGGCGTGAGATTGTTTGACAAGGCCGAGATAGGATGTTCAGGAGCAGATGGCTTACGGGCCGATATGGCCGGTGATACGATAGCTGAGGTGTGTGTTACCGTGTACGAGGCCAAAGTGAGTCATTGCAGGTTGGAATGGTCGTATGCGGTCAAGTACATTACAGTGTGTGTCGTAGCTTCAATCATATAAAAGTGTAATTGTCAAGAATGTCCCTTCAACGGCGAAACGCTTGTCGATCGGGTGGCGTGTTGCCCGCCGCAGATCACGTGGCGCATGCGGGTCTGGAGAAGACCTGACGTCGGCTAGCAGGCTTGCTCCAACATCTCTAACCACACCACCACCACCACCACCGGAACCACAACCATGGGCGCCCTACTATCCCTCCCCCTCCTCGCGATCCCGTCCATCGGCACTCTCGCAACCTTCGCAGCGTCCTGCTGTGGAGCCGCGACTTGCAGCGCGGTGTGCAGCGCCTGCGGCAAATGCAATAACAGCATCGCAACCCGCATCGCCTACGCCATCATCCTGCTCTTCAACTCCCTCCTCTCCTGGCTCCTGCTCACCGACTGGGCCGTCAAGAAACTGCAGGGAGTCCTCCTTGACTATGTCACCATCGACTGCGGCGGGCACGCTTGCTTCGGCTTCGCAGCCGTCCATCGTGTCAACTTCGCTCTCGGACTGTTCCACTTCGTGATGGCGATGCTGTTGGTCGGGGTGAATAATTCAAAGGACAAGAGGGCGCAGATCCAGAATGGTTTCTGGGGCCCCAAGGTAGTGATCTGGCTGGCGTTGATTGTGGCGAGCTTCTTCATTCCGAATAGGTTTTTTGAGGTGTGGGGGAATTATGTTGCTTTCGCTGGGGCGATCATGTTCTTGCTACTTGGACTGGTGCTGTTGGTCGATCTGGCGCATACGTTTGCTGAGTACTGCATTGAAAAGATCGAGGACAGCGAGTCCGGGATTTGGCGCTATGTGCTCATCGGCTCGACGTTGGCGATGTACATTGGTGCCATCGCGATGACGATCATCATGTACCTGTTCTTCGCGCACTCAGGGTGCTCCATGAACCAGGCCGCTATTACAGTAAGACTACCACATGCACTCCACCTTCAAAGCTTGCATTTACTAACTACTTCCCTAGGTGAACCTCATCCTTCTACTCGGAATCAGCGCCATGTCCGTCCACCCCACAATCCAAGCCTCGAACCCCCGTGCCGGCCTCGCGCAAGCCGCCACCGTCGCAATCTACTGCACCTACCTCACCATGAGCGCCGTCGCTATGGAACCAGACGACAAACACTGCAACCCCCTCGTGCGCGCCACAGGCACCCGAACGGCTAGCATCGTCCTTGGCGCCATTGTCACTTTCCTGACATGCGCGTACACGACCACACGAGCGGCGACTTACGGCCTAGCGATGGGAAGTGGAAAGGGCCCAGTCCAGCTAGACACGGAAGACGTAGGTGGTAGCCACACCCTCGTCGACACCCAGCCTGAAAGCAGGCGCGAGATGCGGGCGGAAGCGCTCCGCAGGGCTGTCGAATCTGGTGCTCTGCCAGCGTCCGCGCTCGATGATAGTGATGACGAAGACGACGACGCGCCAGGAGCAAAGAATGACGACGAGAAGAATCGGACGCAGTATAACTACGCGCTCTTCCACGTCATCTTCATGCTCGCGACGGCTTGGGTGGCGACACTACTGACTGGCAGCATTGGGATGGATCAAACGATCGAGAAAGGAGATTTTGTGCCGGTGGGCAGGACGTACTGGGCGAGCTGGGTGAAGATTGTGAGTGCGTGGGTGTGCTACGGGATTTTCGGGTGGTCGTTGGCGGCGCCGGTTTTGATGCCGGATTCGTTTGATTATGCTTAAATACCGTAATGTTGGGTATGCTGTATGACTTCGCTATGCTCTAACCTTATCTTACACCTCACTCCAGTCGAAACGGTCTGATGATGATGTTGCTTCCTTCGTCTCAGGCCGTCACAAAGCCACCGCCATCTTCTGCCATGGTCTCAAGCAATTCGCCGCCGCTTCGTGAATGTATGGTACACCTCACGAAACATCCATCTCATCCCCCACCACCCCCTTCTTCTTCCTCTCCTCTACCCGCTTCTCCGTCGCCTTCTTCGCCCCCTCCACCCACGCCTCAAACTCCCCCTTCTCAATCTTCTCCCTCGCAACCCCCTTCATCACCTCCCCAATGAACCCGACAAAATTATGTCTCCTCAAAGCGTTCTCCCACCTCCAATCCCGTCTCTTCTGCTCCTCCCTCGCTAACCCCTCTTCATCCCCTACGTCCCTCGCTTTGACCCGCAAATCCTCACACATCGCTAACAGATTAAACCTGATCTCCGTCGCCGGATACCTTTCTATTCTGCGCTGTAGCACCGGCACCACCGCGTCGGCAAAGATTTCTGGCGGACAGGCCCCAGAGTCTCCATGTTTTATCGGCGCCGGTTGCAGGCCATCGAGCTCGTAGAGGGTCGAATTGATGGAGGTGTAGGCGATGAAGTGGTATACGTCGTCGTCCTCCGTAGCGAGGCGTGTGGAGTCGGAGACGAAGGGGGAGGAGCGGGCGAAGGAGTTGTGGACGTCTCTTATTAGATCCGAATTACTTAGGGCTTCGCCTCGGAGATCTGCTGGGAATGCTGAGGTGAAGTCTTTGAATTCTATTAAGCTGGGACCGATGTCGACGTTGTCTTCGGGTGTGGTTTTATTGAGGAGGACGGAGAGGAGGGCTTGGGTGCCTGCAGAGCAAAGGGCAAGAGGGTTAGCAGTGGCTTAGACATGCTAGGGGTTTCGATATCGTACCGCAGGCATTCTGGATAGTTTGCGCCGCGAACCAGACGGGGTCGTCTTGTGATTCAACCGCGGCATAGTCGAAGTCGCCGTCGAGGGGTTTGTCCTTTTGGGGTTTCTCGCTGGTCTGGTATTTGAACAGGAGGATTACCCCGAGTGGGGAAATTTCTTGGAGGGAGTCCGGGTCGAGGGATATGAGTTCTTCGAATTGGACGCCTTTTACGCCCAGCGACTCAATCAGGAAGGTGAAGACGCCTGCACTTCGTCAGCCAAATGTTCGATGCGTAACGGAAGATTGATTCACATGCCCGCGTCAGACTCTATAGTATTCCAACCTGGTAGACTATATTAGCATATGTCGTTGGCGATGAGAGAATGTTGATACGAACCTCCAGACATTGCTACTACTCTCTCGCCTCTGAGTTGTCTGTGAAGGTAATGTATGGTATAGACTTTCGATCTTGGGGAAATAGTTTGGAGCTTGACCAACTCACGAGCCACTTACGCCTTAAGATACGTCACGCAAGGGTGCTAGCGCGCATGTGAATCGCGCGCCCGCCAGGTTTATATCCTCCTCCTCCTCCTCCTCCACCAACCCATTGCAGATCACTTTGCTTCATCAACACAAACTCGCCGAACTCCAAAACAAAGCCCTTCATCACAATACCATCATGAGTTACGCCGACATGGCCGCAAAAGGCCCCAAGCAATCAGACGCCGAGGTCAGTAAATCCTTATCTCTGCTCCAATTGAAAATATCATTCATGCCAACAACCGCAAACAGCGAGTCCCCGACGCAGTCCCGGAAATAGCACACTCGGACTCCGGTGTCCATTCGATCGACTCGTTGTCTTCCATCTCGCACGAAAACTCCGTCCCCTCCTACGCCGACCAGCAGAAGGCCGCCGAGGAACGCGCCGCCGAGACCCGCGATCAAGTCAAACGTACCGCCAAAGACACTGCCAACGACGCCTCCCGCGCAGCAGATAAAACTGCAGACTCAGCGAAGCGCACCGCAAAGGCCACCGCAGACGAAGCTTCCCAAGCCGCCGACGAAGCTGCCTCCAACGCGAAGGAATTCAGCCAAAAAGCCGACGCCGAGCTGTCCCGATTGGAGAAGGATGCGGGCAAGAAGTTCGACCGATTCTCCGAGGACGCGAAGCAGTCCTACCAGAAGTGGAAGAAGGAGGCGCAGACTGACTACGAGAAGGTGAAGAAGGAGGCGAAGAAGGACGGCCGGAAGGCGAAGCAGGAGGCGAAGAAGGCTGGGGACTGGGCGGAGAAGAACCAGAACAACCCGGTCGTTATAGGAAATGCTGTCGTTTTGACTGCGATGGCCGGCGTCTTGGGGGTGGGGGCGTATAGGCTGCATCAGGCGAATCAGTTGACCTGGCAAGTGGCGGGGACGGCGGCCGCCGGGGTCGCTGCGTTTGGGTTGGCGGACTACTACATCTCGCAGTAGGTGGTATATCACGTTGTGGTGCTGAGGCGCAAAGCTAACAGGATCGCAGGTACTTCCTCCGCAACCACTATCCTCCGAAGAACTAGACCTCGGGCGACTGGGACTGATGTGTTGGACTTGCAATGATACCATCTCGACTCCTTCATCACCTGCTTCTCGTCTATCGGCCGTTGAGCTGTGCTGGTGTTAATGGGGTGGCCAGCAGTGGCCGGCCGCTGGACTGGCGTGAAAGGTGTTTGTAGCTTTAGATACTTGTGTACTACCCTTGATTAAATGATACTGTTTGGTGTGTTGCCAATCAAGGAACGGTCAACGCTTCACTTGTATCTGTTATGTTACATTGTATCTATCTGTGCCGCTGTAGTGCGGGAAGCAATCATGTCGAGCGTATCACCAGCTCGAGAAGTGTCGCTAGCTATCGCCACCTTCACTATCACTCTCACTCGTAGAGACTGGTGACCTTCGTTCCCCATTCGGCAACTTACACCTCAATATCGCTCCCGGATGTTCCCTCGTATCAACACCATAGTTCCAGTCCGGTTGGTAGGGCAGCTGATTAATGTTCAAATACAAGTACCCATCAGCTCCAATACTGCCACCATCAGGCCATATAATCCTCGGATCTCTTACAAACCCATGGGTCAGACCATCGTTCGGGTCAAAGTAGTAGACCGCATTATGCTCCGGCATCAATTGATAAATCAGCCCGTTAGTATCGCCCTCGAACCCATTGCCGTTCCCGCCTCGTTGGCCATGCGAAGACACGTTTGCGTGGGCCTGGACTTCGGCGAGCTTGTTGGTATCCCGTTCCCTGAGGTTTTGCGTGGGGATCGAGTACAGGTAATTTGTGGACAGAGGACTGTAATACAACCTCTCCCCGTCAGTGCTGAGTTGTATCCCATCCAGACCTTCCAGCTGCCACTGGATCGGCGATCCCTTTTGGCGGAAGTAAAACGGATGGCCTTGGTAGCTCGGTACATCGTTCATGCCACGCAGCACGGAGGCGTCTTGGGTTAGGCGCCGCCATGAGTCACCGGTGCCGAGATCGAGCATGATGAACCCCGGACGTCCTTCATTAGAGCTATCGACTAGGTACGCGATGCCCTTGCCGGAGGTGCCGGAGAGGTTTGAGTGGAAGTCGAAGCGTAAGTCATTGAGGTAGCTGTCCGGATAATGAACACCCGCTGGAAAGGTGAAGGTTTGGTAGACGGTGTTGTTCGATAGCGAGATTGCCACCACCTTCGGGCCTCCGGGTTGGGCGTAGGGCATGGACGGTTCCATCTGGCTGTTGTAGATGGTTGGACGGCCGGTATCGAGGACCCAGAGCGTTTCAGGTCGGGAGGACGTCTTAGTGGTGATGTAGAGGGCCTGCACGGAGATGAAGCCGGTTGAGTTGGCGGAGCCGAAGGGGATGCCGTTGTAGCTTGTGTTTAGTTGGTTGAGAGGGAGATTCAGGTCCAGGGATGGATATGGGCGTTCGGAAGTCCTGTTAGCGACAACGCCTAGGGTGTATCGATATTCGCCCCTAGTGTAGCTGGTGAATAGTCGACCGTCAGAGGCGACTGCGATCCCGATCGGCCATTGATCATAATCTGGAAGAGGCAGAGGTCAGATAATTTCCAATCACGATGGATATAATTACATTGCCAACTCACAGTAATGCACCTCCTCAATCTCTGGTCCATACGTGCCAGTGTCCACTCTCAGCCTTGTCTGAGACGAGTTCTGGAAGGTGACATTTTGTGCTGCTGCGCTGCCGAGCAGCAACAAGATCGCTAGATACGAGGAAAGCATTTTCGTGCTACTGTTGGCGACTCGGGAACGAGATGAAGAGAAGAGATTTGAATGAAAGCACAATACCTACTTGTCTTCTCCGGTGTGTACTCCGTAGACTTTCTATCATCTGCCATCACGGCCCGGTCGACGCAGATCTGACGTATTGGATTTGATGCCATCAAACTATGAGAGTGGCGATTTGTGTACTGTGTTGCCGGCTGCACGTTGGACTGGCGATTATTCTGAGTCTCTTCGTACGATCTCTGCCCGGTCCACAGTCGTGAACAGACGGAGTCGTGAGATGGAGATGGCAAGCTCGAGGTGATGTGGTGGCAACTTCGACTCCATCATGCCTCAGGCACCAGCATATCGCCGTCGTCGTTCGTCCCTCACTGTATACCAATGCAAGCACTATCTTCATCCTAAGGAATGCTCATAGTACGCATATATATTCTACAAATCTAACCGTACCTCTATACCCTCTCAACCCTTTAATCAACAGCATACCCCACCCGACTCGTCCCCTTCTGCCTCCCAATCTTCCTCACCGTAACCTTCCCACACTCCCCCGTATGCTCCACATGCGTCCCCCCACACGGATACACCTCCGCACCCACAATATTCACCACCCTAATCCTCCCCAGCCTCTCCTCTTCCTCCCGATCCGTCTCCTTGATCGCCTCCCACGTCTCATCGTCAGGGATCAACCTCTCCAGCCCGTGCTCCCTGAAGTCGTCCTTGGACCAGAATTGGACTTCGACCGGCATGTGCTTTTCGACATACTCGTCGAGCTTCGCCTGGATCGGCGCTTTCTGGTCGCCAGAGATGAGACCTTTGAACTCGCACGCCGCGGCGTCGGGGAAGTGGTTTGCTTTTAGCTCGTCGAAACCGTCGATTTTGTTTTCGAGGACGTGGCGGACTGCGGCTCCGAGGACGTGGCCGGCGGTGTGGAGGCGGGAGTAGAGGAGGCGTTTGTCGGCGTTGATATGTTGTTCTATCATTGCGCCTTCCGAGAAGGAGGCCGGTGGCGTAGAGGAAGGGAAGTGGCCGAAGTGGAGGACCAAAGAGGGAGCAGTGATAGAGTGTCGGACCATTGTGACTTCGAACGAGGATGACGAGTCTGCTTGCGATGCTGTGATCGTGCCAGTGTCCGAGGGCTGGCCGCCACCTTGCGGATGGAAGACCGTGGACTCTGCGATGACAGCATGTGTAGGATCCGGACTGATACTGCCTGGTCTGATCAAGCCTCGATCAGGTTCCGGCAAGTCCTCGAAAGCCTGCAAAGACAGTAGGTTCGTCTTGTGTGAGCGTAAGGCGCCATCATAATGGAACAGAAGCCGTGTCCGCGGGAGATTCTTCTCTGTCAGTGACCGTGCCTGTATCAGATGTGAGCACTGTACGGAGCATGAGAGGTCGAAGAAAGCTTTTTACCATAGTTGCCTTGAACGAGAGAGATCGTTGGGAGCTCAAGAGTGGAAGAAAAGAACGCCTTATCGCCGTGGAACTGGCAGCAGCGACAATCATATACAAAGCATCACCTCAAAGCAAGAGACCATCCGGACGATTTATTGACTCATCGCTCTGACATTGACGAGAACATTCCGAGGAAGAGGTTGATGACTTTTTAATGCAGGAACAAAGGTGTAGCGCGAAAACGACGGACTTGTGGGGCAGCGCCCTTTGCAGTGCAAGCCGAGATCAAGGTGGAATAAATGGTCGATCATAAGAACATGGTTGTGACATGAGATGACAATGGTATAGAACAGTCCAAGCATCTCCAACTTCAGCAAAACTCCCGTGGAACCCAGTTTCCCAACACCGCTATTAAAATCCAGCCCATAACTCGTGACATCAACAATCGTACACAGGTAGGAGAATTTTGATATTATAATCGAAGCACGGAATCAAGGCTCTGCTCTCGCCACTGCCTGTCTCCTGAAGGTCGCGTACGCAAGGTCTCCGCACTGGCTCGAGGGGACATCTCCAAGACGCTGCTCGTGGGTGTGTAGCGGGAGCGCGTCTGATGTGAGGTATCAGAGATGGGCGAAACCGGAGAGTCCCGACCTCGACTTTCCGAGGTAGAAGGTGTGTATCCATTCACAACACTACTCGAGCCATCGGTCTCGTCGCCGGGTCGGGAGGAGTAGTCCGGTAAGCTCTCCGAGAAATATGAAGGTAGTGTGTATTGGCTGTTCGCCCTTGATCTCATGCTTTGAGGTCGCGACACGTATCGTGGCGGAGGCAAGGGGACCATTGATGGCGGAGGGTCGCGGACTGGCGTGGCAATAGCGTACCGGTGCTCATCCACTCTCACCAAGCTCGAGACAATCTCGTGGGCACATCTCAACTCACGGATCTCGGCTTCCATCACTTCACCCTTCTCTGCGTGGTCCAGATCCTGCTCGAGGAAGGCGTCTTGGAGTATAAGAGCTCGCTTTTCTTCGTAGTCTCCCATGATCGGCGCATGTTTGCAGCCGAAGCAGTTTAGGGCGCCGAGGAAATCGGTCCACCGCTTCCGCATCATTGCTCTGCGCGCCGCTCGTCTGTACGCACGTGCGTTACGCCTCTCTTCGAGGTCGGCTGCACGATCCTGTCGTTTCCGTATGGACATGCATCTCTTCTTTATAAAGGCAATGATAGCTGTGATGCCAAGAAGGCCGGCAATGATTTGCATTGCTACCAGGACAGGGTTCGATGCATTCACCAGAGTGAAGGCTTGATGATTATAAGTGGCCTTGAACTGGTACTCTTCGCCCTTTGTCTGGATCAGTGGTACGTGAGCCCCTTCAGCGCTGTACGCCTTTTCATCAGTGCAGTTGTGTCGGTCCAGCTTTTGGTCGGGATGGAAAGCGATCGACTTTTGTAGTCCAGCTTTTTGCAGACGCGCAAAGCCATAAGTTGGATCCGTTCTGATGCCGACCTTGTCACAGAGGCGCTGCAGAACAGCTCGAGCGGCGCAGGCGACGCCATCGCACTCCTTGATGAGATGCTTGATGCATAGCTTGTCCCGGTCTTGCTTGAGGGTGTAGGCAATCGCCTTCCGTCTCGCCGATATCTGAGCTTCAAGGTGGTGTGCTTGGTGCTCTAAAAGACGCAAGGTCTCAACTTCACCTTCGAGATCGAACTCATCGCTGGGACCATCCTCGGGCTGGCCTACTGTAGACTCTTCATCACTAGAGCTGGCTGAAGATGAGGAGTCTTTGTATCCTCCGAAGTTGATGTATCGTGCGCCTGGAGCGTCCGGGATCAGACCAACTAAGGGGGTATCGGAGGTAGGCCGCATGACTGCGGTAAAGCCAAGGGCTGTGGTCGTAGAGGACTCGCAGTCGATGCACTTTGCTTCGAAGTGGATGTTCTGCGTCAGATCTCCTTCTCCGAAGAGCGAGGGAGGCGGAGCGGCAACGAAGCCAATCCAAGAGAGGTTGAAGTCGTGGAGGACACCAGATGAGTCTGCAAAGAAGAACTTTTGGGATTCTTCAGTTTGGCCGTTCTCCCAGGTGATCTGTAGGTCCTCGCCTGCGAAGTACGGATCTGAAGAGCCTATGTATGTGGCAGGGTCGAGCCCTCGTAAGAACACCTCGGAAGAGGTGAGGTCGGGCGTAGAGTCAATCCAAAGATCGAAGACCTGCCTCAGGCTTAGTATAAGAGCTAGCAGGATATATCTCGAGTGCCTGGGACAATGGTGTTTCTGTCATGCCTTGGCAGTTACGTGGACTTACCAGCGACTCGTCAGCTTCTGGATCTCCACTGAAGCAGCCTGCACAGGGGAGGGAAAAGGTAGTATGTCCCTGGCTGGCGCCTATAGCATTGAGTATTAGCGGCGTTGTACATGCTGTCTATCGTCCGTCGATTTTAGAACATACTATGCTGAAGCACCTCAATCTCTCTTACGGCAGCTACCTCTCCAGTCGACTGATCGCGTGTCTCCGCCGCAGCAAGCACAACACACAAGACAGTTGCAACGAACGAGCGCATATTGCCCGCTCAGCAGAGGCTGGCAACACTCTCTGAAGACGCGACAGATGGGAATGAAGAGGGCATTGCAACAACAAAAGCTCGCGCGACGCACGAGGGGAGTAACGTGGTCGTAAGCTGAAAACAATCGACGTCGACCCGCAGCTCTCATCAGGCGACAGAATTCCAGCCTCGACTGCGCCTTCCCCATGAAGTTGTTGGTTGATGCCTGAGGCGATCTGCCACGTTGCCAGGATCCGAGCCGCAGTTAAGCTTTCCTGCTGCTTGACTCGTGCGGCCATCAAACATCTCAAACATCTCAAACAACCACATCACCAACAAACCATGATATAACCCCAGCACAACTACATCCACAATGGTACGCCTCTCCCTCTCCCCTCCTCACTCTTTACCCACCACTAACATCCCCCCAGCTCCCCCTCGGCCTCCTAACCGCCGCCCAAGGCCACCCCATGCTCGTCGAGCTCAAAAACGGCGAAACGCTCAACGGCCACCTCGTCGCCTGCGACACCTACATGAACCTCACCCTCAAAGAAGTCGTGCAAACCTCCCCGGAAGGCGACAAGTTCTTCCGCTTACCGGAGTGCTATGTGCGGGGGAATAATATCAAGTACCTGCGGGTGCCGGATGAGATTGTGGATGTGGTGAAGGAGCAGCAGGCGCAGCAGCAGCAAGGCGGTCAAGGGCAGCAGGGCAGTAGAGGGGGGTATAGAGGACGGGGTGGAGATAGTAGGGGGAGGGGTGGGGATCGGGGACGGGGGAGAGGGGATCGGGGGAGGGGTAGGGGGAGAGGGGGGTAGAATGTGGCACTGAAGGGCCGAGAAGACGACACTATCGTTGCAAACGAACATGGCAACGCGAGCGAAGGACTTGTCGCGATCTGCAAACGCGCGGCAGTATGAGAGGCGGATGCGGCATGTCGGATTCACTGCCTTCCAGTCGCTGAGATCGAAGTGGACTACAGAAGATGCTGCATTGAGGGCCACGTCTGGCTACTGTTAAGGCTGCGACAACGAGACTTTGACGGAAGGTAGCTTGCGGACGACAGCGAGAGATTGTTTCAGGTTGGCTAGCCAATGCAGTCGATAGAGCAATACCACAATACACTGCTTCATCATCCCCTACT
>JAABUW010005044.1_pt1 | contig 17485 bp, 14 predicted proteins | sample 5560081 | NCBI WGS metagenome assembly JAABUW01 (sample SAMN10711882, study PRJNA513363) | rock metagenome | isolation source: Antarctica rocks | place: Antarctica: Victoria Land, Knobhead sud | reverse complement strand
AGCCTGTCAAGATGCCCCGAGAAGGGGACTGCGTCCAGGACACACCTTGGAAGTATCGCAATGACATGGCTTGGTCAAGACGCTTCCAGTGGCTTCCTTTCGATGTAGACTTTGAGGATAGAGGTCAAGGTCCCAGTCGGTACGCGATCTCCCCTACACAAAGTATTGCCTATGCTAATGCTGTCAGAATCAAGAGCTACATCAACAACGTCAACCCTTCAACTCAGCGGAATCTCTACAGCATGATTGAGCACCTCATCGATGATCTCATTCCGTTATTCAATCGAAGTCTCATAGATATCAAAGCGCCAGGCTATCAAAACCAGCGCATACATCTTGCAGAGATATCCAGGGACCCGGTGATCAAACGTGACCCAGATTCCTTCCGACCTCCCGAACAGCGCTCTTACGGTGAATACATCAACGACCAAAACAGATACCACGATTTTATCTTTGTGGACCTAAAGAAAGAATTCTGGAACACTGGTCTCCAGCTCGTTCTGCAGATGCAGGACATCAATCTCACACTAGAAAACCCGCACTACAACGGCGAAGAATGGCACATCCAAGGACAAAACGTACGTCCAAACCCTAGACCACTGGCCCTCGTAGCCTTCAATAGTATCCCTAGCTAACTCAACCAAACAGAACGAGCGCATAGTAGCCACAGCCCTATACACATACTCCACCAGCAATCTCTCCCCCCACTCCTTTCCCGCACTCTCTTTCCGCCGCCGAGTAGATCCCGAAGAAGCCATTCTCGCCCGCGACAGCGCCGACTGGAGTTCTCCCCCCTATCTCTCAGACATCTACGGCGCCAGAGATGGTTCCCCCTCCGTACAGCACATGGGCAACATAACCCTACGCGAAGGGCGCACAGTTGTCTATCCCAACATCTTTCAAACACGCCTTCTACCCTTCGCATCAAACAACAAGGAGAAAGAGGGCCATCTAAGGATATTGATGTTGCATCTCGTAGATCCGAATAGGAGGATTATGAGTACGGGTATGGTGCCTTGTCAACGTAGAGATTGGTGGGAAGCCGACGCTAGTAGCACTGGTGCAGTGGATAAGGCTGGGGAGTGGCCGATCTCGATGGAAGAGGGGCAGAGGATGAGAAATGAATTTAAGGCGGAAAGAGAGGAGTTTAGGAAGCGACATACGAGTGCTATGATGGGGTATCAGAAGTGGGATTTTGGGGATCAAGATCCCACTCATGGCGACGAGGATGAGTAAGTCCTTTTGTCCCGAGTCAGTGCTTCCTCATATCCCGTGAGATTATTTTCAGTCCGTAGAAAAACTGCATTATGGCGCTAATTCACGGTTCTAACAGGTGGGATCTCTGCCATGATGACGACTCGTAATCGTGCTCGCTTAGCAAGGTATCAAATCGCCAACTGCTCTAGATTTGACAGTAATATCCTTGGACGAAGACACGCTTTCAGTATCTTTCATGTCCTCGCTGGCATTGACCTCTAGACATGGAATCTAATGGATAGTTATCAACGCCCTAGAACCTAACCTCGAAGTCTCTTCATTGCACTCTCCTCCCATGCACACACAGGAGTAGGCCGTTAAAACTCACCTCTCCATCCCCTTCCCCTCCTCCATCCCAAAATCCCCCTCTCCACAATCCCCGATTTCACACCTACGCCAAAAGCATGCATAAAACACATATACCCAAAAACAAAAACGGACCCCAACTATATCTTCAACCTAGCACCTTCAAGATACCGGCATGAATTCACCATCGAGAATTACAATATACCTTATTGCATGTGTGGAGATAAATAGTCTAGTGGGGATGGGGATGGGGTTGGGGATGATAATGGTAGAACATGAAGAATTATGTAGGACTGTGGGTGATTGTGGAGGAGTATGGAGGAATGATAATGGTGATGTGCGGAAGTGATGTCTAAGTGATGCTGATAGGGTAAAACCTCTGTACTGTTGTACACCGACGGGTAGTGGTGATAGTAGTAAGGTAACATGTTTGTGGCATGGAAGTAGTGTACAATCGATGACGCTCATTCGGCTAGGATACTATCTCAGAAGAATCGTAAGACGAGACGAATTTGCACTTTTCGGGCTTGCGTGGTCGTGTTTGGTGGTAATGAAAAGGGGGTCTGATAGATTGAGGGCGAGGCTCAATATGGGGAGATAGAATACAGGGGAATAAAAGGAGTTAGGGGATCCATTGGATTGAAAACGGGGCTTTGAGTGCAAGCAAACAACTTTCCTTCATCATGTGCGTGCGTGTAAATGCTGGCGGATCTCTAAATATACATTTTGATAGAAAGAAACGGCTTCTATCTATTGTTTTTCTTTACAAGAACGAATTGGCTCTTCGAATTCAGGGGCTCCTGCTTCGTGATGCGGTTATTGGCGGAGGCGCCGAGGGTCTCCGCTTCTCATACCTTTTTACTCTCGCTTTCCGCTTTAGCTCGATGGTCACATGAGAATCCATCGCCGACTTTGCTATCTGACGTTTCCTTAGCATTTATTCCAAGGCGGTCCATAGGACCTCGACCAAGGTGGCAAAAGATTTGAAAGGAGTATTACACATCTTGGCAGTGAGCAAAGCTAGACTTGAATAAGATTTCTTCATGGATGAGAGTATTCAATTGGAAGGTGGTCCCGTACGTTGTTCAGTCCCAGGCCGAATGGTGAGAACTGGGGCTACTGACAGCATTTCCCAAGGTCTATGCAGTCGATTCATCAGTTGGCATATTGAACATATGTGGGAGGAAACCAAACAACATTGCCGATCTCTCCGATCAATTGACAGGGCGATAGCGGAATCAGTGTCGAGTCATGTGTATAGATTACTAGATAATTTGACAGAGGGCTAGCCCACGGCGAAAACCTCGTTGACTGCCTTGAATGAGAGATCAGCCCTGGAAGAAATTTCGAATCCTATACCTAATATACAGAGAAAGTGGTGAGCTATTTGATGGGCGGCGAAGTGCAATCGGATTGGTATCAGACGTGCTGTGATTTACGTGTGTCTCTCACGGTAACATTAGGATGCGTTGTTTTAATTCGGACAAGTCCTCATAAGAATCTCTGATTGCCTTTGAAAACTTCAAGATCTTGTCTCAAAGGTGTCAAAATGTGGTTAAAAACCGCCTCCTGAAGTTCCTCGTTGTCAAGGCCAAAATCCCGCAGATTCTGTAAGTTGAAGGGACAAGTCAAACATCTCTGGACGACGTCACCATATCTAGTGCCGCTTTCGTTGTACACGTCGTCGATAAGACGGGTGGCTGTGTTGAAATTGGCCGTGACCTCGAGTAGGCCGTCTTCAGCTATTCGCATTTCAGATAGATTACGCTTGAGAGAAAGCTCAATGAGCGTAACGCCAAGTGCGAACAGAGATTCGTTGCGGATTTGACGTGGGTAGGCAGGATCTTCCACGCCTGACATCAAGTTTGTATTCGTGTCATTCAGCAAGACTCTCCACGTTACATAGGGATGTGAATAATCCATTCTCGGCCTTGCTAGGCTCGGGTCTTCTTCCGTCGGTAGGAACACAATGTCAGCACTCCTCCACTGTCTCTTAAGCCAGAAAGTCCCGTCTAGTTGCAGTACGCTAGAGGCCAATGTGACCGCAATGTACAAGCGATCGCGTCGACTAAGGCTTAATCCTGGCGTGCGCTGCTGTGAGGCCGCAAGAAGATACTCAAGTGATTTTGCGGCCATCTCAGTTCGGACCTTTTCATCGACGAAGTAGACATCGTGCCGTTCTCTGCCGGTATCCTCGTCTGTCAGAAAACCGATCTCCCTTTTGAGATCCTTTAGATTCCGTGTTGCGGTACAGATATCTGTGATTGGGCCCATTTCAAGGTTGCAACACTTAGTACTCATAGACGGCCACATTACTTTTGAAGGTGGAGCCGTTGACATGGTCGCAAAGTTCACCCCCTTTTTTTGTCGCGTAGCGCTGCAATACGGATCAGCAACTTAGGGCAAGGCGACACGATAGCTACAGAGCCATAATGTCTGAGACTTACGCTTGAACAATAGACAGGGTGGTGAGGCTCAGTGTCTGAGATTCATCATTTGCCCCACCAAGCAGATTGCCAGAGCTGTCCACTGGCTCAACCTCGATTTCTTGCCATATCCATGTCATCCCGAGCTTGTCATGCTGCTGTTCCTTTGACAGCTGAACCCTGAACTTCAAATTGGCTGCTCCAATAATTTCCCCTTTATGCGTTTCGTCTTCCCAAGGCCACGGCTCCAAGCGCAAGCTGGCAATATGGTTCTTCCAACACCTGCATTTCCATGATCTTCCCGTGACCAGAACATTGTAGAGACTCCTCGCATGACGTCTAATGATTTTGAAGTCCACAGATTGACACGGCGACCGCCTCCTGCTTCTGGCTGATTCTAGGATCCTCGTCTCCTGGGTGTAGTGGTTCAGCTGCTTGTTGGCTCTGTCGATTTGAGCAAAAAGGTCGATATATATATTCTTGGATAGGACCAGTCTCAGTCTTTTGACTTGTCGTTCTAGTGAAGGCAAATTGTCCCAGAGGAGCTGATGAAGAAAGAGCGATCTTAGCTAGGTTTTCTATTCTAGTGGATTTCGGGACGGGATGCGATCTCCGAAGGTCGCAACTTACCTTCCCTTGCTCATCAAGTCCGAGTTCCTTCCGCACCTTGATGAGGACCTCCAGCAGATCTTTCATAATCAGCAGATAATTATCGTAAGAGCGACCCAAGCGGTTTCTCAAGCTCTCCTCATACTGTGGCTTTTGAGAAAAAGCTTTCGCTGGGTCCTCTATCAACTCCTCTAGCTCCTCATTCGTTTGAATGATACCCTCAAAGAGTCTCTCAATTGTGTTGAGATAAACGATTTCCTGGGTCTCGAGGGTCCTCGAATATCTGCTGAGCTCTCGTTGGTAGCGTTTCCAAGACTTGATAATCTGCACACCGTCTGTAAACTGCTGCAGGCCACGAACAACAATGGGAAAAATGGCAAGCACCAGTCCCGCTACCTCGAAACCGGACATTGTGATGGAGCTTTCAAATGCTAAGGCATTCGACATGAGAACAGAAAAGTCGTCTCAAATGATTCATGAGTGGCTGGAGAGCGGCAGATGCAGCTAGATAACGTGCTGCAGACAGAATTTCCAGCGCTCGCACGCTTCACTCAATGTCCACAGCATACTAAACATTACCATACAAGAACGGCTCTTATGTCGTTGAAATTCTTTGCGGAAGTCACGGGGTTCTCACGGGCTTCTTGAGACTGAAATGTGCTCGATGGCTTAGCTCTGTTGGCGTCGCATGAGTACAGATTATGGCGGCCTCGATTAGCGCCACCCTCATACCATGCCTCAAGTCATTCAACCAGATCCAGGAGATTGTGGAGCAGTCCGAATATGACTACGAAGAGGATGTTTCTTCTGTTTCATGGACAGACGAGCTGGGTCGCCTACGTGTCTGGGCAGCAAATATCGGAGCCCATCAGACTGGACAATCATCCCTAGAATATAGACTACGGGATGCTTCGCATATAAGGCGCCAGATAACGAAATTGCTCAAAGACTTAGACGGTATTCTTAACGATATCAAAGATGAGCTTTCCGAGGTCTATGTGGAAGCTCTTGAATTCGTCTCCTCATCAAATGATGAGGATGTACGGCCTGATGATGAGATTTTTACGCCAGAAATGCGGCAGCTTTATGAGGAAGTCGTCAAAATTGTCGATTGTCTGTACAAGATGTCCATGCTTATACGCAGACCAGCGCAACATGACGTATTGCTTGGGTCTCACAAAATTGATGCGGCAGCATTCGAACCTTACGACAGAGAGCACGTCCGTAATAAATATCCCGATGCTGATGATGTTACCATCCAACGTCTGGGGAGCGCAATAACTCAGAGGAGAAGGTATTCCCTGATTGCCGTACTCCAGACAGGCTGTTTGAAAGCCGACGGGAATGGTTTTTCCACCTAACCACAAAACATCGCGTGCATGATCTCATATGTCCACTTTGCAAAGATTCCCTCATGTCGTTGAAGCAGCTTGAACGCCACGTGGCGCGTCACCTGGAAGAGCTTGCCTTGTTTGCACTGCCGCGGAGCGAGATGGATAATGGAAGCGACGAAGATAGCCTCGACAATCGGGCGTCTTCAACCGCAAGCCACGTCGTTCTAGATAGCGCAGACAGTGGTTCTTCGGAGGAAGGCTACCAGGCTAATGATCTTACTGCTGAGCAAGCCATGAATGAGAGCGAGGAACGGGATGACATCGGAAGCGATCAGGTTGAACGATCGTTGAAACGTTCCGCTCAGACATCAGTAAGACTCAAGAAGCTAGTTGAGACAAACATTAAAGAATGCAATCAGAATGGCAACTGGGCGAGTGCTGTAGTCATAAGCGATGTGTATAAGGAAAGCCTGCGTGACTCTCGGACAGCCGAGATGCTTTCTGCTGTCCTCAGTGGAGCAGCAACGTTTGCGCAAAGCGAGGAGTTCTTTACCCGCGTTACAGAAAGGCACAAGATTCGCTTCGAGGCAGGAATCAAGCCCCATAAGACACCAGATGTCCTATATCTCTGGCACAAAGGCATTGTACACCCGCTATACTTCCCTGCCAATGATATCTTGAAGGGCCGGCTCACAGTCGGTGAAGTACGCCGTCAGGCAGCTCTAGCAACAGCGACGGACGACCTAAGCCGAATCGGACTCATCTGCAATGGCAAAATACTCGAGGACGATCACCGAGCCTGCAATGAAGAGAACCTGAAATCAAAGAGTCAAATCGAGCTCTTGATTACAGAGATTGGGATGGAAGAAGGAGTACAAGCCGAGTCGGCAGCACAGATCAAATAGCAAGCACAGCGAGAGGGGCGGGAAAAAGCTCGTGACCTAATCTAGCCACACTCGCATACATTCTGAGCCAAGGACATCCAAGCAGGCGTCTTCTAAACATCAAAGCATGAAGCGAACAGTGAAGAAAAGCAGCGATGCTGACGCCGCTGCGAAGATTTACACTCTCGGAAAATGTTACGAACCTGGACGTGCGATACCGGTTTCAGTCAGACAGACCTAGACCGCCCAGGATCATGTTCGAAGTGATCTGTATCGAGAGTATTAGCATATACCGATCCATAGAGTCTAGCGCAGCACGCGGAATGTATGTGTTAAGTATGTTGTATTATCTCAAGACATATGCTACTTGATTGACTCAGCGACTGCGACATTAGAATGCTCACAGCGTAAGAAACAGAATATCTCAATTATGACTCTGCAAATATAGGGAGGTATTGTGATTACAACCCCTTTACCAACAATTACACCGCGTACTTGCCTAAGCTTACACCCCCCTAAACCGGGTATAGTTTGGAAGTTGTTAGGTAATACCTCACCTGGGCCGGACCCTAGAGTGAACCCGGGGCTACTAGTATCCTAAGGACCAACGAGCAACTACGTACCCTAGGCAATCCCACACAAGACGCCTGTGTTAGGGGTCGCTCCGGGGCAACCTCCTAAACGCTGCCGTAGATGCCTTCATGGCCCTGGAAATTGGGCAGGCGCTGGGTCCCGGCTGGGGCCCCGTACATACGCCCAGAACAGGCCCTGAGCTCTTGAGGCTACCGGGGCCATGAGCGCGCTACCCGGCCACTTGCGGGGGTGTAATTGTAGGCAAAGGGGGTGTAATACTACCCCAAATATATCCGAAGTGTATTAGTAGCCTTGCTGCCGAGTTACCGAGAGCTTTGTTTTCACCTCGGCTAAATGCGAACCACAACATCCGATTACTGATCGCAACAAAGTATTGCCGAGGCGAATTGCTTCCCTTTTACGGCCGCCATCTGCTGACCGCTGGATTACTGGTAAGATTTCGCGAGTACTCAATTGATGATTTACAAGCGGACATGGTTCCATTTTCCTAATACGATATGGGAGTGTTAGTTAGTTCAATCTTATTTGCGGTTTGTATTTCCAATCAATATATCAAACAGGGGTATATATCAAATGCATCAACTTCTCTTTCTTTTCTTGTGGTTGTATGGTGAATCCTAAATTTCGCTTTTCTATTTTCATTATACAGCATACGTTTAGAAAGGAGCATGGAAAGAGATTCTTTGAGCAGCGTATTCACTCGCGTTGAGATGGAGGTGGAGAAGATATCAACCCAGCGTGATGAGATGCCGGAAGAGTCGGTGGATGTTGCGGAAAAGGGGATTGCCGTTTCGTCTCTACCGAAGCTGGAGCAGGGAGGCGATGGGTTGCACAAGAGTGTCACGGCGCAGGATTGGAATGGTCCTGATGATCCTGAGAATCCGCAGAACTGGCCGCTTTGGCAACGGATTTATCATACGTATGTCTTTTGGGGGAATTTCTTCTTTCTTACCTCCTTGAAGATCACATGCAAGTTACGGGTCGTTGTGTTGGAAGCACGAGGACCCTAGGGATGCTTTGGTAAAAAAGTCAGCGCTGACTGTGGAGATACGTCTAGGACCATTCCCGGCGCTTTCGGTTTCGCCGTCACGTTTGGCTCCTCTGTTTACACACCCGGGTATCCAGAGGTGATGGAGAAGTTCGGCGTCTCATCCACAGTGTCACTCCTTCCTCTTTCGCTCTACGTTCTTGGCCTCGCCTTCGGTCCCGTTCTCGCTGCTCCGATCTCAGAGACGAGGGGGCGGCGAGTGGTGTATCTCGTCTCCCTACCTATCGCTGCTCTCTTCACCTTGGGAGCGGGATTCTCAAACACTTTCGCTGCTCTGACAGTCACTCGTTTCTTCGCGGGCTTCTTTGGATCTCCTGTCTTAGCGGTCGGCGCGGGCACCAATGTGGATATCTGGCAGCCGGTCCATCGTGCGGTTGCTACCAGTGCGTTCCTGCTCGCCCCTTTTCTAGGTTCTGCGCTCGGTCCTGTGATTGGTGGATTCGCTGCGCAGAATAAAGGATGGAGATGGACGCAATGGCTCATTCTCTTTGCGATGATCCCAACATACCTCTACTCGCTCGGAATGAAGGAGACATACAAGAAAATAATACTTCAGAATCGTGCAAAGAAATTGGGTATACCTCCACCGCCTAAGGGGCCCAGCGGACTGGCGGCGATCAGGTTCTTGATGACTGTCACGCTGTTTCGCCCCGTAAAGATGTTGTTCACTGAGCCGATCGTGTTCTTCTTGAGCTTGTACACCGGCTTCAACTTTTCGATTCTATTCGGATTCTTTGATGCCTTTCCCATCGTCTTTGAGGGCGTCTATCACTTCAATGGCGGTCTCTCTGGGCTCACTTTCTTAGGTATAGCGATGGGATGTTGCATAGCTGTCATAACGGCGATCGTCGTCAACAGGCTGTTCTACCATCCGCAATATCTGAGGAATCATCAGGAAGGCAGAAATGGTGCCGTGGCTCCGGAACATAGACTCTATGTTGCCATGATGGGCAGTATTGGCTTACCCATTGGTCTATTCTGGTTCGCTTGGACGGCTAGAGCGGAAATCCATTGGATCAGTCCCATACTTGCAACGGTTCCTTTTGCGTGGGGCAATTTGTCAGTCTTCACGGCTGCGGCTTTGTATTTGGTCGATGTGTATGGCCCGCTGAACGGTGCTTCCGCCTTGGCAGCAAATGGACTCGTGAGATATATTGTTGGGGCTGCGTTCCCGTTGTTTACTGTGCAGAGTAAGTGGTTCCACCCTCGCCACCGTACATCGCGCTATGAGTTGGGAGTCAAACTCTGTGCTGACTGTGCCTTGGCAGTGTACGACCGGCTGAGTATTCCATGGGCTACGAGTCTGCTCGGCTTTCTGTCGATTGCGATGTTGCCCATTCCATGGGTTCTTTTCAAATTCGGCCCTCAGATAAGGCAGAAGAGCAGCTTCGATACCATCAAGGCATAGTAACCAAAGGCAGGCTGGTCTTAGCATAGCTATTCGATTAAACGAGTATGTCAGAAGTAACGTGGGCGTAAAGAAAGTAGCGTATCAGCGCCAGTTCGAGAGTCAATAATGGCGACTGGTCGAAAGGGGCCCCCAACAGATAGCACAAAGGGAAGCGGTCGGAGTCAAAGATTTACACGTTGGGCAATTTGACGGTGGATGACAGGCACAGTATTCTGGATAGGCTAAGCCAGGTGAGTCACGAGAACGGCAGTCGATGAGTACGTTATTGCGGGCATAATGAATCGCGCGTCTGATGGGATGTTTGATCATTCGAGATATTTATCAGACGACGGTGGTGAACGCAGCTTCATGAATTTATACGTATATAGTGCCGTAGAAGTGTTCACCCCCAAATGGTCTATACCCCCAAATGGTCCAGCCTTATCCAGTCAATCACCCGGAGCTTATACTTCCGAGCTCCGGGGCTAGCTCTAGGGTACTACGGGGCCTATATACTAAGTCCCTATAACATAACAACCGAAGAGATTCTTAGAAAGATTTCGCTATAAAGACTAGTTAGTTTAAGGAGTACTATAAGTTTATAGGCGAAAAGTAAGCCATTAAAGTCTATAGTTAGGGAGGAATAAGCGTGGACCATTTGGGGGTATGGACCATTTAGGGGTGAACCCTTCTACTACCGACGAGTAACTTAAGATACGTATAAACTGCCGTATTGACAGCGCCTTCTCGCATGATTGATCAACAGATCACCCCACCAAGAGGGAGAGCCCGCCGCGTACCGCCGTCCCCGCCCAGGGAAGCCTAAAGCTCAGCCTCATTGGAAGCGATCCGATCGCGCTGCATCATCGCTGCCGTTAAGTTTGAAATCCTCATTTGAGCCTCAATTACACATTGTACCACGTGTGTGTCTGTCATCCAGCTCCTGAGTGTGGAGGAGCTGTGTTCGTCAGGCCCGAGTGCAACTAGACCTGCTTGCGCACTCGGCACACCTGTTGAGGAGTCATCTTCACCCTCATTTGCCTCTTCCCTCGACTACACATCACCCATTGCGTGATCAGCATTACTGCTGCACTTAGTCATCGCCATGGACATCTCCTCCATGCTTTCCCCGCAGGAAAATCCACGACCGACGCCCGCCCCACCTGGCAGAACGCCCTCAAAGAAGCCTAGAAAGCCAAGAGCGTCACACGTTCCCCAACCATCACCTCTGGCCAATACAACCCTACCTCCGCCTACCTTACCACCTAATGCTGTCGCGCAGGCCCATCATGCAGCAAACTCTCCACTGAACCTGAGTCCGACTCTAGGATATCGCATGAGCGTTGAAAGCGCTGTGAGCACACCTTCAACGGAAACTCGCACCACTAGGCAACCTTCGACACCTGGTATGGACACGCTGGCCGACTTGGCTTCGATGCAACATCATCAACAGACGGCAAGAACAAATGCGGGTGGGCTACGGAGTGCTGAGCTATACGATAACTCGCCATCGTCAGCGTCTGGCCTACCTACCATGATGACGATGTCCAAACCTCAAGTCCCAAGCCAGTTACGAGAGCCAAAGCTGCTAAGAGGATCCTCTTTTGATTTGCCTATGACAGAAGTGCCGTCTGCAACGCCCTCGCCGCGAAGGTACTCAACCAGCGCTCTCTCTACTGCTGAACTTGAAACAGTCACGCAGCTAGCTACCTACCTTGCGACCAATCCTTTTGCATACGACTCCCACGTTCAACTCATTAACCTTCTTCATCAGGGTCTTGTGAATCACGTCCGTCAGCACGCATCACCCATGACCACAGGCGACCCTCACTCCTACAATCTACTTCAAGACCTTCAAATTGCAAGGGAAACGATGAACGCGAGTTTTGCTCTTGGCGAAGACTTGTGGCTGGAGTGGATACAAGATCGGATATTACTGGCAGGATCGCTCGAGGATCGCCTCACGGTCATGGAGTTATGTGTGAAAGCCGTGGAGGAGGAACCCAGCAGCACAAGGTTATGGGAAACGTATGGTCAGTTCATGCTATATCTTTACAAGAGTGGCAATCCGCGAGATACAAGAGTATCCCATACTGGGTCAATGCCAATGGGACATGTCTGGTCGGATGAAGATATGGTTGTAGCCGCCGAGGTTTTCAGCTGGCAGCAGATGATGAGCGTCTGGAAGCGAGGCTCTCAAGAAACCGAGATACGAATGAACGATAGTCACCTACTATGGGATATATACACTGAGCTGCTGCTCCAAGATCTTGCGTCTTTCCTACCACAGGACCCAGTCGCTGAGGCGCATAAGCACTTTATCGCCCGGCTTGAGACTCCGCATGCGACCTGGGATAAGACATTCAGAGACTACTCCGCCTTTGTCTCGAGGAATGACAATGAGAATTATGAGCATAGAATGGTTCTAGCGAACCAGCTGGGAGCCATAGCTAAGAGCAGGTATAGCGCCCGAGAAGTGATGGAGAACAAAGTCGTGCGTGCAAGTGAGAACGGCAAAGAAGCTGAGCGACAGGCATATGGCGAATACCTGGAGTGGGAATTGGCGCAGACCAAGAGAAAATTGTTGTTTGACTTTGGTCTCACAAGTGCTCTGTACCGGCGTGCTACCCTCCGGTTCCCGGCAGATACTGCATTATGGGAAAGCTACGCACTGTTCATGATCGACGAGACATCTCATGTCCATACGGACATATCGGTTTTTCCAGTACTAGAGAAGGCGACGCGGCATTGCCCTTGGTCCGGAAGTTTATGGTCGCAGTATTTACTAGCGGCGGAGAATTATAGACTGTCGTTCACGGAAGTAGAAGACATCAAACACAAAGCTACAAGCTCTGGTCTTCTTGATGCTGGAGGTCTTGAAGAAATTCTCAAAATCCAAACTGCTTGGTGTGGTTTTCTAAGAAGACGTGCGTTTGGTCAGGATTCTACAGACGAAGACAAGGATGTGGCTGAGGTGGGCATCGTCTCAGCGATTGAGAACATGGAAACCCTGGGGAAGACGAAATATGGCAAGGACTATCAAGGTGACCCCCAATATAGGCTGGAAAAGATTTATAACAAGTATTTGTCACAAGCAGGCGATTTCGCGCGCGCCAGGGACGTATACAAGAAGCTGATCCCTCGAAAGGGTGACAATTTCGATTTCTGGGTTCGTTACTACTTATGGGAAATGTCCACCTGGTGCAAGCTGGCGTACTGTGGGAAGGGCCTTGACGGTAAACACCTTCTAAAGCCCACAGAGGCCACGAAAGTTCTGCAGCGAGCAATGAATAGACCGAGACTAGATTGGCCGGAGAAGATCATTGAGACTTTCCAATATCATTGCGAGGACCACGAAGATGCTGAGGTGCTTCAGTCTGCGACCGCCCAGATATGGAAAGCGAAAAGGACTGTGCAGAAGAGGAGAGAAAAAGAAGCGTATGAGGCGTATGAGACAGCTCAAGCAGAAGCTTACCAACAACAAGAGCAAGCGGAGCATGACGTTGCGGCTGTTCAAGGCTATGCGGAGAACGCTGGCAAGAGAAAGCGCGAAGACGAGGGGGAAGCAGGGACAAGTAAGAAAGCCAAACCAGCTGCGTCTATAGAAGTGGATGCTCAAGTGGAAGAGCAGCAGCCTTTGGTCCCTTTTCACACCAAACGCGACCGTGAGAACGCCAGCATTGTGGTGAAGAATCTGCCTTTGAACACCACGGAGGTAAGGCTTCGGCAACATTTTCGGGAATGTGGGATGATCAATAGCTTGAAGCTTATACCTGAGCCGAGTCGGGAGTCAGCAACGGCTTGGATCGAGTTCGAGTCGAAAGAGGATGTACCCACCGCTCAAACCAAGGACATGAGCATCTTCGACGGCAGAGCAATTGAAGTGCATGTGGACTCGGGATCAAAGTTGTACGTGTGCAATTTTCCGCCTACAGCTGACGAGGCTTGGATACGAGCGAAATTCCAGCATTATGGGGACATTGTTGACGTACGATTTCCCTCCCTTAAATATAATACACATCGACGCTTTTGCTACATTCAATTTCGCTCATCAGCGGATGCCCAAGCGGCCACCAAGCTTGATGGCGAAGACCTGGGTGGGGAATTAAAGCTTGTGGCAAAGATATCGGATCCTTCCCATAAGCATGGTCGACAGGGTGCTATTTACGACGATCGAGAGCTTTTCTTGGCGAATTTGGACTGGAGTGCGTCACAGGAGGAGCTCGAGGAGGCCTTTTCCAAGTATGGAAAGGTTGAGAAAGTCAGGATACCTAAGAAAATCGATGGTAGAAGCAGAGGCATCGGATTTGTGGTCTTCTCGAACAAGGCAAGTCGCAGACAGCCCTTAGCTTTCTCTTTAGGTGCTAATTCTATAACAGGATGAAGCCGCATCAGCGTTGGAGATGAATCTCACGCAGTTCAAAAATCGTATCCTCAATGTCAGCATGTCAACCAACGACAAATCGAAACGCGAGGGGAACCGAATTATAACATCCACTTCTCACCATTCCACTGCTTCGCCCACCCCTGGTCTCGCTGACCGCAACACGAACGGAGACAACGGTAGTGCAGGGTCTCCTGCCCCAACAGCTAGCGGCCAGAGCAAGTACGCTGAGATACAGTCCCGTACCATATACCTCCTTAACATCCCCGACACGGTCAACGAAGCTCGTATCCGCGCGCTTGCAGAGCCATACGGCGAGCTCGTTAAGCTCTCTCTTCGACTCGATCACCAAGGCGCCAGACTAGAGTACAAAGACGTTTCGAGTGCGGGTAGAGCTTCGCTAGGCTTAAAAGGACAAGAAATTGCACCAGGTCGGCCTGTAGGGGTGGGAACCGAGGAGGAGATGAAGCAACAGAAAGCAGAGTACCGCAGCGACAAAATCACGGTCGGAGCAGCGAAAAGAGAAGCTACCAAGCTACAAGGTCCAGCGCCAGTACGGAGGCCTAATCAACCTAACTCGAGAAGAAGGGGGAAAGCTGGTCTGGGCTTCAAAAGGAGTGGTATTGGTTTGAGCGGCGAGCGGACGACCGAAGATGGTGAGGAGAAGGCGGTGGAAACGAACGGCGATGGAGGTGGAGTAGAGATTGAGGAAAAGGCGAAAGCTAAGAGTAACGCCGAATTCAAGGCCATGTTCCTGACGAAGGAAGGGGGATAAGGTGACGAGGTGCAACTACCAAGGCAATCTTGCTGGTCGTACTGAGGTATCCTTGAGACACTCACTGTCTTGTGCTCTTAGCTGCGGTCTATTACCAATGGGCAATGCTTTGCCTCTTGCTCTACTACTCAAGGAGAAACAGTCAAGCTAAAGTGAAGGAGGCTTCACTGACTCGTAGATATTGCTCTCCTCAGTACTTAATGACTCGCATCTCGGAAATCGCGGCTTGCGGCTACGAAGAGTCACGTCATGCTTGTCGCACTTGCCTTGAAAGTCACCGCTGGCCATGAAATCGAGAGACTTGAGCACTTCAGTCCGTTCTTTGATTCTTCAATGAGTGAATCTACATTTCCTTACTCTTAGGAGAACCTAAAGTTACTGCCGAGCTCCGTTCTCAGTGACACAGCCATGGATTGCTTCCCAATTCCCAATTCCCTTCGTCTGCTTTCAGTGTGGGACAGATCAGAACCCGTGCCATTGCAAGATTGTAGGGCCAACATTAGGTGCGTCGCTTTACAAGAATTGAAGCACGGCTAAGCTGATTATGCCCAGGTTTCGCGACATCTATCATCGCTGCCGTACGTTCCATTCGCAAAGAGATCCAAGGGTGCGGAGTTGACTCAAAGCATCGTAGATCATCTGCTGGCCGGGCTCTTTACTTTGTGGATGCTGCTTGACGGACACGGGGAAGAAGTACGTAATCGTTTCGCGGGAATGAACGGGAAAAGTCGCTGATGAGGGGACCATATCAGGATGTTGGCGGTGCCTGTGGATGCGAATGGGCAGGTCAGCAATGCGATACCCTTCTAGATAGTCATCCAGAGCGTAGTAGATACTCATATGGTGCAAATGATACCATACACGGACGAGTCACCGCCCATAAGGTGGCAAAGATGGCAGACAGGTCCTTGAAGAGAATGGGTTTACAGACCTACGAAGATATTCATTGGTGGCGTACATACTTTCGTTGACTTATCAATCATCGAGAGATGCTTCGAAAATGAGCGAAAACGATTGCATAGACCCTCTAAATTCAGAGGGACTGATCGATGTTGCCGGCACCAATGAGGAAACACCCGCTGCACCGACCTGTGCCTCACTCGTGCCCCAAGACCGACATAGAGAGAGGAGAGACTTCACTTGCATCTGAATCGAACCATGAGCATCGATACTATGCAGGTACGCCTTCATGAAAGTGCAACTGGATGGTATATTGGGAAATCATAATGAATGATGCTGTCTGACCCTCTCATTTGTTCTCTCACTTCACGCACTCTGCCACCTCATCAACACTCAATTTGCAATCTCGACAGGAACATTCACCCGCAATGACGGACAGCGCCCCCGCCCCTCTATTACCTTTCACCGCAGTTTCTTCCACAGCGCCCTGCATCCTCCTACTTTTTCTAATCTCGACTCCATTTGTACTTTATCACGGTCTGGTACAACAGCTTCTTCTCTACTTTGTGCTTCTTTACAGCCCTCATTCATAACGCCCGGTGCTTGAATACAACACAGCTGTAAACATGCCAGGTACCTATAAACCCTCAGCAACATTCTGACCGCCTATTGATATGAGGTAGGCTTCGTGCGTCGAAAGCAATTCTGTGCTCAGATGATTACTCAACCATCAAATTTGGATTATTCTCTTCAACAGATCCCCTACCCCTGTCCTGACCTTGGGTTCGAATTTGCAAACTCCAGCGACCGCCTTAGGAAAACCCGCGGTAAGCAACATCAATACAACAAACTAAAGCTCGGCTGACACTGCACAGTGCCCCCTTATCGCCCAGCAAAGCAGACATCAAGGCAAAGTCTGCCCCAGCAGTCCGTACTACCAGTGCCAGATCTGAGCGACGTCGATGCCCTCCTAGCCAAGCCTCGCTTCTCAGCGGACACCTTCGATCCTGATCCACGGTTTCAGCTGTTCGAGCAGAAATCTGTCTACGACAAGCTTCCAGGTTCTTACGTGGACCAACCACTTGGAACCCTCTACCCGAATGCGCTCAACACCGAGCTCAACCATACGCTCACCGAAGCCTGGCGTTTCAACCCAGTGGCTCTATCTACTCGGCGAGCCCGTGAGACGGCTTGCGAACTTGCTTGTACGCCTGGACACGGCCTCAACCAAGAGGCGATCTCATGGGTCAGATCCATTGGCTTATCTCGTGTGCAAGCTCTATATAGGGAAACAGAGGCCGACGACGTCGCTGCGAAGAGCTGTCTCTTGTACGAGCACTACGCCGAGCTTTATGCTAATCCTTCCGGAGCGAATCATAGTAGTACGCTTCAGGAAGAACTCGAAGACTTCTACGATCCATTGATTGGAGAAAGTGATCCCAGCAACCACTACGACCCTCGCTACACTCATAACGTCTCTGGACCTTCACCTGAGCCTGAGCTCAAGCCTCAACAAGTTGATGGCACCGAAGTTGATAAAAATCTGAATGGGCTAAACATCAACACCATGCGGAGCTC
>JAABUW010005042.1_pt1 | contig 17494 bp, 22 predicted proteins | sample 5560081 | NCBI WGS metagenome assembly JAABUW01 (sample SAMN10711882, study PRJNA513363) | rock metagenome | isolation source: Antarctica rocks | place: Antarctica: Victoria Land, Knobhead sud | reverse complement strand
GTAGAGGCCCACTGTATACCCATACCATCAAACATGTAGGTCGCAAAAAGCGGAAACACAGCTCCGAATCCCGAACGCATGAACGTATTTCCCGCAATCGCCGAAGCTGCAAACATAAGATAGGCGTCCACGATGTAATTGAGCAGAGAAAAGAATATGGAGAAAAGTCCAAATCCTGTGAAGAGCCCAGACAGAGTAGGTACGATCCATGGAATTTTAGGGCCTTCGAATCCGGTCCAGCCGAACCAGAAAAGCCCAGCTGCAAAGACGACTCCACCCGCGATTGCCTGAGGAAGACGCCATTCGGGAACAGGAATATTGTTGTTGGCTTCCAACTTGCGCACATAGCGTCGATTGGTGATGACAATAACAATGAAGGCGATGACTTCGCCTAGGACCATGCCGAAATAGGGCAACCCGCCGACGCCCTCGTTAAATCCGTACTGGCCCTGGAAAACTAGCGCGTATGCGGTAAGAAAAAGATAGAGGAGACCGTAGATGAAGGACATGTAGAGACTGACGAGCAGGACAATCGGTTCCATGAAAAGGATGCGCATTGGGCGGGAAACATTCTTCGTGATCAGCTCTCTGAAGTTGACTTCAATCTCTTCTTGCTTGGCGTGGATGCCCCAATTTTGCGTTCGACGCCGGAGTTCAGACGCTTTGTTGACCAGGATGATGGGGGGATAGGTCTCCGGGAAGAAAATGAGGAGCAAACCAAACGCTGAGAATCCCATGATTCCGGAGATGTATTCGGTCCATCTCCAGCCAAGATAAGATATAGAAATGAAGCCACCGATCTGCCAAAAATTTAAGTCTCAGCATTGTCTTCATAACTAAGAACAATAAGCAGAAGGGGGGTTAGAGAAAGCTAAGCAGTCTGATTGGGTGTAAGCACGTCGCTTCGCAATGTTATACAAGCTTGCCCTTGATGAAAACTCCGGAGAGCATGAGCTAGAGCAATACGTACGAAAGGAGCTAAGAGCGGACCCATGAAGACAGTGGTTGCGAACACTGCGATAGCCAAGCCTCGGTCTTTGTTATTGAACATATCTGCAAAGGCTGCTGCCACAACAGCCAGAGGACAGGAACCAAAAAAACCACCGAAAAAGCGGCCGAGCAAGACTGTCTGGAGATCCTTTGCCACTGCAGTAGCGATTGCAAATATCGAGAAACCAAAGGCAGCGATGACAAGCGGCAGTCGCCGCCCGTAGAGTTCCGACATAGGAGCCCACATTATGGGTCCGAAAGCAAGGCCCAGCACGAATAGTGAAGTCCCTAAGGTCGCAACCTCCTGACCGACGTGAAAAGTCTCCACCACGCCCCTAGTGGCTGCGGAAAAGATGCTGCTGCCCATGGTGGCGGTGAGGGCGTCGTAGGCGAGTACCGCGCCCATGAGAAGCTTCCGTCTCATTGGCCAATTTTGTGCATGGCGTGGATCGTCTACACCTTCAAACTCGACGACATACTCCTCCTTATCGGGAAGGGGGGCCGGATATGGTTTTCCCGCTCCCATCTCCGGCAAAGGCGCTTGCTTGGTGGAGGTGCGTGATTTCAAGCGTGAGCCGACAGTGCCGGAGTGCTGGCTGCGATGAGTCTCGATACGGCTCAAGGCTTCCGGGTGAGTTTCGGAGCGATTGATACGATTCGTTGCAGTCCTGCTCATCCGTGCGGTACGAATCGCCTCCAATTCCAGAGTAGAGGAGGAGGAGGCTGAAGCGATCGATTCGGTGTCGGCTAGGTCATCTTCCGGTTTGGTAGCAGTGGCTTGGTCGTGCAGAGCTGCCTTTTCAGCGGGAGTAAGCTGGTGGTACCGTTTGTAGAAATCATCATTGGGGTCCCATTCGGAGTATCGGCGGGGATTGGCATCACGTTCTGCACGAATCACACTGACGTCTTCCTCATTCAGGGTCATCGTCGCGCTGGATGAACAATTTCAGAAATATGTGTTAGAGCATGCAATGTCCCCCGCACTTAGAGATATGCAAGGTGAGGTTCAGCGACAAGCTGTTCATATATGCAAAAGCTGGTGGTCGGAGATTCGGCATGCGAAGGAGCAAAGCGGTTGACACGGCTCGCACGGCTCGGCATCATCTGGATTTTCTCGGCCGCTACGGTAGACGCTAACGAGATTGGATGATGAGTAATCAGATATTGATCCGCCACTAGCTGCAGGTTGAGCCTGTACCGGAGACCCTTAGCCTTGTTTGTATTTTCCGCCCTCTTCCGCTTCAAACGCGCCAAGTCGACCCTAAACCATCAATCTTGCATATGAGAGCGACGGATGCGGAGCTCATAGACGTACCAAGTATGAACAGCTTCTGAAGAGGAATATCAACTGATGGGGGGAGGAATATGAGCGGAGGAAGAAGGATATGGTGATGATGGTAATCATGTAGGTTTTTCTCAGCGTCATGACATTCAACGTTCTATGCAAATGGACACAGCAATACTACCTCCCATATTGCAAATCACTCCGGAATCAATGAGCGTAGACTGGACCTTGCCTGGAGGCCAGAGCAAGCCATTAGCAGACTTGGCGGACACTGTGGTCGATCTGTGGACTGGGGATACCTTTCTTAGCAGGACAAACTACGCATCCTATCGCCGTGATCAATATTATTTTGGGGCAACAAACTTGTCCCGCGACCAGTCGCTTCACTGTCTTAAGTACGTAACGTTGGGCGTTGCACAATAAGAGAAAATTCGCTGCATCAGGTGCCGCACGCTTATCCATCATGTCACACCAAGATTCCTATCCCCATCCCGGCCCTCCTGCCAATGATCCACTGCTCTCTTGCAATATCAAGCAGTCATGGCTCTCGACGCGAATTTACAAGCCTAGTACAACACATAGATCTCCTGACAATACCTCATCCACTCTACATCTGGAATTCGAACCAATAAGATTGTTGTTGTGCGTAACTCTCCTGTACACAAAGTCACCTTGTATTATCGTGCGACGCTTTGACATCAAAACTAAGCAAAACCGAAGCGTTACAGAACGGACTCTTTGTACAAATTCTTCCCACCACTCGCCACGATTCATTCATGATCTAGAACCTCCAAATATCAACCAACCAGATTCAACTCAACGGCTCAACCTTCGCCCACAGCAACAAATAAATTCAATCATGGGACTCTTCGACCACTTTACCTAAACACCAGCTGAGCGACAAGCCGTGAAAGAGGCAAAAGAGCGTCGCAAGCTTGAGGAGGAATTCATGAACTCGGCCAAGGCAGCAGACATTTACAAGCGATTTGAAGAGTGCGTAGGCGGCACGTACTCTGAACCCAAAGGGCGTGGTGGCCACATCGTCTGGAAACCGAATTCATCCAAAGCCGGTGACCACACAGAATATCAAGAGCGCGACAAGAGCGGAGGACTCGGCGATGGAGCGACTTCATCAGAGACTCCCCAGGATACATCGAGGACGAATCCTACTGTGACGGCTGGGGACTCCGTGGTCCCAGGGAAGCTAGGAGAGGAACATGGTCATGAAGCTGAGGGTGGTGAAAATCCGGGAAAGGGAGATGAGAAGCGCGGATGAGGTAACGATTGAGAAAGAGCAGATTGCTATGTGCAGGGAACCATAACGATGGACACAGTTGATGGAGCTTACATTTTGGCATGCATACGGACGACTTACGATGAAGGGCGTTTGTTTCTGGCATGTATAGTTTATACCACATAACACAAGAAGCAAGAACAAACGAAGAAACTTCCTTCCATGCCTCAAGACATGAAGGTCTCACCACACCCATGTCTCTACAATCAGCCTCTAATACCCTAGCATAGTCTTATATCCGCCAACACGCGGACGAAGAAGCAGCTCAGCGTAGACCAAACTTGCATCTATGCCCCATGATTTTCTGTTCATCTTCATCGCGTCATGAACATGCACCATATCACACACTTTCATCAATTGCACTCCCTCTTACACAAATAAAACCAGAAAAGCCTCCTCCAACCCCCCTTCACTTCAAAAACTCCAAGCCATCCACCTACCCCAAACACCTCGTCCACTCCCCCATCCAGTCTCAAGCTCTTGATACCAGAATCCCGCACCCTACTTTCTCAAGATAAGAAACTTCTCACACCTTGAGAGTATGCTAATACCACAGGTGCAGGATGTTGCTGCGGATGCTCTTTGAAAGTAGGTAGCAGAGTATATTGCGGGGGCTTGTCGTACCAGCTGAGTTGGTAAGATACTCTGTGGTGATGAGTCGCGAGCTGGCTTTTGTATATGTTAGAGTCAGCGTGTGGTTTCTGTTTATAGGATTGGAATGCGGAGGGAGGCGTATGAAGCTCAGAACGTCGCCCGCCCAAAATCCTTGTCGCCCACCTCATTATCGCCCACCCAATAACCCTGTCGCCCACCCAATTTATCGCCTACCTAAATTATCGCCTACCCAAATTATCGCCCACCTAAAACTGTCGCCCACCCAAATTATCGCCCACCTAAAACTGTCGCCCACCGAATCAGTCGCCCACCCAATTTGTCGCCCACCAAAGTTGTCGCCCACCTAATTTGTCGCTCACCTAAAATTGTCGCCCACTAAAGCTGTCGCCCACCAAAGCTGTCGCCCACCTAATTTGTCGCCCACCCAGACTTATCCCATTGTCGCCCACCTCAAAATGTCGCCTAGCGACCGAGGACCAGGGCTTCACAGGCAATCTTTTTAACAGATTGCCCTGGCTGGCTTCAGATACCATAGATCCCGCCATATCTGAGCTTCGATACCACTACGTGTCGGCCATTGTATTAGGAGACCTCCACCATCCTTAGGCGTCATTCAGTCCTCTCCAAAAAGCACATCTCTGAGACCACATCTCAGCTTCGTTCTATCCAATCTCATCCGCACCCTGATCAATCTTGTAAACATGCACGGCTTGCCTTCTTGATTGTGGCTTGGGAAGCTTGCTTGTCGATAGATGACAGGGGCCGGAAATTATCCTTCACTTTCCGCCTCGTTGATTGGAAGGACCAGCACTAAGCTCTGACGCGGATATCAAGAATAGTCTGCCACTTGTGCAACAAGAGCAGTATCATTCGAGCGCTCAACGTCTATCATATCCACATAGATGCTAGTTCGTCGAACTTTCTCCGGGTGCTCTGGTTCGATACCACCCGAATCAAAAAGGAAAGGCATCATTAGTATCCAGGACCAAAATAGAGTCAGATGATGTCAAGATGCCGAAAATCTCGCATAGGAAGCGCTCGACCAAGCGGTTGCGGAGGCCTGAAAGTGCAGCATGATTGCACGGAGCACGATAGGAAGAATCTGGCAGCCTCACTTGATGATTGAAGCTACAACTTCTGTCCTGGAGGCCGTACTTGCAGTGTCTTTTCATTGCCAGAGACGTCATCTGAGTGATATTGGAGGCCTTGTAGAATCCGGAGAAACATTCTCAAGCTGCGCTTACATCTACTAAGCCTTGCTCCGCTAACATTATTAAGGTCCGTTCCGAATTGACTCTGCCTTGTTCAGAGATTGCATATCCAAGGCTATCGTGTCCAGTACGTCAACACATATCATGCAAAATCTCATGTCTTGGACCTTGAGCTGACTGAGCCTATCGCTGAACATGGTGGTCAGCAGCAGCCATGTTTTGTAGGCCAGCCCGCGTGAAGAACATCCTTCTCACACTCCATACCTGCAGATCATTGCGCCAAACTACCCTGTTTATCAACGTGGTCTGCTCACCAGTGGCCCACAACCATGGACAGCAATACGAGCATTAGGTAGTTGCAAAACCTCATGCATCAGTGCTTACTTTGGTAAATGAACCACCCATCAAAAGGTCCACCCTCTCTGCCAGGCGTTACCAATAATCTAGGATCTTTGTCAATAAGTCGTACTTGGTCAAGTTGGAAGCGGTGTGAGGCCCAGCACAGGCGTGTCTGATAGTTGGTCCATATTTCTTCAACCGAAGCCTAGCACCCTGACATGTTCATCTTTTCCACGCGCGAGGAAAGCCACATGTCAAAAATTTGTGCTGGAGTTACTTCCTTGATTCGAAGAAATCAGTCACCGATCTTGACTCGTCACTCTCAACACAGCTTTCTTCGACGGAAGACGCAATCCACCCAATCAGTTGCAGTCTCGCAATGTCAAGATGTCGTCTGCCAGGGTCGGGCAAGGGCCCAGTAGGCCAACACCTCTTTAGTACTGACCGCTATCGGACCTATCAATAACTAGGCAGAGCCATAGGATCGTGCTTTGAGTGCCGACGTCTAAAGATGAGATGTAGTAGATCTCAGTCATGCCAGGACTGTAGCTGCTTCCGGATGGATTGTGCGTACCTCTCATCGCCAGATTGGCCGGCTAATCCTTCTCTAGATGCCGGCAGTGAGTATAGTCATTCTATTGGCCAATCGAATACCAGCTATCAGGATCAGAATCCTCGACACGAGTACACAACGATCCGAAGTCGCAGTGGCCCTCAAAGCGAAACGGATCCGCGGATGGAATTGATCTCGGAGCAACACATGACGGTCTTTACTGTATCAATGCTGATTATAACAGCCTTGAAAGAGGGTTGCAGATTGGCAGGCTAAGAGTCACTGAAAGGATTGGAGGACTATTCGGATTCCCAGTTTGGAGAAAAGGTAAGAATGAACTCTTTACATTTGACTACTACAACCTTGGCATTAATCAGGTCGCTGCTAGCTCTCAACGCTTCTGGCTCCAATCAATGATCTATTTTGACCACGCTAATTACATCCAACCAGTGCTCTCGCCATCTCATAGAATTACGACAATCTGCAATCTACATACAACGTTGTGATTCATGATACTCACCAAGAAGCGTCCATTTCTCGCTCATTGTCAGCTTCTCAACTTCCCGACCAGAGCTGGGAAAGCTACTTCCCATCTAGAGAGGAGGGCAATTTGCTCTACTACCAGTACTTCGCTGCGGTGGACCCTCTTGCCCACATCCTTCACGAGCCATCTTTCGCCCTTGAACATTATCATTTGACCTCACACTCTTCCAGACCCAGTTTGAACTCCTCATTAAAGGCGCTAATACTTGCTGTCTACTTTACTACTACAATCATTCTCTGCCTATACAAGGCGAGATGCAATTAGGTACACAGCAGCAGATACTGGTGGCCAAGCTTAGAGCCGCGAAGAAGAAGCCTCTCATCGATGCTAATCATATGAGGTCAGTCAAGCTGCAGACGCTGCAAGCTTTCACAATCTACCTGGTGCTAGTCATGCATACTTACTATGAACTCGGACGAATGGCTGATTCAGGATCCCGCAGTGTCGAGACGAGGTGTCAAGGCAACATTGCATACTTGTCGGCATGCTCGTCCGTCGGGCGGAACGAGCTGGCTAACATTGCGGTGAAAGCAATCTCATCAGCAGCCCAACGGAGACCCAGGTGCGAAGATTACTGTAGCACCAGATCTGTTTCTTCGACATACGAGCAGCGGAATCTCAGGATTTTCGGCCAACAGCACGGAAGGATGAGGCCGGAACCCCACCTCCTTGGGATGTCAACGACACGGATCTTCGTGATGCTTCTCGACGGGCATTCGATATTGGCTGGACCGGAGTCACTTTCTCTCTGATACGATATGAGTGCTGCATGGTCGACCGACTGACAATCCGACAGAGAGTCGCAATAAACAACAAGACCGTTGATCTGGCCATGGTCAGACGTCAAATGGACCAACGCAGACTTTAAAAGCAAATCTCTGTCTTTAAACGAACGCATCCCAGTCCAGCGCTGTGCAAAATTTGTGGGCAAAGTTTTGAGAGTAAAACTTGACTCAATGTTACTGCAAAAGCACCTTCAGGAGACCAAACGGGACGGGATGTGCAGCATGATGGCGGCCATACTCGAGACTGCGACCCATCTAGCACCCTGGTGTTGGTATGCTGGTTCCTACCAGTAGTATCATCAAGCGATCTTCTTCTTGGACAGCATTGGGAGGGACAGAAATGCACTACGGCTCTTGGCCGAGCAATGCACCATGCCCATAAAGCATCGCAAAGTCATTATCCTGACATGCCATTCCATTAGTTCTATAGTGCAAGCAATCATGTAGAAGATAGAGGCCTTCTTGCTATGGCCGATTTGGTGGGCGACAAATTTGGGTGGGCGATCAAAGGATTTGGGAGGGCGACAATTTAGGTGGGCGGAATTGGGTGGGCGACAGTGATTTTGGGTGGGCGGTAAGGATTTTGGGTGGGCGACGAAGAAATTTGGTGGGCGACAGCTTGGTGGGCGACAAGTCTTAGTGGGCGACAAGGATTTTGGGTGGGCGACAAGGAAATTTGGTGGGCGACGAAGAAATTTGGTGGGCGACAATTTGGTGGGCGACAGCTTTGGTGGGCGACAATTTTAGGTGGGCGACATTATTAGGTGGGCGACAGCTTTGGTAGGCGACAACATTATCGCACCTACCAAATTGTCGCCCACCTAAAACCCCCGTCGCACACCCAATTGTGGGCGACAGATTTAGGAGGCCGACGTTGGGCGCATCCTTGTACCTTCTGCTTCTTGTCCCTCCACAGCGTCGCCTCTACAACTCTCTAACAAGCTTGGACTACGGAGGTAGTTCAAAGATTCTAGAAAGATCAACGCCTCAACACATCATATTCACGAACCTACAGCACACCACACCCACAACCCACCCCAACACATACCCAAACCCGCCGCAGACCACACCAGCCCCGCATACAGAGGACGCAGATCATGGAGCCTTTGACATACCGCTAGGAATGGATTTCGAGATCAAGTCTACGTAATGCTTTGCTGCACCAGATTTGAGTAATTGGATGAATCTCTCTATATACCACTCACGTTCAGGAAACTCAATCAAATTCAATGGGCGGGTATCACCGGACTGACCATTGCCAGCAAGCCTCGGGTATTCTTTGAGGCTCCTAAGCCTTGGATATTGTACGAGTACTTGAGATGCTGTTGAAAGAGGGAATCCTCGTACAAGCGGAAGGGCTTTCCTAGATTTCATCTGCTATTTAAGTAATCGCGTAGGTGGGACCCCGCACCTATAATGATTCCAGAAAGCAGGAGGGACTGTAATGTAATATTCAGTATGTAAACTAAGCAGCGATTCATATTCTGTATACACAACGCCACGTCACACCGCCGCCGCTGGCATGATAGCTACTGAACATCGCTCCTCTTTGTTATTCGAGGCTCCGACAGCAATACAATTGTGGTCTATGACTTGTCTTAAACCCGATCAAATTCAATTATATATCCACAAATAGAGACATTTCTTCCACATACGATCACAGACTGAAGAATACTCGGCATCCCGTCCGCTCTGCCATTGACAAGCTTCAGATCGAACAATTAGTAGTTGGGTCGGTGACGACCAGCGAATACTGTTTGTTGTATGTTTTTGCTTTTTTGAACATAATTGGCGGACGAGATTCGACTCTTTTTAGCATTCCCCTCATCGTTTTACTTTCAGTGACTCAGACCACCCATGCAGGACGAACATCGTACCTCACTTAAAGAAGCCTGTCTATGTTTAAACCCCTCGTCAGTATCCCGAGTTTCACACAATAGCAAATTCCCAGTACCCCAAATCTACCCTGCATTCATATCCCCAAGCTCTCCCTCCCTCTCTCCCCCTTTCCCCCATCCCCCTCAACCACCCTCCCCCCACAAAGCCCTCCATCGCCCACTACCATCCCCCACTTCCGACTTCCAGTATCCTAAACTTTCATCCCTCTCATCCCTCCAACCATATCCGTCCCTTCCCGCGAAGCGATACAACACAGACATAAGCTCCGACGCCGTCCCCCACAGAATGCGAGCTTTGTAAAAGCATTTTGTGGTTTTGCTTGATACGGTGATCTTGTGCATGGAGGGGGATGAGATGCGTGAGTAAGTTGAGGTAGAGATGGTAGAGTAGTAAGCTGTGAGGGTATGGGAGGGCTGATGGTGACGGTTGCGACTGATGGTATTGGGGGTTTGGGTGTGTCTGTACATACGCGCCTTTGTGTCATGAGAAGCTGAAATCTTGGTAGTCTGGGTGTTTTGTCGATTGCTGCTGATGATAATGGATTTAGTCAGTTGAGAAGATGATGTGCTAATGATACGTTCCTGTACGGCATACAAGGGTTCAAGATCATTTGGACCGAGGCCGCTTGGATTGTTGTGCAGGATTGTGGGAGATACGCCCATATGCGGTTGTTGAAGGTTCTGATGGCCCGTTTGATGTCAAAAGTAATGGTCACGAAAGAAAATGTAGTGGAGATATTAAAGCGATAATGAAGTCGATCCAATAATGTCCATGCATGATCATTATTTCAGACGTGGAGGCCTTGCGAATATACCTTAAAATTATCCACGACCCCAATACCTTCCCACCCACTCACAACAAATCAATCATCCCTTTACTCGCATCGCCAATATTAGTAGTCCAATACTCCGGCGTCGTCTGCATGTAAAAAACGCCGCCCTCAATGACACTCTCATTATACCTACGACCCCCCTTCTCACTCAACTTATCCACGACCCTCAACCCAATCTCATTCTTCTCCACCATCTCCTTGAATCCTTCCTGCAACATCTCATCCTTTCCGAAACCGCCATCCTCGAGGTTCTCCGCGAGCGCCTCAAAGTACGCGATTGCGCTTTTGCCAATGTTCTTCTGCCATTCGCGCGGGAAAATGGAGCTCTGGTTTCCGGTCGCGGTGTAGGCGGCCAGCTTTGCGAAATTGTGCTCGAAGTTTGGTTGGAGCGTGATGACGGGTGCGGCGAGCGCGGCGGCGATGCGGGATTGAATGGCGCCGATCGCGGGCTCGTAGTCCTTTTTGATGGATTGTTTGGCGTGGAAGTCGAGCCCTGCACCGCTGCCGTTGGAGGTGGAAGCGGCGACACCGGCGGCGTTGACGACATCGGCCAGGTTCTCGGTTGCAGTGTCGATGTTATAGCCAAGGTATTTTTGGTTGAAGATGATGCGAAGGCAGCCGTCGCGGATTTTGCAACCGCAGGTGGAAATTTTGGGATTGGTGGCTGGTTCGAGGGTTAGGATATGTGAGGAGCAGAGGACATTCAATTCGCTTCTGCCGTCGGCACCGACTTTGTCGAAGTAGCCACGGATGCCTTCGTTAGCGTTCGTAATGTATCTGTAGGAGGGAGGAGGGTATTAGTGTGATGGTTGCAGGGTCAATGGCGAGGGGAAGGAGGTCACACTTTGTGAGCATTTTGCCCGTTGATTCTTTCGCATAGCGGTCTTCGGCAAAGCTATAGATATAGCCAGGGTCGACGGATATCTTCCACGGGACGCCCATGGTGGAGGAGAGATTGGCTTCAAGCTCGGGAACCTTAACTTCCCAGTTGTCGCGGACTGCAAAGTTCAAAGACAAGTCAGCCCAATGCCCAGCCCTCAAAGATCCATTTCGGACGGTCGGTACTTACCATCCTTGCGAACCGCCATGGGCAACTTGGTCTTGGGAGCATCGGGGGCGCTGCTTGGTGCAACAGATGTCGACGGTGTGTTGGCGGTGCTGGTTGCTGGGGTGGAAAAGCTGGACGATGTATCTGGTGCAGCAGCCATGGGGGCTTGAGCTGCCAGGCCTGAGCCTGCTCCCTCTTTGCCGCCGAGACCTAGAGATGCAGTGGCCTTGTTCAAATCATTCTCGAGCTCGGCGACCTTGGCTTTGGCTTTCTTGAGGAAGTCCATGATTGCTCGTGCTCTCTTAGGGTGGGGGGGGTTTAGTAATGTGACGAGAGAGTCAGTTTGATATGAAATGGCAGAGTGTGTATGATCGATAGAGAAAAGGCATCGCAGAGCGAGACACGGCATTTTATATCCTTCCCTGCTCCTGCGTGGCAACTACCACCCACCCATCCTTTGGACACTTGTTCAATAGGGAGCCATGCATCCTCGTAGCCTAAAGTCAGCCCATGAGGGAGCCCACCACCATTCCCAGAGGTGTGTACTGCCTCAGCTTCTAATGACCCTGAATATGGTCGGTGATATGTATATGAATCATGGGATGTAGGGGCCAATATTGACGAACGCGAGGTCCAAGTCTGCAGAGATGGTGGAGGAGCACCCAGCCACGACGGCCCAGATCTCGGGAGCCTGTCCAGCGGCTGACTAGCGTGCGGCTGACGATGGCGTACCGGGATCTATAAAGCTTGGCCCGTGTTTATCGCTAAAGGCCCCCACCAAAAGGACCCCAAGCTGAGTCAATAGTTGCTCCACCTTCCCCTGTCTCTCGTCAAATATCCCCATAAACAGGATAGTTGTGACTGACCTGCAGCGATGTAGTGTTTCAAGATGAATCATTGAGCTGAGGTTGTTGATACATGGCGTACGATAGGGGCCATATGCGTGGAACGGCCACGGCGAGGCCAGATCTGATGAGACCATATAGCTTTGGTGCCCGGATGGTGCCTGGTACCTGCATAAGTACATGAAGTAATTTTGTTAACGCAATTTCGCCGAAGGAGCATAGTGCTGTTGCACATGGCTTTCGCTTGATAACAATTCGCGAGGGGCAGACGGGAAAGTCGATACGTGTTGCTGTCTGTCCTCGTCCACCCTCGCCCTCAGCTCTAAGGTGTAAGCGGCTTTCTCATTTGCTGTGCTACCTTGTTACTATCTTCCTTGATCAACGGTTGTAGCAAGGTCTGCTTCAGAATAGTCACCTGGGTTGGTGAAGTTTCTCTCTCCATCTCTCGATTAACGATATCCAGACACCAGGGAGACCCTAGAGTTATAGGCCACTGATCATGGCGAAGGTGTAAGTTTACACCTTATTGAACTTGTGATGAAATTCCTCGAAGCTCAACTCTCTTCAAGCCCCATGAAAGTCCGCATGGATCTCCGCGATCACTGGGAAAACCATGACTCTCCGGCCCAAAGCTCAGTCAAAGTTCTCCAAGATTTGATCGGTCTCCCAGTCATCATCAACCTAGAGCCTGCAATCCTATGGGCTGAGCTCGGAAAGTACTATCCAGATCAGGCAGTCTTCATTCCCAGCGTCACTGGTGTAGTCAAAGCATGGTGTGACGCCTTAGCAGAGCGATTCCAAGACGACGTAAACGCAGAGTGGACGGAGCAATTCCTTGAAGTGCTGAATGATAATGGCAAGCGTCTGGAAGCGAGAGTTGAGGCGAAATCCGACACCAAAGTCTCAACATCCCTCACCAAGCCAGCATTCATAATCAATATACCGCAAACCGCCCCTCCCTACCGTGGCGCTTCCGGCTATTTTGCAACAGACTTCCAGACAATCTTTGCCACAAATCCCGCAGCTAGCACATCGCATGAAAACGACGACTGGGCATCCGAATCCCTTCCCTCCCGCTTACCGCAGCCACAAAACCGGTCTACCAATGCTGCGGCAGCAACTTCGACCGAGCTGCCCACTCTGACCAGTTTGCCCCGCCCCGAAATCCTGTTCTCTGCACAGACGCCTTACCATCTGATGGTAAAAATCGTTCGCGACGGCCTTCACATCTACTGCAGCCACCAAGGCAGTCTAGAACTTCTATCCGGCTACCTCACCAAATATGTGCGAAACATTGACAACCCCAGCATTGGGATGCCGATTGCAACGGCGGAATTGAAAGCAAGCGATTGGGGATATGGAGCGCTCTATGACTGTCTTAGTGTCAGTATCCGTGGTGTGAGGGGTCCGACAGGTTCGGAGGATATCAATCCTATTCTGATATTAGCGTTCGTGGAGGGCATACTGGGGTTTAGACCAGTTGGGAATGAGAGCGGGGGTAATGGAGGCGACCATTGGTATTTCAAGCGGGATGTGGGCTTCAGACAGTGACTCGTTGTCCCAAGCGACTTGGTAGTGAATGTTTCTTGCAAAGAGTTTCTTCATCCCAAAAACACCAGTTCTGATCCATATGCGGTGCAACAAAGCTCCAGGTGTAGGGTTCTTAGTAGCACTTTCGATGTGGGTATCCTAGGCCCGATAAGGACCAAGGATTTTGATAGCGAAGACCTTTCCATGAACTCGCTTCTCGTGGGTCAGAGTGAGCCACAAAGTTGGAGGGTTCAAAATCGGGGGACGCGGAGGCTGGAGAAGACGACATTCTGGAGGGGTGTTCGATCCATGGTTCGACATGAGTTCTGCTGGGTTTGCCACGGTATGAAGAGCTCTGCCTGATGTGGGCAAACGGATGAAATCATGATCGAACAGCGTTGTCGCTTCGAGAGAATTATGGGATGAAGAGAGACGCTTTCAGAAGCTCTGTCTACTGCCAGGAAGCATAGGCAACGTTTTCGACGCTTCGGACCCCAAGACGTAACGTCCGATGTCTTACGTCGGCAGCATCATGATCAGTGATACAGGTGAAGGCACATCAAGTAGCTGAAGATTCAGGACTAGGAAGTCGTGGCTGCTGTTAGGATGAGTATAGTAATGCGAAGACGTCGTCTTGATGCATTTCGATGAGCGACTACTGAGTATCGCAGGCAGTGAGACCCAATTTTGTGAGCCAAGCGAAGACGTTTGCAATGACTTTAGGACTGCAAAACGTGCAACATGAGCCCGCAGAACAGCCGCCGCCAGCCTTAGCGCGCCTTGGCACGCTTAGGGTTGGAAACTAGAGCTAAGCTTCACTTGGACTCTTACAGGATCTTCCTGGTTCGCGACATGATCACTGATGCGTTGGACTGAGTCAATTCTCTTTCCTCGTCTGAACCTTCACACCTCTGCTCCTCCGGACACAAGTGCGAGCGCGACAAAGAATGGTGGCGTATCTACTGTCTCCCGGGCAACAAGCCGGATCATCCACCCTTGCTTTGTGGAATCTTGGCCCTTTCAACAGATCTGAATGAACTTCTATGATACCCACAATGGCAATACCAACGGTCGTCATCGTACCCGGAGCCTGCCAACCACCCTCTCTCTATGCGCCCTTTGCTAAGGGTCTCGAAGCCCACTCTATCCCCTCAATCGTCATTCCCACACCCTCCGTTGGCGCTTACCCAGGTCTGAAAGACTTCTCAGACGATGTGGGTTTGATCCGCGATACTGTTAGCAAACTGATCGATGAGGCCAAGGATGTTGTAGTCCTTATGCACTCGTACGGCGGCATACCCGGCTCGGCCGCTCTCAAAGGCTTGGGGAAGTCTACAAGGGGAAGTGAACAGAAGAAGAATGGGGTGGTGAGACTGGTATACGTGAGCACCTTGCTGTTGAAGGAGGGAGAGCAGATGCCGGATGCGGATAATCTAGAGCAATTGAGGAGATATGCTAGCGAGGGCCTTGACGAGGAGGTTTGTTCCCTCGAATGCACTGCTCTAGGTTGAAAGACGATGGATGCTGACAGTTGCGGTATTTTCCTAGGCTGGCACTCTCCTTATCGCACCGGCGGCAGCGGCCCACATGTTCTTCCATGACCTGCCCGAGAAGGATGCTCAGCACTGGTCTGCTCTCCTGAAACCACACAGCTTGGGCGCCATGTGGAGCAAACAGACTTATGCTGCTTGGAAAGACATTCCGTCTACGTACGTGGTTTGTGGGCTAGACAGGGTGATATCTGTCGATAGACAAGAGGAGATAATCAAGAATGCAAGAGAGGTGCAGTCGAAGGCTTTGGACGTGGTGGAGAGGTTGGAATGTGGACATGAGCCCATACTCAGTAAGATTGACGGGTTGGTCAAAGTTATGGAGAAAGCTGCAAGCATGGGTGGAAGTTGGTGATTGCTCAACCAGTCGGACAGCTTAAGAAATACAATGACGACATTCATGACTGTGACGTGGGAGCAGGAGACGTTGATTGATAGTTCAAAGCTAAGTCACAAAGTACCCTATCCTCTTAGACCTCGCCGGTCACAACGTCCCAAACCCTTTACAACACCTCTCATGCGCCGCTCGCAAACTCTCTCGCTTTCCTGTCCTAAATCATCTCTCCCAAGCTTCCTTTCTCTTCAAGCTTCTTGCCAGCCGATCCATCAATCGCTGTCCAAGCTTAGCTCTCGCCGGATGCACAGCCCTACTACCCACTACCCCATCCACTACGCCGCTACCACTCCCCGCCCCCATCTCCGCCAACTCACGTTCCTCATTCCGAACCTGCTTCCTCCATACCCGCTCAGCTATACGCATCATATAGCATTTCCTCGCCAAAAAGAACACTCCCACAAGCAACGCCAAGCTAATCAAACCGAAAACTACCGCCATGATCTCAGCCGGACATGCATTCTCCCTATGCTTTGGAAGAGCCGAGCACGTCGGCGCTTGATCTGCCTGTGGAGTCAAAGTGCTCGTCATTGTGATAGTCGTTGGCGAAGCACTACTGATAGCCGTCTGCGTGACCAAATTTGTCACTGGTGCAGGTGTTACGCTTACTGTGGTTGTCAGCGTATTCGTCGTTTTCGGACATTGGGCCAATATGGCATCTGTCAGCGCTGCGCCGGTGAGTGAGTCGCCTGCGTGAATAGGCCCGGAAGGCGCGCTGGAAGAGGCAGAGAGAGCGGCAGTGCTAGTGCCAGCGACTGTTACTGTTTTGGTTTCGGTGTGGTGGATGGTAGTTGTGGATATGCTTGCGAATAGGGTCGTGGTTGTTGTCACTGTCTTTGTGACCGTGGGGGCGGGTGTGGCAGTTGGCTCGGGCTTTGGAATGGAGGTGGGGATGTCTTTGGTTATGTCTGGGGCTACTGCTGCGGCGTTGGTGGGGGGCGATTGGGGGATATCCTTTCCTGCATTTGGGGGTGCTATATCTGTAGGTGTGGGTCCGCTTTTTGGAATAGATGGAGGGCTGCTGTCTTTGCCGATGTCAGGGATCGGGGTTTCGGGTGCGTCTGTGCCGCTGCCTTTGGGAAGACTGGGCTTTTTTCTTTTCGCGATGGGTTGTTCGGTGGGCATGGGCGATGTCAGTGAAAGCATCGAGAGCTTCATGTTTGCAAAACTCCGGTTGGAGCGAGCGAATTCGTTGCGGAAACTTGGAGACCAGTCAAGGCTGGGAGGGGTGAAGATTACAAGGGTTGGATCGAGGGTTCACGGATCGTTGCCAAAAGGGAGATGTGGGTATTGAAGATGCGTGTCTGAGGGGACAATGCTGACAGGGCATTGTGTGGGTCAAAGGCATTGTATTTGCTTCTTTGTTCTGTTTTGAAAGACAATCTTCTTGACGTTTCTTCCTTTGGTATCGTAAGCTACGACCGCTTTGTTTAGCTTGAGTGTGTTGGCCCACTTACTTGGTTGGTTCAAGCTGGACGGGCATGTTTGATTTGATTGCTGCGGAGAAGCTGGTTGATAGAGTAGGGCACTGTTCATATTCTTCGGGATTTCAATTATCGAGCACACTGCTTACCGAATAGACTGTGCTAGTTGATCACTCCAATCGGATATCAGCCAGGAATCGCAGACACGCATACGATATCGCAGAATGCCGCTGAAGTCACTGTTCAAGATCTCATCGGCAAGGCCATAAATGAACAGGATCTGTTCCCATAACATCGCCCATGTTAGGTATCATTTTCATCACCCACCTTGTTGGTTATCATACATTTTCGGGTAT
>JAABUW010005038.1_pt1 | contig 17496 bp, 15 predicted proteins | sample 5560081 | NCBI WGS metagenome assembly JAABUW01 (sample SAMN10711882, study PRJNA513363) | rock metagenome | isolation source: Antarctica rocks | place: Antarctica: Victoria Land, Knobhead sud | reverse complement strand
TGCATCGCGTTGACATCCAGGGACATATTCCTGCTGCCGCGTCTGGGGAGCCCAGTCTCCGGATCCACGACCGAGTGGCCGCGCCCAGCCGCCTGCACAAGATCCGGGTTCTGCTCCTTGAGGATGCGGAAGTTCTTCTCGGCCTCCCAGTTCCAGGGGCTGTCGGCCGCGAACAGCAGGTCCATTTCCTCGAGGGTGCGCTGGCTGGACTCTGGGTAGAGGGCCCAGACCATGGGGATGGTGATGACGTTGGCGGCGGCGAAGATGTAGTAAGTTTTTTCGTTGAGGGCCTTGAACATGACGGGCAAGAGGAGGGTGAGCCAGCCGTTTCCGACGGACCAGCCGACCACACCCCAGGCGTTGCCTTTGGCGCGGACTTGGAGGGGGAAGATCTCGGCGGGGTAGAGCCAGGGGACGGTGAGCCAGGTGGCGCCGAAGGTGGCGGTGAAGAGGAAGATCATGGCGACGGCGCCGGAGCTGTAGCCTCTGGCGGCGGCGGAGCCCGGGGGTTGGTTTTGACCCGCGCGGGAGAGACCACCGGCGAGGAACATGGAGATGCCCTGGACGACGGAGCCCCAGTAGAGGGTCCAGCGACGGCCGATTTTGTCGAGGGTGAAGACGCAGATGAGGGTGGCGAGCATGTAGGTGATGGTGTTGAGACCGGAGATCCACTGGACTTGACTGTTGCCGATACCGGCTGTGCGGAAGATGGTGGGAGCGTAGATGGTGACACCGGCGATACCAATCCATTCCTGCATGATCTGGAGCCAGATGACAAGCTGGACACGGCGACCGGTGTGAAGTTTGCCGGAGCCGATACCGAAGAACATGGCGAAGTAGGATTGTGTCTTGGTGGTCTTGCGTTCGAGCTCGGCAATGTTGCGGATGTCCTGGAACTCGGCTTCGGCCTTGCCCATGTCTTCGCCGGATTCGCCACGGAGGCGACCTAGGATGTAGCGTGCCTCTTCCTCGCGACCGACCTTTGTGAGCCAACGGGGAGACTCAGGGAAGAGCCACACAATGGCGAAAAGGAAGAGAAGTGGAATAATCTGGAAAGCAATTGGGAATCGCCAGACAAAAGACCCGTTGCCTCCGGTGTAGAATGAACATCCGCTGTTTCACAGCTTAGCTACCCGATCAACCGAAGGGTTTCCCGCATAACTTACTATTCAAGCCAATAGGCGACCACGACACCGAAAATGTTCAAGGTAAATTCAATGGCGACGAATTGTCCACGGGACTTGTGTTCCGCAGTCTCAGTAGCCCAGACAGGAACAATAGCGTTCAGGATACCAGTACCCCAGCCGTTGATGAGGCGAGCGAAGATCATCCAGGTGGAGTTCTGAGCAGAGCATTGAAGAGTAGCACCGAGGACAGCCCAACCCGCACCAAGCCCGATGGTCTTTATGCGGCCATATTTGTCACCGAACCAACCACCAACGAGACAGCCGACCAAGGTACCGACGTAGTAGATAGAGACCTACCATTTGTTAGGATGTCCTGGCATATCTCCAGGCTTTGGAAATACTTACAATTCCTCCTTGAAGGAGAGTGTTATCAATGACGGGCGCTTTCTCTGGAGCGGGCCCCACATGGCCGAATTTCATGGTCTTCTCATAGTAATTGGGTGCACCGTTGACACCACCCATCATACCCTGATCATAACCGAAGAAGAAGATGGACAAGCCGGCAACACAGTTGATAGCAATGAGCAGACCACGCTTCTCAAGCTTGTGCACTACGTTGTATTTTGAGATGGTATCCATGGTGGCGATGATCGGGATGAGACTGATCGGTGCCAAGCGGACAGGATAAGAGAAGGGAAAGACCCTTGACTCTGAACGAGTTCCACGGGGGAAGGAGGTGGAGTAGTAAGGAGACAAGTGTTTGGATGAATGGAAAGGGTAATAGAAAGGGTAATGGGAGATGGGAGATGGGAGATGGGAGGGGACTCTTATATTCCCATTCCCATGCCCTCGACCAGCGTTGGCTAGCAGAGAAGCGAAAGCCATATGGGGTAATGTGGAGACGAGGGTGAAGCAGAGTATCACACGTTCCGGGAGATGGGGTGAATCATTGCAGGGGGTGCATGACAGTCCAGACAGCTATTGGCGGTGTAAGAGATTGGAAAGCAATCCCAAGCAAAGATCCTACTCATGAGCGGCGCGCTACATGGGGAGCTCGCAAGTCGCATGAGTAGGATCTTTGTTCCTTGTTCACTTTGGAAGTTGTCTGCCACTTCTGCCATCGTAGTCCTCAAGCATGCTGGCTGCGTGTAATCGCGGATACCCATGTCGCATAGCTGCATATGTCCCAGCCTATCCCACCCTTGATCAGTTCGAGCTCCAGACCTGTCCAGCAACTTAGGCTGCACTTCTCATAGGCTATCGGTTGCAGCGTTAGTTCGAAGCGCAGAGAGGATTGCATATTTGCATTCGTGGGCTGCTCTGTCACCCTATAAGCCTCCCATCGTCATTCGTCGGTAGGATCAGCCTAATGCACCAGAACCCCCTGTCTCTTACCCCACCATCGGGGGTCGAAAGAGGCAATGTTCGAGAAAGACGCTAGAAACACGGTAGAACCACGCTAGAAGGGGCGTTCTTGGCTCGTCGATCTCCAGACTCCGCATTCTGTGCTCTTCCATCAACCTTCTAGCGCCCTTCGCTCCCCGCTTAGCCAGTCATCGCACACCCACCAACTTCCAGGCCGTCCAAACGCCCACAACACCAAACAACGACTAATGTTAAGCCAGAAGGTATCGTGCCATACAAGGCCTGCGAACCTACGCCTTCCCAGCCTTCGACGGTTCCAATCCTAGCCTTCTCGAAGGCCTCTAGAAGCCTTTGACATCATGACGATCATCTCTAAAGACAAAGCTTACCACCACGACCGATCAAGACATCATGCGAGCCATGGAAAGCTCAGGCGAGACAGTCGACTATTGATGGAATGGTGAGCGGGTCATGCGATCTTATTAGTACCCTGGCATTCTGGTAAAATTCCAGGACAAAGTTGTCTATTATCCAAACCCTAACGGGGCCCCCCACGCATTTGATACCAATAACAAATCATCAACTCTACTCCCGGCCTCTCAGGGGAATTAATCCCGTCATCCCAATTATCCCAATTATCATTGTCGTTGCAGCATGCAAATTTAAAGTAAAGTAGCGTTGAAGTTGGTGTGAAAAGTGAAAAGAGCATCAGTTCCACTTCGGGCAGGCTTTTATGCTTTTTCGGTTGGGTTTCTGCAGCTCACGTGTGCCATACCCACGCGTCTCCCTTCACAAAGCGGCTGGGGCTATGCCTGCCTAGTCGTATCATCTTCCTCCGAGCAAGTTTCAACATCATCGCTCAACCCATGCCGGTGTCTGATTGCCCGTCGCCACAACTTGCTCTCTCGACTCTCTCGACTCTCTCTGTAGGTATTGGCATCATTAATCAGCACTTGGGTAGTGGTGGTCCGAACGACATGTCTGCAAGCTTTCTCATTGGCTTGATTCCTACAAGGTCTCCGCTGCTTTGAGTGCCGCCGTGCTTCGATCGACTTGACCTGCATGCAATCCCACATATCGGGATGTTCGGTAGACTTGCCCAGGCCCTTCTCCCCTGCTTCACAATCACGAACCTGGATTCCAAATCAGCATGGGGTTCGCCAAGCCCTGCCCCCGTTTCTGTGAAGCGTCCAAAGGATTTGGTATTTCGCACATCCATTACAATTAGGTCGCAGCTTCGTGTCGCCGCCATGAAACGACTTGACCATACTGGGTGGGCACAGGTTTCCGCGCACTTGGACACGTCGCTACCGGACGACGTCGAAGCTGCTTGGGGCTTCCCAGAACCACGCTGGTATGAATTTCTTGAGAAACCTTTGGCTCGTTTGTCTATAGGTGCTATCCATACTCAAGTCTATGGATCAGCTCTGCCTTGACGCATGCCGTACAAGCTTCGCCGACCTTGCATAATGCTGTCCTGCATGCAGTGTATGACTCCAGCGACCAGTTTCCTGGTTAACACTCTGTGTGAGCAGCAAGAGGTATATCGATTCGACTCCCACCGGGGCTCACACACGGATGATGCTTTGCTCAATCAGGATCACGGAATTAAAGTGGAGATTACGCATGCCAGAAGGAATGCTTTAATATATCCTGCGAGAAATGAAAATTTACTGGCTATCACCCTTGGTCGCCCTGCCAGAAACGACGATTATCATGCTGCCGCCCTTGATGGTCGAGGGCATGAATGTCCAGTGTCTTCATCATCCACTTTGGCATTTACGACGTTGATACCCTGCTAGGCTCTCGATAACAGGCTTCCGAGATACTTTCATCTTTACTTTGCCCTGAAGGCATCTTTCGTATGCGCAATCTCCTTTATCCAAATGGGCCGCGTTATTGCCGACACCCGACAGAACATACATGAGTAGTCTCGGCCAACTGTGATGTTGCTGACCATTGTTTAGTCAAGGTGGCCAGCATTACCGCTGTGCTGAATCGTCCTCGGCTCACCCTGCTCATTCGCGTTCCTAATCCTCTTCTTTACTCTCCGACCATGTCGCAATCGACCTGCTCCCTTGTCATGTTGACCTTTCCAAACCGCAAAGAATGATATCAAGGACACCTCCATTGCTACAATACACAGAATTCCGAGTACCCAGAATAAGCTCTTCTAAAGTCCTATTGTTATCGCTTTTCTCCTCCTCAAGGCTTCCATGCCCAGAACATCCTTCAAGCTCAATTCTAAGATAGCCGACGTTGGCCTTGCTATAAGCGTGTCCAACACCGTAGATTCGGCTCTCTTATGCTCCCCAGCACGCCGCTTTTGTGAGCTGCAAGTAAACAAACCCGACAAGTCCCTCGATTTGCGAGCCCATCAAATACCGTTGTCTATGTTGAGCGAGCACACGAGTTTCCGACAAAGGCAAACGCGTTCCAGCGCAGTGTTACCAAGCCTTCGCTGGTATATCTCCTATGTTATCCATAGGCTAAAATGCTACGAACACTCGTACCATAGGGATATTTTGGACGCGCGCATAGATGAAAAACGAATCTAGTCTCTCTGGCATCTTCAAGACCGAGTGGTGGCGTTTAGTAATGAAACGCTTCTTGACATTGATGAGTGTTGCACTGCCGAGTGTGTTTCAGCCGCCAAACGCTCAATGGTACGAGTGTTGACATTCCTCTTTTGACCCTTCTGCCGCGCCTTCTCTACCAAGTATTTCTAGGCCTATTTTTCGTCCAAGATAAACCCGACAGCTACAAGCGAGACGAGCGAGGGCTATCCTTATCGAACGCATGTTCAAGTTTGTTTTTCCAATCACTTCCGCGCGCAGTCATTTCTATGACTGTCTCTGCTTAAATAGCAGACTGTGGACCGGCCGAGCCTATTACTTATGGGTTCCACCACCGTAAGATCACCGACCGATTCATGATGTGGTTGGCACTGCAGACGCGCCGGCAAGATTATGGGCAAAGCCGTACGAAGAGTCCATCTGTCTACGCATTAGAAGCTCTTTCTTCAAAGTGGCAGACTGTCGGCCTTGAACACGTTCCCCAACAACTGCTCCCTCGTCAGACGTGTTCAACCTCATCGAACCAGCTTCTGTTCATTTGGGCTCTGGACTCGAACCACCTGTCTCTCCACTGCAATGCTACCAATATACTTCTTCCCTTGACTCAACAACTCGAGAGTCCGAATGTGGGTTAAGTTGCCACTACACCATCACAGGCCAGGTACACAAAGTGTGAAAAGCATTGCTACAAAAATTGGTAAAGAGGCTGCCCATTGTTCAGGGCCATGGCATCGACAACAGCTGTACAGCAGCCTACATGCTCTGATTTTCATATAAGCCATACTCCATCTACCAGACCACGACCCTTGGCTATCAGTATGATCTATATTGGTAGCGCCGTTCATCTCATGAGGGTAACAGTATTAACAGGTGTGGGAGGCGGTGGATTTGCTGACGCTGACAGCTTGTTCAATGACCTCGAAATTCGGCCCTATCAATCAATCGTATCGTCCACCAGGAAAGTCGACTCAAGCAGACAGGACCAACTTTACGAGCCAAGTTCAGGGCCTTTCAAACTGACGAACCTGCAAATATTCCACACAACGAACCCCGACTCCACACCGCGTATCCAAGCTCTTTTTCATCCCAGTCTCAGTTCTCATCTCCGCTCCAAGACTAATTGCCTTGTTCCATTCCACTCGAACCAGTTGTTCGTACGAGCGGATTTGCTTTAAACGATCGGGAATATTCTGGATTGATCTCCCAGTGGTTGGATCACTGCGCTGAAGCCAGCGGTTGAAAATCCCAGCCACCAACACCCACCTCCTCCCAGTGGACTACAAAAGACTCAAACAAGCTAGGAAAACGCTCGTACAATCGAACATTTTCCACCAGTTCGAAACAATCATCCCAGAATTTCCGTGTTGATCTGCTGGTGTCCAGACTCAAATCCAGATAAGCCTCTGTCCTTAAACTCAGCCTCCAACACTACTAAACTCGAGTTTTTCTTTAGAGATCGCTCGCGAGATTAAACGGAACAAATCCGAAACATCTTGTCCCGGATCTCCATCAGAGACGACGTTTCACATATACGCGACGCGCACAACCCTTAACTAGAGACATACATCTTAGACGGCTAAAAGAGATACCGGACAGTCTCCCTCCGAGGGCTGCAGAACCTCTGCATGTTGATGGCCTTTCGATGCTGTGTGGTTAGCCAAAAGTTGTGAGGTAGCTCGCGGCTAGGTCTGGCGAGTCCACGGTTCTGCCTCTAGACCCTCTTCGTGCATCAACCAAGTAGAGAAGTGCTGCGACGCCATCCAAATCAAACGATTTGAATAGTCCGCCTGATCCTTGGCGTGCGCGTTCATTATATTGGTCGCAGCATGTACTCACGCCTCCACGAATACGTCAGCCAAAAGCAGTTCATCGATGTGTGAACGACCTCTTCCAATACCGAACCAAGATCTCCAGCGTCCTAGGGCTCAACTGTTTTGCTGTCGTAGTACGAAGTGCTCTAATAGCATCCGTATCGCGTCGAATACCCTACTCCTCCATTTCTCTCGATTAAGAAGCGATCCCTTGCGCCTGCCTCACCCCTCCCTCTCCTCACCTCTAAGGTCAAGCTATCTCGGAACCTTAGTCTTCTGTCGCCCACAACATTGCTTTTGATGCTCTGCCGCAAACTGCACAGTGCATATTCTCAATCCTACCCACGAGGTCCCAAGCATTCATACCCTTCTTCTGTTCCAAAGATACTATCACTCCAGTCCCCATTCTTCGCCTACCTCTTCTAATGGCTTATTATGTCTCGATCCGTCTTAAGAATCGCCCTCTCTCACCACAACTCCTACCCTTCCAAACCCATTGCAATACCCTCAAGCCCTTCCATCCTCAACCCCTACACCGGACCTCCAAACCTCCACACAGCAACTCTCAACCAACCCGTCACCCTCACATGCCCAAACCTCATGCCAACACGAGTGCTCTATTCCACCAACTCGAAAAGCTACCGTTCATAACGCAACCAAACCCCTCAGCGCAGCAACCGAAACCCAGACCACAATAGTGCCAGCGACGACATCCATCTATACGTGGTGCTGATTACGAACCTTGTACTAATTGGAAGAACCTATAAACATCGATCCCGACTACTACCACGCAGACTGAATTACTCGAATCAAACCAGTCGAATCAGTTCTAGCGACAGAGAAAGCGAAGGACTGCAGACAAGAGGGTAACCTACACGTCCACAACACTCGACCTGCACGAACCACGGACACGGTTACTACTTACTAGGAGATTACCACTCGACTATAATGCAATTCGAGATCCACGTTTCTATCCGTGCTCCCTTACCTACCGCATTTCCCAACTCCACCCGAATCAGCCCGATGCCGGAAACAGCATCCAATTCCGCCAAACCCACAAGGACTTTTTTGCGCCTTCTTTCCTTCTGCCCGGCGCAGTCCGAACAGTTACGATAATTAGAAAAAGGCCCGTGGCGAATTCCACGACGGCCCTACAAATTCAACGAACTGAAATCGGGCTACTACATACTGTAGCAAGGCGCGGCAGTCGAGGGCGTGCAGGAGAATTAAATCTCATGACATAGATAATCACAAGTAGTCTTTGATCGAAGCAAGATACAGCATCTACTCAAAGCGAACGAGCTTAGATAAAATATACACCACCACCACCACCATCACCATCACCATCATCAACCCACCACCACCCCCCCACCCCTCCCATATTCTAATCTCACCTCAAACCTCTCAAGCACCTCTCAAGCACACAAAAACCCCCAAAGAAAACAGAAGATTAAATTTTATTTCCAGCCGAACCTCCGCTATGTATATACATAGGAAGACCCTAAACCACCAGTACATAGTAAAAAAAATAAAAATAAAATCCTCCGCAAATTAATTCATCGCCAAATCAGTGATAATGTTTCATGGGAACATGACGATTTTTACAAAGGGGATTTTATTCTTGGGGGGAGGGTTTGTGTTCATGACCCGATGGGGGGATTGTGGGGTTGGGGTTAACACAACCTTAACCGATGAAGTAGAAGTACTCTCAGCTCTCAAGAAAAACTCGACTTGCAGAAATGATGCTAAGTTTGAACTCTTCCTACCAACAAAGCAAGCTAGCTAAACACATGAAAATTGCGCCCTAAAAAACAGTCGCAAACCCGGTCGCTCTACTCCTCAAAAGCCCCCAACGCCGCCTCCAACCGAGCTTTCTGTGCCTTTCGATGCTCTTGCCAGCTCTTCTCGTATTCCCTCACAGGCCTTCTTTTGACCTCCTTGAGCTCCCTAACCATCTCTTCTTCAGCCCCTTTGTATAACGTCGCCAACTTCCTCTTCGATTCACTATTTCGACCCTGATAGATGTCGAGTTCCTCTTGACGGGCATTCTTGAATTTACTGAGAAGACGCTCACCGCCACGTTTGTAGTCGTTGACGAGATCTTGGACTGCGGTTTCTTTGGAGACAAGGTGGCGTAAGAGGTGCTAGGGTTGGGGTCAGCGTTTGTGATTGCATATGGGAATCGAGATGGAAAGCTTACATGGGAGACATCGTGGAGAACGTTGAGTGTATCATGTTGGTGGGGTTGGAGAGCTCCTTGCCACTTATCGTCTCCGTTGGCATGAGCGCTGCCAGAGCGATTTCGAGACGGCGATTTGTCTTCGGAATGAAAGCTCAGGGAGGTTGAGCTGGTCTGCGAGGCGGTTTCGGAATGCTCCTCCGGTGCGTCTGGTTCGACTAGCGTTTTCTCCAGATCTTGATCACCCTCATTCACGTCTTCATCACCCTCATTTAGATCTCCATCACCCCTATCCAGGTCTTCATCATAGGTAACCACACGTGAGGCTTTATGAACACCCATAATCGACATTCTAGGAAGCTTATGAGGGCGATCATTTGTTCTCTGAAGGGCATCTATGAATGTATTCGACTGTCCTTTGGCCGCTCCGACGAAAGGGTCTGGAGGTTCATGGGCGGTGATGACATTTTCCGTCTCGACGTTAATGAACTGGCCGCTTGGATGAATATGGTGAGGCTCCATTTCGTCAACAATGCTCGAGGAAGCGTTTGGTGAGCTTGGCTGTAACTTGCTGTTTCCCGATGAGCCTAGGGGCCATTTTTTCGAATGTGCTGCCCTAGAGACTTGACGAAACGTTATCTTAGTTTCATCCAGTTCAATCTCATCAAATGGTAGTGTAGGCTCATTTCGTTCAGCTCTGTTAAGTCTGGCTTTTGCTGGAAGCCTCACTATGTCTTGTGTGAGACGAGGCTGACTTCCCGCAATGTCATTTTCGCGAGCGAAAGGCAATGGGCTGCCCTTCTCGTTTACCCTTACACTCTGTGAACCTGTTCTCTGTGAAAGGTTTTGTTCTATTGACCTGCTCCGTTTTGATACTAATTCTGGTACGATCATTTCTGCGACAGGGACCTTGGAAGACAATTTTCGGCGTTTTCCCAGAGCAATCTCGTTCAACTCCCTAACACCAAACTCATCTGCCTGCCTTTTGTTTTCCCTTGGGGCAGCATAGATGAGACGAGGGGTAAGTAGAGACGGCCTGCGGTCTAATCCAACTGAAGCGGTATTTGGCAATCCGAAGGGCACTGCGGTCAAGGTGCTTGTAGAAACCTTGTTTTCGCGCCTTCTCGATTTCGCTCCAGAATTCGATCCCATGTCAGCAACCGGAACAAATGGTTGTGCTGCTAAAGTAGGCGCAGCCGCTACAGGCACAGTATTCGGGATTCCTGCAACAAGCGCATTATCGTCTATGTCAAGTCCTTTTGAAAGAGCGGCTTCCCCGTGGGGCGAAGTAATAGCGACATCATCGCGCGTTGTGGATGGCATCGCTTTTCGCAGCTTCGATGTAAGCTTGCCTACACGCCTTTCGCCATGTCTCGGTGCTGTTCCTTGTGCCCGATGATCACTAGCGGGGGCTATTATACGCGTCTCAATGGGTGAACGGTCTTCAGGAGGAACCTCGCCGATGTCGTTATTTCCGTGCTCAAGCTTGTAGACCTGACGCTTTTGGGGGTATACGGCATGAGGGGCTTGATGCTCGTTACTTATAAGTGTCTCAGGCCTCTGACTTGAAGCTACACCTTGATTGCGCGGCCCTTTTGCACTGAAGCTGATCAAATTGGATTTCCGCTTTGGATCCGGAGTACGTCCATACGTCTCAATGCCTCCGGAGCTGGTCTTCGGCGAAGCGTTTGTGATAGGTTTACTGGAACTTGGTCTCACAATCTCTGCTCCCCTCCTCTTACGCTGCTTAGACCTTACTTTCGTAACTGACTCAGAGGCTGCTACTTCTTCAACCACTTTTGTAGCGAGCACCTGGGGCATTGTATCCGCTGCTCGTGACATATCTAATCCATCCTGGGCGGCCCATGCAGCGGTCTGAATCGGATCAATTGCCGTATCGTTCCTTACGTCGGGGTTGTCCACAACACTTTCATCAGAACTATCTTCTACTCCAGAAGAGACTTGAACTACTTCCAAAGGTTGGGTCATCGAAGGTTTCAAAGCAGGACTGACGGCAGGGCTAGCATAGGCCGCATCTGTCGCAGGAGCTTGAGCGCTGGTCGGGATTTGTCCATGGTACTGGTGCTCATGTTCCTGCGCTTCAGTCCCGTCTACTATCGTCTCACGAGTTGGCTCTTCATCGCGCTTCTGATAACCCACGCGATGAGGCAAAGAAGTTGGAGAAACTCCTCTCGTACATCCCCCAGACTGGACAGCCTTACTTGTCAGTCTTGATTCCCCAGCCTTAGCGATATTGTAAGACACATGCTGTGTTGGGGTCTGTTTTGCTATTTTCTCGGGACTCTGTGGGGTTTTCACTTCTAGTACCCTTGGAGCAGTCTTCAGAGCACCGATGAGCTTGCTGGCCCAAGGTTCCCTACTGTTAGAAATAGACGTTTCAATGATCTTGTCAGTGTTTTTTTGATCGTGAATTCTAACATGGCTCAACTCGGAAGCTTGAGTCCCCTTAATAGTATAACCAATAGCTAAGTTCGGGCCGTTGCCTTCAGATTTTGGTGACTTTGAGCCATGAAAATGATTTCCAGTAGAGAATGCCATAGCATCTTGGAAGTGGCTATCCTCCATAGCAGAGAAGCCAAGGTCTCCAGTATAAATATCCTCATCCATGGCTAGAACGGGTACATCTTTCTCCACGTAGCTTGTCGTGCCCAATTTATCCCGTTGTAAAGTACCCTGCTTCATTTCTACCGCTTTCTGGAACGTCTCGTTGTGATCGACAAGAACGATTTCGTCAGATGGGCTGGTCTTTGGATCTGTCTTGGGTGCTAGCGGTTCCGCTTGAGCTTGTGGCTGTGAAGGGGATTTACTTTGGTTATGGCGTTGCTGGTTATTCAAAGAGATATCCGGAGTGACAATTGAAGCGATCTTCTGTGCGACACTGCCAGAATTTCCATGATCCCCCGGTGATTGGCTTGTTTTCAGATTTTTTTTGTCCTGGGCCATACTGATCCTTCCGTTCGGCTTCGAAGACTGAACACCGAGTGCCTCTTCCTTCTCACTAGCATCCGATTCGGCAATGCCTTGAATCTTCTTGTTTGCAGTCAGAGCTGCTGCGCGCCTAGTCCTTGGTCTAGTCAAAGGCGCCGTGCTGGCTTTTCCCGTCGCTGCCAGCTTTTTGGCTGAATTAGCCTGTGCAACCTTTGGCGACTTACCTTTGGCGACAGACGCTCTCATGCTTTTCGCAGCTTTCCGTTTCCCAGGACGAGAAGAAATCTCAATCTCCGTTTCATCGACGTTCAGGTCTTCATCCCAGTTCACCGCGTCCGCACTTTTAGCTTTGTCGTTCAGTTGTGCTTTTCGGGTGTTTTCAGATGATGTGGATAGCATAGCAAATTTAGAAGGGACATCTCTCTTCTCAGTTTGGGTATGGGTTTCTGTGGTATTTTGCGTCCTAGGGGAAGCCTTCGAAACGGGTTTCCGATGACCCTCCGGCCGTGCTGGCGAGTCCGGGATTTCGAACTCGTCAATAGCCTCAATCGTACGATTGTCATCCGTAGTACTTTTGGACGTCTTAGTTTGCTGTTTGCCTTGACGACGCTTAGATTGAACACGTCCTCCTGTATTACCATTACCAAAATTTGCATTCTTTCCCTTAGAGCTCGGCTTCTTCAAGGTCCGGGGTTTTGTCGCGTTTTTTGTTGGTGTTTTGGTAGCTACTTCACCATCATCGTTCCGCATACGTTTCGTTAATTTCTTAGACAATGATTTGCCAGGTTTGCTGCGCTGGTTTGACTTTGGGCTTTCTCTCGCTAGAATTTCTTGGTTGACATTCGTTGAGATCTGCTCAACAGAATGCTCTGCCGGTTGAGGCTCGCCTTGAGGAGTCTTCGGGCTGGCATCGTACAAGCTATTATGGTCCTCATCCTGCGGTGGAAATGAATCACCGACTTTACGTCGTTGCTCTTCCAGTATGCTCTTTTGATTGTCCGGCTCTTTAGGAAGATTTTCGAATTCTGGGGCACGTTCAATTAGTCGCTTACCATTTCGCCACTGTGCAGAACTCCTCAGCCCAGCTTCAGAAGCGTCTTCAAGCTGTTCCCCTGATTGGTAGAACCTTTCTTCTACTATATGGACAGGAATGCCGGGACACACGCTCGCCATTTGCAGCGTTGATAAGGGCCCGTTGGTCACTTCAGCGTGGTTTTCTCTCCTATGTAGCAATTCTGGATGTTGCGCGTCAATAGCACCAAGCTGCCTTAGATTTGATAGCTCGAGCGGCGTTTCTAGAGGAAGTAACGCATTGGCTTGTGACGCCGTGGCTATTAGATGTTCTGGTCCTTCGAGAAAGCAATTACTAATACTGACGCCGTTTATCTGGAGTTGCGAGATGTCAATCCCCTTTTCTGATCGACTGATTGAAGGATATTTAAACGACTGATCTTTTGGAGTCAAAGCATCGGCGGGTGGAACAGGTTTTCTCAGATGCTCAATATCTGCCATAATTAGATCAGGCATATCCGAATCGTCCATCCGATCATCATTCGGTTGTGACACATCAATGTCATATACCGATTGACTTGCTCGCAGATGCTCAATATCACGATCTGTATCAGCTGCTAATAACCTTTTGACGCTTTGTGCAGCTTCCATGTTATCAAAGGCAATTTCGATTGACTTAGTACGCCGTTGGACAGTGTTAATATAACAAGAGCTTTCTGGAATGTGAGACATCCGAATCGAAAGAGCTACTACCGTCCGATCCATTACCGGGCTGAGTTGAGACGACTCTTCCAACGTAGCAACAGTAACATGGCTGATATATTTGATTGGGACATCGATGTATATGGCTGGTCCGTTTTCTGACGCGGGCAAGAGGATGACGAGATCTTCGGACTTTGCGACTAAAATGGCTGACTCGTTGTCCGTGCTGTATCTGACTGCCTTCCCGTCCGCTTCCTGGACAAGTACAGCGTGCGCAAATAGTACGTCGGATCTTCTGCAGCTAGGTCAGATAATGGGCCAGGCTCCCGGCAAGAGCGACTTACCCTTGAGTAAGAACGTGCTGCGAGTTGAGGTCGTCGATGAAAATCTCAAAGTTAGTAACCCATGCAGCAGTGTGGTGTTGGCTTTTGGGGAAGCCCGCAAACATGTCCATCTCTGCCGGTTCTGGCCAGAAGTCCTTGACGGCAAGACCGGAGGCCAACATTTCGCGGATCATACTACCAGCAATGAGTCGGAGCACTTGGCTCTTGCCATGGGCAAGGAGTCCGCCGAGAGCGCGCCTAATGTTTGCTGGATTAGAGCTTAATGGTAACCATAGGCACATCTGATAGTGTAGACATACCAAGATGTTTCTGCGTCATGGCGTAACCTCGCCTTATTCTCCTCGCAGTCTTTTAGAAGTTCCAGCGCGAGGGATCCCACCTGACAATCAATGAGTACTTAGTCTCTTTTCTAGGACAAAGATTCATACCCATCTTCTCGCGTTTTCAGATTTCTCTCTATTCGTGAAGCTCCGAAGCAGCGAGGACAAAACTATACTTCCCAATGCCATCTTCTTCTTTGAGCGCAAAGCTCGTTGGCTTTGCGAAGACAAGGCATTCTCGTATATAGATTCCTAAATAGGTTCAGTTGGCCAGGCCTCAGTTTTCTTCTAAGTGACCTTACCGTCAACAGGCACAGGCCTCTTTGATATGCTAGGCAATCTTCGGAACGCTTGAGGATCCCACACAGAATTGCACTCGACCACGTGTCAAGACGGTGGCATAGAGCCTCTCTACCGGCGGCTGGGACATGGTCAATGGCTTCCACAATAGCTTTCACGTCACTTAAAGCAGTATGCTGTGGCAGATGTAGGTAGGCTTCGATTTCCTTTCTCAATGATTCTGGAACACTGGCCACGGAAGCATCAGTCCCGTTGCAGCATCCTCGAGATCTCAAAAGACTTACACGACAATGCCTGCGTGTTCACGTGCTTCCTCAAAGAATCGTGCCAATCGCAGCAAAGGATTGGACAATGCTCCTGCCATTGGCGTAAACACCTGTTGGTCCAGTACGAGTGATTAGGGTTTGATGGTTCAACTTAGGACCTGTGGACAATAATAAGAAAATGTGAGCCTGGAATAAGGTGAAATCGGATTATCGCGTTTAGACCATGGCACTGCATCAAAGCAAATGGACGGCCGAAGCTAATTTAAGCGAAGTCTTGGCGAGTCATCTTAGGGCTTTTGCAAAGACGATAAACAGGAACATTTACTTTAATATGAAAGACGTTCTACTAACCTGCCACATGCTACTAGAACATCTAAGATAGAGGAGCAACAGCCGAAAAATGGTCATGCTTTTGTAAGCTCTCGGATGGGAAGGATGTCATCGGTGGGGATACTACACTCTAGAAGTTCAAATACCAACCTGCAGAGATTCACAAACTCCATAAGCCATAGCACCAACTGTCTCATCCTGAGTACAAACTCACTGAACCGTGGTTGGAGCAGCTGTCGCTTCTTCGCTTGACGTTCTGGGAGCAACACCAAGTACCTACTGCCGTGCACCTGCAACAGTCAATTCGAGACCTATTAAGGTTAGCCACACACGAGAAACATATTATCCTGGGTAAGACCGCGGTGTTTTCTCCGTTGAGCGAGGGTTTCCCATTTTAGTTAGATACGCCTCGCCATTCGATCGTCGTCTAAGGTGCTTCATCTGAGTATCAAACATAATCATTGTCGAGGCTCTATCAAACCACCTAGAACAGTAGGTAAGACGATACGTAGTCCTTGTGAAATGGAATTTTCATGCCTAGATGTGTTGAAAGAATCATCGCGAATGTTAAGAAAGCGTATCTTATAGAGTGGCCGCTTCCTGGGCCAGTTCAAATCTTGATAATGGACGGCTGGAAACAAGGAAGCGGGACAGAAGGATCTGAAATTGCAGTAGCGATCATGTAGTTCTCCCCATATGCTTGCAATTCCATTTTGACATCTGTCACTCGCGAACCTCGGAACCATATCTCGGTATCTGTAGATATTTGGCCCCAATCTCCAGGATTCTCTTTCGACTGCAGCTGGCTGGAGGGCAATGGAACCTGCACATTTCGAAATTCCAGATCTTTCAGCCATGAGGCCAGTAAAGCTTCGCCAGTCATCTTCACGTAAGCTTCTTTAAGGCACCAGTGCGCATAGAAGTGGCAGAGCTTGGCCTTGATCTCAACGCGGAAGTCAGAGGCCGCGGGTGTTGTGTACCCGCTAATCTCAGCAATCTCCCTGTCTGAAAACACCAGCTCATACGTTTTAACCCAACCTGAGAAACCTCCTTTATCTAATTTGACTGCGGCAAAGTCTTTTTCGAAATTCATTTGCACAACATCCACTCCCATTTTGGTCTCATGACCTGTGCAGCCTACCATTGCAACGAGAGTGCCATGATGGGAGACATTGAACTCCAATGTCTGGCCGTTGGGATCGGTGGCTTTGTAGCAGGGCTTGCGGTTTTCATCCTCGCTGATAACCGTTTCGGCCCACGACAGATTACACACAAAGGCGATGGCGTGGTGCTTTAGTAGGAACGAGCCCAGACAGAGCTTCGCGTCGCGAATGAAATGGAAGCGGAGTACCTTTGCTTTTTCTTCAGGTGGAAGCCGGTCGAGAGTTGGCTCTACATCCTTGCTTGATCCCCATTCTTTGGTGGATTTTGTGACTTTGCCCGAAGCATCTAAAGCCGGCCATCTCTCTTCCACGTTAAGAAGCCAGCGGAAAACCTCAGGTCTCCCCGTCATTGTCTCAATAATTAAGGTAGATTGATTACTTTACAGTCAGGTACTCGTACTCTCTAAGGTAAGGTACTTAAGCACGCTTATAGTCACTCATTAGCTCCCGGCTCGGGAAATGCAGACGGCTCTCGGCTTAATCGACGCTCCGGCTTTGTTGCATCAATAATCAATCTGTTCGAGAGCGCCCTCGTGCTTGTGGGAATATCTATATCTTTAGAGAAGTTTAAAGGCAGGACGTCGCGTGTTTGATGTCGTTGAGCACTTACCGACTCTAGAAAAGCTGATTTCAGTAACAAAGACAGTGAAACATGACATCGCAAATTACTGCATCACCACAAGCTGACTCCTACAATGGAGATCATGCCATTGCTGCCCTCAAGCGAATAAAGACTCTCGATATCACTCCCGAACCCTCTCGCCCGAGTTCCGTGAAACGACACCTTCCCCGTACCTCAGAACAGCGCCTGCTCGCCTCCCTCCAAGAATCCCCCTTCGACCTCCATACCTCCCCCAACGAGACCCTTCAAGCCCTCGGCGGCGGCCCCGAAAACCCAGGCACAGTTCTCTACCTGGCTTATGGCTCCAACCTCTCCGCTGAAACCTTCCAAGGTAAACGTGGCATCCGCCCCATATCTCAACTCAACGTCGTTGTCCCAGACCTAGTAATGACTTTTGACCTTGCCGGAATCCCCTACGTGGAGCCCTGCTT
>JAABUW010005037.1_pt1 | contig 17502 bp, 14 predicted proteins | sample 5560081 | NCBI WGS metagenome assembly JAABUW01 (sample SAMN10711882, study PRJNA513363) | rock metagenome | isolation source: Antarctica rocks | place: Antarctica: Victoria Land, Knobhead sud | reverse complement strand
GGTCTTGCGTTCTTGCGACACTGACGCTTCGACTAACAGCAACCTTGATAGGCTCACGCACAACCAGACGCGCTTTCTGATGAGTGAATTTGCGAGACAGGCGCATCCCGATGCCGCTCATCGCGAGCGACTCTCGCGTGAAATTCCAGGCCTCAGCCCGCGCCAGGTGCAGGTGTGGTTCCAGAATAGGTAGGTCCTGCGTACGAGGTCCACTCGACTTGTTACTGATGGTCGCTCTAGGAGGGCAAAACTCAAACGACTTACGACTGATGATCGAGAGAGCATGATGAGATCCAGAGCACTGCCGGCAGGCTTTGATATGACTCAAGCACTTCATTCCCCCGTCGGAGCACCCACGCCTACGGGGCCAACACCTTCTGCATCACCGCAGACTTTCGCATCGTTCGCGCCAACTGGCAGTGGAGTAGGGCCTCTGACTTTAGACACGATGCGACGATCTTCCTTGTACCAGCCGTACATGCAGCAGTTCGCCAGCCCAACCGGGGTTACGCCTTCCCTCGGTGGGTTTGCGTTCACACCTCCGCAATCTGCGACCGAGACCCTCTCCCCCGGCTCAGCACCAGGAGCCAGCTCGGCATTCAGCTTTCATTCGAACGACACAGCGAGACGTTATCCCTACGGTTTGCAGACTGGCGGACAAACAGGGTATACGGGCCATGCGGCGCAGGTACCTCGTCTACACACGGCGGATCGTTTCACGAGACCGGCTGCCGAAGCTGTTGGTTCGCCCTTGCGATCAAGCATCTCATACTCTGGGTTGAACGGAGGGAGTGTTTCCCAGACGCCAGGCGAGAGATCCAGCTCTTTCTCAGAGCAGTCGTCCTATACTCATGAAAGAGCACGGCAGACCCGAGCCGTCACGAACTCTGGGTCGGGAGGGACGGGTCCGTATGGTCTCGGCTTTTCGTGTAAGTTGATGCGCACCCTACGTGACTGTCCGCGCTCCAAGCATTACTGACGCTCTCACAGACTCCCAGATGCCTAGCTATTCAACGACCTCGCAAACACAACAGTCACCAGTTGATACAAGCCCACAGCTTCCTGCAACCCTGGACGCGTATCGTAGGAACAGCTCTCACCTGGCCGGTCCACCCATCTCTTACCTGCAATACACGTCGTCAAGCTACGCTACCACGCAAATGCCGCAGTACTCGTACTACAGCACTGGCTATGGAAATCAAACAGCTTACCCAAGCTACCAGCAGTTGTCGGAACAGCAAGCGCAGCGAGACAACATGGCTCAATCGGCGCAGCAACAGCAGCAGCAAACGTATACCCCGATGGTCAGCCAATCGCATCAGTATGGCACTCTGATGAGTTCGTCGGCCCAACACCAGTCCTTGGAAGGCGGAGACAACAGTGATGGTGGTGTACCCGTCAACCCGCCCTTTTGAGCACATACGGTGTCAGAAGAATGAGTTGCGCGTGCTCGGAAGTCGTGTAATACTCCGCGAACGAGTCCAGGCGATGGCACATCGAAGGGTACCGCGGACGAACAACGACTTCGACCGAATTTCGACCATAATCCACGACTTCGAACAAACTGGTAATCACCAAGCGCTCTACTTCTCTCCCAGGAGAAGGACCAAACGACTGTACTAATACCCGACTTTACAACCGGCACTTTCTCATCATTCTCACGGTGCATAGGGCTTGGGGAGGGCTTGTCTCTGCAGAGCATTGAGCTGGAGCAAATATTTCATTTTCATCACGAGTGGCTGGATACCCCCATTTTTCGTTCACATCCGAGCTTTGTCTCGCTGGTAGCACGCTGGTAGCACAATTGTATAGTATTACTAGCAGACTGTATAATATGGTCTACACTGCATGGGTGGTGACAAAGTGGTGTCGAGAGTATGCATGCATGGTTCATGCACAACGGACAACTGCCTAATTGGGCGGTTGCGGGTTTTTGTGCAAAAGGGTTGCTTTGCTGCTTCACGTTACGATTCAGCCGGTGGAGTGTCGGGCACGCGAGTTAGGGCGATGTGTGGGTTTATGTCGGTGGTCGAGTCAGGTGGTGTCGTCTCAGATCATCGCGTGCGTTGTCAAACGGTCGGACGTTATTCGGGAGTTTATTCCCGTGAAGTGAGTTGTTCTAGCGTGCTTCGAGATGGAGGTTAAAGTTTGGGCGATTTTTGTGGTTTCAACGGTCAATCTCCTCGGCGGTTTGTTAATTATTGGCGGTCGATATGACCTGGATCTGCTCTCTGATGTGCTGTTCTCGGCTTTGAGGTACTGTCTTACACTGCAGCTGCCATTTATAGCAAAAGATCGTGGAAAGAGAAGCTACAAATCACTACTGGTGGTCAGCAAAAAGCCGAGCACGCTACTGCGAGACAAACGGGCCGCAAGTTGCTGGTCTCGATGACGATACGTCGACTTTTCGGAGTCCCACGCGACACCAACGATGCGTTTGCTCCAATGAGTTGCAACTTCGCGGCCAGGCTGGTGTGGCGAAGCAGTGATCTCGCAGACAGCAAGAGGCTGTCGTGAAGAGTGCGTTGGCAGGAATGGGGCGACTGTGGACTAAGGCGTAGGTCAGATGCAGGTGGCCTTCTCGGCCAATCAGCCTATGCCGTCATCGATGAACTCATGCACAACACTGCAGTCGGCCGCAGGCAATAGCGTAACTCTGCATCGACGACTGTTGGTCTCTTGGTGACAGCGAACAGTAGCCTTTCATGGTTTGGATGGCGGCCCTGAGCGACCACCTCTGGGGCTGGGACAACTCAAAAAGTTCTTCAGCAAACGAGCCCGAGTCGCACAAGCGACAAGTCTTTTCGGGCCATGCGTGAATTCGCCGGTGTTAAGGAGAGAACTTCTCCGCTCTGAGAGCTGTTCGTGGGCGTGCTGCGGACGGGACCAAGCAATCCTACTCTGCCGTTTGGTACCGACAGCTAGCCTTTGACTCATCGATTGCAGCAGCTCTCCTACGCAATCACGATCGTAGCATGTGATTCCAACCGCGGCAGATGGGGGTGTTTGCGGTGCATCGAGGCTGTGGGGAGTGAAGGATGTACTAGAGAATTTGCACTACAAAGTCCTGCATAGTGCGGGTATAGAGACTGAAGTCTGTTGAAGAGGAGTCACAGAACCTTCATGCTCTTCAGTAGGTGGGGGCAAGCAGAAAGTGCAGTGAAAGCAAGCGGTCATATTGAATGGGCGTCGCGTGAGAGGTGCTCTAAACCCGTTGTCTTGGCAAGGGATTGCTCACGCAGTACGGGGAGCATCCGAAAGGTACTTTTGAAAAGTACTACCCCGAACTATTTTGAAAAATCGTCGTCTCTCACTTTTCCGACCTCTTCATCCACCCTGAGGAGACGATATCAAACCCGTCTTCTATCGCTTGTCTGTACCCCAGTGGACAGATATAGCCGTATCATCACGTTTCTTGCGTCCGCCGCAGAGACCCTCTCCCCTTCACGTGCCCGGTCGAGTGGACTTTCGCGTTCACCCTTTTTTGCGCCAACGCAGTGAACTGAACTGCCAGCGACACCCACCTCCACTCTACAGCAGACCCTGGGAACCTCCAACCGCACTACGGATTCGACATCTGTTAGCGCCATCACGGTCACTTCACCCGCCACAGCCTCGAGTGACACCGCCCTCACACGACACCACCTCGCGACCTACCCCCATCCTCTAATGACAAGCGCAATCCCGCCCTCCGCCCAAAACGCCCCGACCACGCAGCAAACGAGCGCATCCTCCGCCGTCGCTTCCGACACGAACACACCGCCGTCAGGAGCTGTGCCGGCGCAGCTGCCTGGGCGCTCCTACGCATCCGCCACCAAAACGGCTTCCACATCTACATTCACTCCGGCAGGAGCCTCCACCGCACCACAAAATGCAAAGCCCAGCACCGAGTCTCCGGTAAACGGAGCGACCTCGATGGCGCAAGGAGGCCCACAAGCCGCGAGTGCAGTGCCCAACGGCACACCCAACACTGAGCATGGGCGAAAGCCATCAGTTGTCGTCATCAGCGCACAAGGCGCAAGCGGTTCCACACCCAACGGTGGTCCGGTCGGGCAGAATAGTCGTCCGCCGATCAGTTTCGGGATGATGAACCAAGGTGGTTCGCCGGCGCCTTCAGCCAGCGCACCCTATCAGTCTCAGACATCCTCACTGCCGGCACCGCAAAGAGATCCGCGCGTCATCTCACCTGCGCACTCACCATCTCCCATTCCGCAGCCACCAGCGAGCGGAGGTCGGCCACCGTCGGCATTTCAGAACCAGAATAATGGCATGACCTTTGGCAGCATGGGTGGCGAAAGCGACCCGGTAAGTGATGATCATCTCACAGTACTCGCCATCCAAACTACTAACACTCATCGCCAGATGCGCCAGAATCACAACGGGCCTCTTGGCCCAGGCATGCCGTCTCATGAGCGCCGAGTGTCCAACCAGTCGATGCATGGCGATCCTAACATGAATCGCAACTTCGCACCACCAAACGGCCGCGGTCGCAGCTTCCAAGCCCCATACGCATCGCAGTCGCCTGGTATGCCTTATCGACAAATGCCAGGCGGTCCACCTCGCCCTGGCTCAAACATGCCACCACAATTTCAGAGCATGCCACCGGGCTCACCTTACAATCGCGGCAGGAACAGCCCAGCTCTTCCGCATCAACAGCCCAACATGCCACCTCAGCACATGGGTGGCAACCAGCAGATGGGATACGGAGGAGGCTATCCACCTATGGGCGGGCAAGGACATCCAGTAAGTCAAATTCCTTATTCTCGCAACTTGGGAGTGTTACGGCGGCAGGTGGTCGGAGGTTAGCGCTTCTGTTCGCATGTCACTTCAAGCGATATGGTGTCTTTTTGCGAGCGCATATTGTCGATCTGGAACATTCGTGACGAAGTACGTATAATGTCCAAGACCACGATGCTGACGAAGATGCCACCACAGCAAAGCATGTATCCTCCTTATTTCGAACCACATGCCGGGTACTACCAGCCTTACTACTCTGGTGCCCAAGGCAACCAGAGCCCTCGCCCACCGCAATACCCGAGCCCTTACAGCACTCCTCAGGCTTCGATGGTACCACCATTCCATCCTCCGAACATGTCGCGCAGTGCTTCACAAGTTTCTGAGCGACCTGCCTCCAGCATGGGTCAGCCACCCACTCCTGCTAATGCGCCGCCGTCGACTCAGCCTCAAGCTGCGCAGCCTGCATCGTCATTCATCAAGCCGAATAAGACCAGTCGCGCGATCAAGATTACGAACCCTGTGACTGGCGAGGTGGTTTCTAGCAAGTCGTCTGCAACACCAGCGACCGCCGCGCAGTCTCAGACTCCTGTGATCGTCTCTACGCCAAATGCTCCAACACCTCCACCACGTGCGCCAAGCGGCCAGCATGATCGCGCGGAGAGTAAGACCACTACTCAAACGCCCGAAGAGAGAAAGCGGGTCTTTCAGGAAGAGATCAGCCGTCGTGCGAAGTCAGAGCAGCCAAAGGAAGAGGAGCCCGAAAGTGCGAAGCCAGTGCAGGAGCCAGCTCAAGAGAAGGTCGAGGCAGAAGTCAAGCCTCAAGAGCCCACTGCTGCGGTCGAAGCGCCAGCGAAGGAAGTTGTGAAGGAGGCCACCGCAGATACCGAGAAGGCTGCAGCAGTCGACGGTGGTGATGCTGAAGGAGAAAAAGCGGCCGATGCTGCCACCAGTGCTGCCTCGAAGGAGCCGGCTGAGGAGACGGCCAAAGAGGAGACTGAAGACGAGCGTCTCGACAGAGAGATTGCGGAGATGGAGGCCAGAGAGAAAGAAGAAGAGGAGCGCCAGCAGGCGTACGAGGTGAAGAAGGCTGCCGAGAAGGCCGCAAAGGCTAAGGTCGAAGCCGAGAAGGCGGCTAAGGCAGATGAAGAACTCAAACGCCAAGAACGCGAAGCCGAGGAGCGCGAAGAGCAACGCGAGCGTGAGCGGGAAGCGGAGAAGTCCGGCCAAGAGCCCGACGAGCAGTCCAACGATGCGTTTGAGTCACTCAAGAAGCCGGCCATTGGGCCTGGTGCTTCGACTCCTGCCAGCGGCGCAGACACACCGGCCTCCGAAGACGCCGATGCTGCCTCAATGCCACCTCCGACTCAGACCGCAACGGCCCCACGTGGGATTGGCGCGCAGAAGCCAAAGCCGGCTCACCTCAAGCTCGAGACTTCGAAGCGCGTCGAGCCTGCCGAGCCGACTCCTGGTATGCAAGCCCTCAAGTCTGCTCGCTTCCTCGAAATCAAGGAAGAAGCAAAGTACCCGGACGGCTTCAAATCACCAAACCCGGCTCTCAACATGGGTGGCACTCGCAAAGGTCGCGCCTACGACAAGAGTTTCTTGCTTCAGTTCCAGCCCGTCTTCCAAGAGAAGCCATCCATCGACTGGGACCAGAAGGTCAGAGACACTCTTGGTTCTGGCGATGAGCCAGGCTCTGCACGGCCCGGATCAGCCCGCACTCCGTCCTCTAACGTCGGTCGCTCAGCATCGGGTCGCCCTGGGCCGTCATCTATGGCCAGCTTCGGGGGACCGATGGGAAGTTTCGGCGGTAGCAGTGGACCACGGACACTTCCTCCAGGTACTACCTCTCAGGAACGATTCCAAGCGTCTCAATCAAGCACACGCTCTGGCGGCATGGGTGCATTGCCCATGGGCCGCGCACCAAGCCAATTCGGTGGTATGCCTCAAGCCGCAGGCATGAGCCGGACCAACTCGCTCCAGCAGATGGGTGGCATGGGCAATATGGTCCCTGGCTCACCTCGGCAGCCAAGCACTCGTGGTGGTGCCAGGGGTGGGAGCAGTCGTCGCGGTGGTGACCGCAACATGAGCAGAAAAGAGGAAGCCGAACTTGCCAACAAGATGCCTCTTACCGCACACATGGATCTCAAACCCCTCGATAAGTCTGGTTCTGGATGGAAGCCAACCAGTCTTGTTGGTCAGCCAATGCAGGCTCAGCATGATCTCAACGGCAACATGGCTCCCGATATGGTGCAGAGGAAGGTCAAGGCTGCCCTCAACAAGATGACACCGTCGACCTTTGAGAAGATCTCCGACCAAATCCTCGAGATTGCCGGACAGTCGAAGAACGAATCAGACGGCCGCACACTTCGGCAGGTCATTCAGCTCACGTTCGAAAAGGCCTGTGACGAAGCTCATTGGGCCGAGATGTACGCGCAGTTCTGCAGCAAGATGTTGCAGACCATGAGCACCGACATCCGCGACGAGACGATTGTCGACAAGGCCGGTAACCCTGTCGTTGGCGGTGCACTGTTCAGGAAGTACCTCCTCAATCGCTGCCAGGAGGAATTCGAGCGTGGCTGGGAAGTCAACCTTCCAGACAAGCCAGAAGGCTCCACACAAGAGGCAGCGCTGCTCTCTGATGATTACTACATTGCCGCTGCTGCCAAGCGACGTGGTCTCGGTCTGATCCAGTTCATTGGTCAACTCTACAAGCTTCGTATGCTGACACTCCGCATCATGCACGAGTGCGTGATGAAGCTACTCAACTTCGAGGGCGACCCTGACGAGTCTGCTATCGAGAACTTGACTACGCTGCTGAGATCAGTCGGTGACACGATGGAGAGAGACGAGCAAGGCACAGGCTTATTGAACACTTACTTTGAGCGAATTGAGAAGAGCCTGCTCGCAAGCTCAGCTCTCGCAAGCAGACCAAGGTTCATGCTTCTCGACCTTGTTGATCTTCGGAAAGCCAACTGGAAGGGCAAGAACGATGGCAGCAAAGGACCGAAGACTATCGAGCAAATTCACGCCGATGCTGAAGCGGCCCTGAGAGCCGCAGAAGCAGAGAGGCAGCGGACTCAACAGCGAGGAGGTGGCCGACCGCCGCCAGGTCGTGGCGATGCCCGGAACTTCTCCAGCAACATGCCACCACCCGACTTCAAGTCGAATATGCTTGGTTCCGACGATCTCAAGAGACTGCAAAACCGGAATCGGCCAGCAGCCAACACTGGTGGCCTTGGTCCCGGCGGCAACCTCGGCCCGGGATCATCTCTCGGTGCACGGGCGGGCAGTAGACGTGGTAACCTTGGCCCATCATCTTCTGGCAACACCACCAGGACCAACACACCTCCTGTTGAGAAGGAGAAGAAGGAGGAGCCGGCTTCACAGAATGCATTTGGGTAAGCTTGCACTCCACCTCTCTCATCAGAAAATCTATTATACTAACCTGACCGCAGTGCGCTCGCCGCCCTCGATTCCAGCGAAACGCCCGAAGATACCGCATCCCAGTCCGAAGCAGCGTCGCCGCCAGCCGCTCGCAACCGTTCCAAGTCCCCGCTGGTGGCGGAAAAGGCTGAGGAGAGTTCGACTGCATGAGATACCCAACAACGGCTTTTAGTTTCGAATACAACATCTTCACGGCTGTGTTAACACCAACACCCAAGACCTGCTAATAATTCTCTCTCGCATGGGGCTCCAACCGGAATAGAGGCTGCTGCGCGCGCATTCGGGTTGCATTTTCTGGGCATTTTCAGAAAAGTCGGGTTGGCGACGGCGTTTATCTGGGCTCGGAGGGGAGATTTGAAGTTGCGAGTGAAGACTTCTTTCATGGCTTGCTGCCTGACACATGAAGAGGAGGCCAGCGAGCGCATGAGGGTGCTTCACTGCACCTTCTGTGCGAGCTTTGCTGGGAGGGAGTGCCATGGTCGGTCTGCTGCACTGATCTAGAGCTTCTTCTCTCAGTGACCTCCTTTTCTGGTCCTGCGGGAGGCCTTTCCTTTTGGTGCGAGTGTGTTACTAGATTGCGTGCTGCGGCTTCTGCTTCAGAGGAGAGGAGAGTGCGCTGGAGTGCTTTGCGTGCGCTGAGCTTTCAGGCGGGTGTAGATAATTGGATGCAAAAAAGGCTTTGTTCCAAACTCTTCTTACTTCCTTACACTATCTGTCCCTCCGTAACGGCTGCTATGTGCATGTCACCAGTGTGAGACCACCGTCCCCGGGTCTTAGTTGTGAATGATCTGCCCTCTTACGAAGTCGGCTTTCGGCTCGTGTGCTATCAATGTTGCGAACCTCTCGAAAGGCCAAACAATTACTTGGTCCTGCGCAAGCCTCTCGGTCGCAGATATCTTGCCATACGCTGTGCCGTACAATTCAATGCAATGACATTACAGCAACAGGTCTAGCTAGTCGCAGCGACTCGAACATGGACATTGTGATTTCTGAAGTGGAACGTGGTTTGAATGGCCTTTCCACTTTGATGTCTGTGGCGCCACACACGTTCGCCAGATAGATATATACACTCTGAAAACACATCTCGCCCATCCCTACGACCCCCTCTCTCCCTCCAGCTCCCGCTCCGCGTTCCTATAGTACTTCGCAGTATCCACACCATGCTGATTATGATTCACGAAATTGAACCACGGCACCACATGCAACCAAAACCCACTATACCTGCTCTGCCTCGACGCTACTCCTTGCATATACTCCGTCATCGTGCTCACGCCATACAGCGGCTCTCCCTTCTTGACTCTATCCGTCATCTCTCGCATATCCATCTCCAGCTCGCGTCGGTTCTCGGTGGCGCCGTAGAAACGGTTTATCGAGCGCTGGTACATTAGGAGGAACCCTGCTGCGAGGGACACTCCGCCCGAGAGCCGCATTATGGAGCTGAAGCCGGGGCGGGAGACTTCGGAGGGGGAGATTTTCTCCCACCAGAGCATGAGGGCGGGGCCGCCGGCGAGGAGGACGGAGCTGGCGAGGTAGTCGGAGGGGCGGGCGTAGGAGACTACGCGTTTGAAGTGGGGGTCTGAGTCGATGAGCTGTAGATATATGCATGTTAGTATTTGAGCTGGGAGGTAAGGGCGGTGGTGGTGGATGTACGGGATAGTCTGTGTTGAGGCCTTTGGCGGGCACGAATGGCTTGCCGGTCTGGCCCAGGGCGGAGTACTCGGTGACGCTTCTGACTTCTGGGGGGCGTTCGGCGGCCATGGTGATGTGTGTGTGGGGCCAATGGCTCGGTGGAGAGGTGGTGGGTGGGTTGGAGGTGTTGCTGCTGTCAAGTGAGGTGCGGTCGGAGCTCGGAAAGCGGAAGTGCCACAGCTTCAGCCACTTTTGAGCTTCTTCGAAAAGTTGAAACGCGATCCAAGACTACTGGATACAACATCTTCAGACGTCCCACGATCTCTCCCCGATGCTGCAAACATGGATAGCGAATCTGGCCCGATCGGGCGACCGACGATAGCAGATCTCACTGGCGACAATCACTATGCGACTATAGCACGAGCGAATTGGTTAACCGCATCACCACAGAAAGTGCTCCCAGACGTCCTCGAGACAGAGATATGGGACCATCTGGAAGGAGAAGACTTCTCCTTCTTCTCGCTGCTACTCCTTGAGCAGCTACAAGCTCTTGAGCGATACCTATGGCCAGGCTATACCGACGACTCGTCAAACCACCACGTCCTGCTCATTGCGCTGCTGGTGAACGTCAAGCGCCAGGAACAACTGCCCGTCTGGCCACTGTTTGCTGAGAAGCCGGATGAGTTCTCTAGTTTCTTCCGAAGGGCCCTCTCGCTCAGCATAGATCAGTCGCTGCCGATCAAGACCCGCACGCAGCTTCTGGTTTTCTTGGTTGGCGCATTTCAGAGTCTCGACAGCGGTTTGGTGCGAAGAGAATGCGCACCTCTGGTTTCGATCGGCATATGGCATAATCTCCACAGCGATGTCGCGCGAGAACAGCAAATTGCCAGGAGTGCTCAATTGCAGAAGGCATGGCGAGCAGCAGGGAAGAAGTACGACAACGCGGATGCGGCAGGGCAGGGCAGGCTGCGCTTTGAAAGGAGTTGGCTGTACAGCCTGCTACTGGACTTCCTGGATAAGCTGTATGAGCAGAACATTAGCGGGGACCAGAAGCAGGACAACACAGTCTACTGCGAGCGCTTCCTCGAGTTTCTGTGCGATCTGCAGTCTCAGCTGCCGACCAGGAGATATGTCAACACTCTGCTCCAGGACCTCAGTCTACTCCCTGCGGTACGACTGTCGTCGCTGTATGACGATGCCAGCGAGGATGCGTTGGTCCGGGACATGTACCAGCTACTCTTCCACTACACGTACTTCCCACTCGAAGATAACAGTGGGAAGCAACTGAGCAAACAGCAATTCGATGAAGCACACAACGCTCGAATATCGCGTCTGCAGAAGGTGGCATTGTCACTGCACCCGGAGAAGCTCAAGATCCTGATACTGGCCAACTTCGGCTCGCTAGCGCAACGAGAAGAGCTGATCAGCCATTTGGAGGCTTTGAATGATGCTGAGCTTGTTGAATTGTGCAAGTCCTTGTCAATCAGGGCCTCGTACCCTGACAAAAGTATCGTTGTACAAGACAGACCGTTCATGGTGGAGATACTTGCTTCACATATCGAACGCAAACCTTTTTACGCCGACATTATCCAACACGAGCGACCCATCCTGCCCAATGAAAAAGCTATCTACGACAAATCTCTGCTTCGCGCAGACGAGTACAATGGCTCTCGGCCTCTGGCGCTGCCAAAATTGAACCTCCAGTACCTCTCCGTCGGCGATCACCTCTGGCGATCTTTCACGCTCTACCGAAACGAAGCGTTCTTCGAGATCCGGAAGCATGTTGAGGACACTATCAAGCGCCTGCAAGCGAGGACGCAAGGCGGAGACACACGTTTCGACGGCTTTTCCAAGATGGCTATCCCGATTGGTAGACCTGCCATCATCGATACCACACCACCACGGGTAGGCCAAGAAGTGCCCGCGGAGGTGAAGAGTGAGGTCGTGTTGGATGTTAGCAGGCTGCAGCCTGGGTTGAGGAGGGAGTGGGAGTCGTTGAGGCCTGACGATGTTGTTTTCTTGCTTGCGGTTCACCCAGCGGAGACGGAGAAGAGGCTCACTAATGGGCATAAGCATGAGCCAAGCGCCGAAAAGGTCGGCCTGAAAGCTTTGCGATGTGCAGAGGTGATCAACGTTCTAGACGAGAACGGCCGAGTCCTGAGGCGAGACCAGGCTGCGCGCGATGATAATGAACGGCCTCGGCAAAGGCGTCTGCTGCTCAAGCTTGATGCTGCGGAGTACAAGAAAGATAAGGCGCGAGCCGATACTGGAAAGGGTGATGTTTACGAGAACATTAACCTTGTGGTGAGGAGAAGGTCACGCGAGAACAACTTCAAAGCTGTGCTCGAGAGTATACGCCAGCTTGTGCTTTCGGACGCACCAGTTCCGAGCTGGCTGCACGATGTCTTCCTGGGCTTCGGTGACCCTGCATCCGCTTCCTACAAACGACTACCCAACCGGCTGAAGACGATCGACTACCGCGACACGTTTCTGGACTGGCAGCATTTGATAGAGTCAACGGCTGGCAAAGTTCTGGAACCAGACGCGGATGCCGACTCTAGCTTTTCGCCTCCTTACGTGCTCGAAAGTAAGGGCGTTGAGGCTGTCCCTGCACCAAAGACAGGCAAGAAACGAAGACGTGATCACCCGGATGGCCCTGAGCCTGCACAACAGTCATTCGAGACGTACAGAGTGTCTAGCTACAAATCTGCAAACACGGGTCCCTACCCGACCGATGCACCAAAACTCAACAGCGTCCGCTTCACACCAGCGCAAACCGAAGCCATCACTTCGGGCACCCAGCCAGGTCTGACCCTTATCGTCGGTCCTCCTGGTACTGGCAAGACCGATGTCGCGACACAAATCATCAACAATATCTACCACAACTTTCCACAACAACGAACACTCCTCATTGCACACTCCAACCAAGCCTTGAACCAGCTCTTCCAGAAGATAGCAGCTCTTGATATTGATGAGCGGCATCTCCTCCGCCTTGGTCATGGTGAAGAGGAACTCTCAACTGATGCTAATTTCAGCAAAGCTGGCCGTGTGGATTCGTTCTTGGAACGTGGCGCACGGTATCTTACGGAAGTCCAAAGGCTGGCGGCGACCATCGGTGCACCAGGTGCTCATGGAAGCAGTTGCGAGACAGCGCAGTATTTCGATCAGGTCTACGTTGGACCGATGTGGAAGCGGTATTGGGATGAGGTTGCTCAGGACGGCACGAAGGAGGATGTAGTGGGCAAGTTTCCATTCTACGACTTCTTCACTGATACGCCCACGCCGCTTTTCACGTCCCAAGAAAGCAAAGAACAGGCGTTCGAGGTTGCCAAAGGATGCGAGAGGCATATCAGACGCATGTTCGAGGAGCTGGCAGACATCCGGCCTTTCGAGATCCTTAGGAGTCAGAGGGACAAGTCGAACTACCTGTTGGTCAAGGAAGCTCGAATCATCGCTATGACCTCCACACACTCCGCAATGCGGAGACAAGAGATCTCTGCTATGGGCTTCCGCTACGACAACGTTATCATGGAAGAAGCAGCGCAGATCACGGAAATCGAGGCTTTCCTGCCCTTCATGCTGCAAGCACCGCGCCAGATCGATAGCGCACCCGCTGAAAACGCGCTTCAACGCATCGTCCTCGTCGGCGATCACCTCCAGAACGCACCCGTCATTCAGAACGCCGCCTACCGCTCCTACGCCAATCTCTCGCAATCGCTGTTTCAGCGTCTTGTCCGCCTCGGTGTTCCTCACATCATGCTCGATGCCCAAGGTCGCTCTCGGCCTTCCATCGCAGACCTCTATAAGTGGCGCTACCCGCGTCTCACGAACCTGCCTTTCACTTCTACCGCTCCAGAATTCCGAAGTGCCAACGCAGGGCTACGCCACGAGTACCAGTTCATCTCCGTACCGGACTACAAAGGCCAAGGCGAGATAGAGCCAAGTCCGCATTTCGTGCAGAATCTCGGCGAGGCTGAGTACGCTGTCGCACTGTACCAGTACATGCGTCTCCTCGGCTACCCGGCCGAGCGTATCACTATTCTCTGCGCGTACTCTGGACAGCGGGCGCTGGTGCGGGATGTCCTCGCCCATCGCTGCAAAGGCAACAGACTATTCGGCCTGCCAGGATGGGTGGGCACGGTGGACAAGTATCAAGGCGAGCAGAACGACTACGTCATCCTCTCTCTCACACGCACGAAGACGCCTGGTTTCCTTCGCGACCTCCGACGTTTGACGGTTGCGCTGTCGAGGGCGAGGTTGGGGCTGTATGTGCTTGGGCGGAAAGAGGTGTTTGAGGGCAATTTGGAGTTGAGAGAAGGGTTTGCGCGGTTCTGGGAGCGAGGTGAGAAATTGTCGCTGGTACTGAACGAGATGTGGCCCACAAATCGTGATGTTGATGCAAAGGTCGAGTCAACCGAGATGGAGAGTGTGGAGCATTTGGGCCAGTACGTGGCTGAGATGACGAAGGCCAAGGTGGAGCAGTTGAGGACGAGAGGGAAGGAGGTGCTGCCGCCTGTGGTGGAGAGTGAAGTTGGGAGGGTGGAGGGTGAGGAGGATGATGATGAGACGGGCGCTCTTGCGGGAGATGATGGTGCCATGGATGAAGATGGGACGACAGCTTAGTATGCTGTCGTAGGCTTGAGGTGATCGATGTGTAATATGTACAGTGTAAAACGTATTGACTACACTAGTCTGTCAAGGCTGGGTCTTTTCGGGGTTCAGCTCTTCGGTGATGTTGTTCTCGTCTTTCCAGGCAAGCGCCACGTATCTGTGATACACTTGTCAGTAGAGTAAATCTATGCCAGTGCTTTGGCTGTACGTACTTCGTATGACTCCCTCTTGCAACCAACTCGTCCCGTACGTTTGTGAAGCGGATCGATGTGTAGGCCATTGTCTTGCCGACTATTATACAGTCAGCACATTATCCAACAAGGACCTTACATCTGATCGTAGAGCACTCACACTTATCACACACAACCTCCCCTTTCAATAGATCGCCGACTTTGCCTCCCGAAGCAAGATAAGTCACTGGAGTTCCATCAGCACCTCTCTGTTCCTAGCCCACCACCTAGGTCTCGGCCTCACCACTCAAATCAGTCGATACGCCCGTCGCGAAAAGCCCTCGGGATGCTACGGCCAGCGAGCCACCTAGATCTGTAATACATGCTAGGGTGCCGCCGTGGAGGATGTTGAGACGGTTCTGTAGAACCACTTAGTCGAGCTGATGCGGTCAGGCAGAGGGAGAGGGGGCAAGGACGAACCGTGTGTTCCTTCTTGATATCCAGTTCGAAGTTTACTACTCCTGGTCGTGCGGCTGTTACGCGGAGCTGTTGTTCTTTTTTGTCAATTAAGCAGTCGACTCCAGGGGTCCAGGGACGGTGTGCTGCTTACGTTGTCGAGCAGTCTGTTACGACTGTCAGTCTAACGGTCTTTGACCGAAAACATTGATGTTGGAACTCATACCTGGGTTCTAAACCAGAGTTCGCCCGAAACGATTCCCATACCGAGCGCACAAACGGGAGTGCTCGGGAACCCATGAATGCAAAGTGAAAACCGAGTCGTTAAATGGTTGTTGTGAAGCAGGTGAGGGAGTTTAGAAGTGAGGTCGGAAACAGGTCACGTGCCGAGATTAAAGTTTATAAGATATCGAATTCAGTGGAAGTGGTTATGGGTGCTATGGAGACGGACTACTGAACCTCCTAAAGCCAGCAATCTGTGCTACACAAGATTGTGCTCATGTTCGTGCTCGGTCCGCACAACGGTATTGTAGCTGAGAAAGGCGGTATCTCATGACATTCATCGGTCCGAGCGACCTCTCTGCTCTCTGTTCCCTGGGTGCAGTCGAAGGTTTTCTCTAGCAACTTGATGAAACATCGCTTCGCGCTACGCAATTCCTCCAGGAAACCTTCGTTGACTTTTGCTTCAATGCGGTACTTCACGAGTTACAAGGCCGCGTAGGCGGCCATACCAAGGTGGTCTGGACTGATGATGCTCGAGGCAATTCGCTTGCTGTCTAGTGAGAATGTATGCAAGTATTCGTACAATACAGCTGCTACCGTGATCCACGAAGCACAGCTCATTTGGCAGAGTACTTCGTCTTCCCGAAATCCCATGGTACGTATCTGGTTCGTTAATTAGCACAGCTGAACTTTGCCACATATTAGGGAATCTTGTTTCAACTCACCTGTACTTGATCATACTCTGTATCTGCCTCCTCATCGTCAAGAACACCAGAATCAACCAATACACCACCAAAACCGGCCAAAATACCGGCAGATTGAATATCTCACTCCAGCAGCACAAGAACGCGATCGTGACCGCCCTTGTCGCTGCATGCCAGAACTTGAACTCGGGTAGCCGGCGCACGAAAGGTTTGAATTCTTGGTCGTTCTTTGTGGGGAGTGCGGAGGGTTGGCCGTCTTCCATGTCGGTGTCGGATTCCAGGGAGGGGTCGAATTTGGGGCTGATGAAGGCGAGGAAGAGGTTGAGGAGGTAGATGCCGAGGGAGTAAGCGACTGTGCAGGATTAGCCATTCTGCTTCGCCACGGGTCGAAGAATCAAGACGCACCGATGTACCAGCCCTGCGCGAAGATGATCCGTAGCGCAAATGCAACAAAGACTGTCGCCGTGCCTATCCATCGGTATGTTACGTAGGGTGTGGCCTTGTCGAGGTAGGATTGGTAGATCTGGTTGCTTGGTTAGCCATGCTCTTGCGCCTGAAACTTCCTGCTCATCGCTACGCGCTGCAAATCATAAGTGCGCGACCACAATCACCATGCGACTCCGACGTACCCTCGAGATCTTGCTGGTCTGGGCAGTCACTGCCGCGAAGGGTTCTGTGCTGTCCATGCTCGCGTTCGGCCAAACCAGGCGTAGTGGTCGATGCGATCGAGCTGGTGTTGTCGGGTTGCTGCTGGAGAGTGGTATATGGAGGGAGTATGAAGTGGCCGAATTAATGGGAAGCCACGCAACCTCAACCTGCAACTTTTGTGGACACAGAACGCGATTGGAAGATTGAAAGGGGCCGTGCTTCGCCGCAATGCTTGAACGGCGATAATTAATCCGGTAGGCCCTGAATCGTGCATCCGAGGCAGTGGAGAAGCGTTGGAGAGCTTTGAGGTGTTGATGTTGCTGTAGCTTTGCGCTTCGTTGTATAGTACCTTATATATAATGTTGGCTTCACGGATAGCACGGCCCTGCGCCAGACAGTATGGCCAATTCATCGTCTCTCTTCGCGCCCGTTACTCCAGTGCTGCATCAGCGACGGAGAAGACCTACGAACATATCAAGGTTTCGACCCCTCGGACAGGAGTAGCACTGAGTACGCCTTGACGATATTACAATAAGTCGATCAGCTCTGACGTAGTCGAACAGTCCAACTCCACCGCCCCAAAGCCCTCAACGCCCTCTTCACCCCCCTCATCGGCGACCTCAACTCCGCCCTCCACGCCCTCGATGCCGACCCCTCCATCGGTGCCACAGTCCTCACGGGCTCCGAGAAAGCTTTCGCCGCCGGTGCCGACATCCTCGAAATGCGCGACAAGACTTTCGCCGATGCTTACGGCAACGACTTTATAGAGAGCTGGAGTGAGCTCTACAACACCATCCGCAAACCCATCATCAGCGCCGTTAATGGCCACGCATTGGGAGGTGGGTGTGAGTTGGCGATGATGTGCGATATCCTCTACT
>JAABUW010005035.1_pt1 | contig 17512 bp, 2 predicted proteins | sample 5560081 | NCBI WGS metagenome assembly JAABUW01 (sample SAMN10711882, study PRJNA513363) | rock metagenome | isolation source: Antarctica rocks | place: Antarctica: Victoria Land, Knobhead sud | reverse complement strand
ATATAAACTCTAGCGTATCAAACTTGTAAAACAATTTTTGCTTAATTTTAAACTTTAAACAATATGCAATCTTTGTTTTAATCTTAGTTAATATTGTTTTTTCGACATCTTTTATTGCAAGACGCAACAATAGTTTAGAAAGCAGAATATTAAGATAATACTAAAAAAGATAGATAGATTTTTTGATATTGTAGAGTTTTTGTTCAATAAAAGATATTAGCAATATAGTAGCTTGTTAGTTAATTAGAAGTAAAATTTGTATAATTATAATTGTTTTTGTTTGTTAAGTATATTAGAAAGTCTTGATTGTAACGCAGCGTTTTTATTTAGTTCTTAATAATATTGTTAAAGTTAATTAAATATATAGTATTAGAATTACAAAGTCTTCGAACTTATATTTAATAAAATTTACAATTTAAGAGCAACTAGTTTAAGCTCAATTATAAAGATATATACTAAGTATATATATTGTTTAGCAACGCTAGAACTATATAATTTTAAGAAGCAATATAATAAAGCGAAAAACTAAACATTACAAAAGAGAATATACTAAGAGCAAATTTGTAATTAATAATTTGCAAAATAAGATTTGCTATTTGTTCTACTTTAAATTTTAAGATCTAGAAGAGTAAAATAAGTATTCTTGAAGTATAAATATATATAAATTAATAATAATTGTATTGCAATAGAAGACAAATTTAAATTTGCACAAAGACTTCGAGAATGCTATATATTTTGTATCTTATTAATTGTTTTGTTATTTTTTAAGATTAAAGATGTTTTTAAATATTCGAAGAGTTGTTGCAAATCTTTTTATAGTTATTAAGTTTTAATTTATGTGTTTTGAGTTATTTTAATGCAAGAATTTGAAGCTAGATTTACTTAATTTATTTTTTATATTTTGCAATAAATTTTGCGAGTTGTAAAAGAAGCTTACAATTATTTGTAAATAGTTTATTGTATAATCGAAGAAGATTATTAACTTCGAAATTATTTAATGTGCTTAATTAATAAATTCGAGATTATTTAATTTTAAGAACGAAAAATAGACTATTGTAAATCGAATTTTAATATCTAGATTTTAAAAGTTTTGTTGCTTTTTGTAATATATAATTAATTTATTAATATCAAAATAGTTACAAATAACTTTAATCAAAAATTAAAGATATTCAAATTCGTTAAATAGTAGAAAATCTATATATATTAAATTAACAATATTAAATATTGTAGTACTTAAATAATTGTTAATACATCTTTGCAATACTTGTTCTTTAATAAATAAATTATTTCGATATTTGTGTATTTTACAAATATTTCTTTATATCTTGTTAAATAGAAGTTATAACAATTGTAAATAATAATTTTTTTAATATACAAATACGTTGTAAGATACGAGTGCGTCTGCTTCTTGCTGACGCACTAAGATATAAAAGACGTAAAACATAATAGACTTGTATTACTATGTCTCAACTATATAAGATAGATAGTAGTAAAACTAATTGTTAAAGAACAACAAAAAACAAGCTTTTTTTATATCTAATACTTGCTATAATATGCAAGTCTATTCTTTGCTATCTAATTAAAAAGAAGTATTGTACTATTTGAAATTTCTATAGATATTTAAAATTATATACTCTATTATATTTTAAAATGTTAATGCGTCGAGAATACTATAATATTACAATTATCTTTTCTTTTAAAGTATTGATTCTTAGTAATATAAGAAGCTATATTAATTTTATTAAGACAAAAACGTTTGCTAAGTATTAATATTGCAAAAGCTTGTTAAAAATCTTCTTAAATCTTTTTGAAAATTAAGAGAAAAAGAGTTTTTTGTTTAATAGAAATAAATTTATACTTTAATTTAATACAATTTGTAGAATAATATAATAGCAACAATAACAATCTATAATATATTATTGTTTTGTCGTTTGTTGTTGTTAAAATTCTAAATAGAATTTAAAATAAAATTAATATTACGCAAACACTAAAAAAACTATAAATATAAATATTGTTATTTCTCTTTTCTTTTTTTTCTTTTTCTTTATACTTTTTTTAATTGTAGTTGCTTTATTGTTATAAATAAATTATTACAAAAACAATAATATTTAAAGTTTATATATATAGTGCAAATCTTAAATTAATATATTTTTTGCTTTTTCTTTTTTTGTTTCTTTAACTATATCTTTTAAAAAATAAAAAAATAAAAAAATAAACAATTTTAATATTTTGTTGTTTGCAATACTAATATATTATAATTTATAATAATCTCTTATATATAATTTGTATAAACAAATATATATATATTTGTAAAAAGAAAAATACTTATATTTGTTGCAAAATTTTTTATTGCAAATTAAATTGCTATATTGCAATAAGTTTTACTCGCGTTTATAATATAATAGTTGCTAATATTTATTAGTTTGTTAAATACTTTTAAGATTGTATAAAGAATTTTGTTATTAATTATTACAAAAAACTCGAAATAAAAAATACAATTATTAGACAAATAAAATATATACAAAAGAATATAGTTTGCGCAATAAAGAGCTAACAATACAATAAAAAGTTTATTTTATTAATAGCAAATTAAACTTAATTCTGTATTTAACAATTTAAGCAAAATTTAATTCTTATTTAAAAGTATTAAATTAAACTCGAACAAAAGCTTGCAAAAATAAAAATAATTTAAAATAAAATTTTTGCTAAAACATAATAGCTAATTGATTTATTTTTTGAAAAAGTATTAAAGATAAGTATTTCTATTTGTTTTTTAATATTTTATTAATATATATTTAGAATTTAAAGCAAAATAGAAACAAAAACAAAAACAAAAACAAATTATTAATAAAAATAGAGAAAATAAAATTAAAATAGATTGTCTTTAAATTTGTTATTAATCTAAATAAAATAAATTTGAAAAATTCTTTTGCAAAATTTTACAATTTTGCAATAATTTTTTTTAATAATTCTAAATTGTCGATAAGATTATTAAATAAAAATATAATAAATTTTTTATTTTAATTTTGCTTGTACTTTGTTTGCTTATATATTTTTTAAAAAATAAAAAATACAACAATATATATAAATAATAAGAGCAAATTTATAACAAAAACAAAAAAAATTGTATAAAATAGATTTTCTACAATCTATTTTTCTCGAAATAATATAAGTACTTTAAATAACTTCGAAAACTTGTTTATAGTTAATTTTAAAAAATTTAACAATCTATTTTTAAATAAATTTAAAAACTATCTTTAATTGTTTTAAAACAAACTTGATAAAATATTAAAGATTTACTAAATTGTTATAATATATTGTCGACTAATTAACAATAATAAAATAGCTTTGTTTTTAAACTATATTTTAAGCATTTATATTAAAAGAAGTAATTCTATTATTTTCAATATCTTGTATAACAAAATAAAGAGATCTTTCTATATAATTTAATTATACAATAACAATACAATAACAATTGGGCAATATTCTATTAAACAAATTATTGTTAATATAATTGTTGTTGTTGCAATATATATTGCGCTTTCTTTTTTGCTTCTATTTGTTGTGCGTTTGTTTTTTAAAGTTTTTTTGCAATTTATCGATATTATCTAGAAATTCTTTTTTTAATTATTAATTGTACTCTTTATCTTAATTTATTTATTTAATTTTATATTATATTTGTTTCTTTAATTTAGTTTTATTTAGAATTTTTTTAATTTTTTATTAAATTTTGTTGTTCACAAGTTTCGAAGTTTGCAATATTTGTTTTGTTTGTTAATTGTTAATACAATACAAATATAATTTTAGAAATAAAATATAAAAAGTATTATAAATTTAATAAATATTAGATAAAGTAAAACAATAAATTTGTATTTTAATCTTGTTTTTAATTTAAAACAATTCGATATACTTGTACAATATTTTTTTGCTAAATTTTTTTTGCTTTAGATTTCTAATTAAGAGTATAATTAATTCTTCTATAACAAAGCTCTTTAATTTATATTTTTTATTGTAGTATTTTGTTTGCTACGCAATAACGTTTTTAAAATACTTTGCTAGAATTTTTCTTAAATTATAAAGTTGTTTTACATATTTTTATGTTAATAGTATTTTTTCTTTAATAAAGTTGTTCTCAATTTTATAGTAAATCTTCAAATAGTAATTATATATTAAATAGAACAACAAAATTTTAGCTAAAATATAATAGCTATTATTGTAGACAAATTCTATTATTAACAATAAATTTGTCTATTTTATCTATTTAATATTAATATAAATACAAAGATAAATCTTAAGAATTCAATTTTATTGTTTAATTAAATTATTTATCTAAGAATAGAAGACAATACTTAATTATCTTTTAATTTATATATATAAATATATAGCAAATTAGAAAATACTAATAAAGACAAAGTTTCTATTGCTTATTATATTAGTTAATATTTCGAAATATAAAATAATTTTATTAAAAAATATTTTTGCTAGCTTTGCGATATCGATTCTAGTAATTACAAATATATATTTAATTATTTTTGTATAGCAATTAACTATTATAAAAGTCGAGTTATATATAATTTTATAGCGTTTGTTTGACAACAAATTTGTTACAAAGTTTATAATAATATTTTTTTATAACTTTTTTGCAACAAATAAAAATCGAAGCTTATTATATAATTTATAACAAGAAACTTTAATATATTAATAAATATTATATATTTAAATATACGTTTTTATCTACTTAGCGCAAACAAATTAAAAATACTTTTGCTAAAATAAAAATAAAAATTTCTTAATTTCAAAATATTTTGTTAAAAGATTATTATAATTTTTGCAAATTAATTTCTTTTTAATAGCTATATTCTTTAAAATATAGAGCAATTTATTGTATTTAACAAGATTTTTTTAATTTAAAACTTATATTTTTTAATTGTAACAAAATAGCGTTTTAATCTTAATACAAATCTTTTCGATTTAAATATTTTTAATTTAAAGATTCTTTATTAAAAATCTTATTAATTTTTAAATTTTTTTATACAATTTTTCTAATATATTTCTAATTACTTTTTTTAAAATTATAATCTAAATATTAATTAGTTAAAACAAAGATACTAGTTTTTTAAAAACTTTTTTTCTATTTTATAATTGCAAAACTTTTATATTACTAGTAGATATTTTTGCTAATTGTAATACAAGAGTTAATTTATTTAATATTTTTTGTTTGCTTTGCGTTAGTAACTTTTTGTTAAACAACAATACTAGCTTATTTTAAAATACAAAAATTGAATTATTTAATATTTTTTGTTTGCTTTGCGTTAACAAATCTTTGTTAAACAACAATAATAATTTGTTCTATAATATTAATAGCAATCTTATATTTAACAATAAAATCTCTTTATAATTAAGATATCTTAACAATTTATTTGATAAATTTTTCTTATTTAAACAATAAAAGATTTCAAAGTTATAGATAACTAATTTAAGTATTTAGCAAGTTTATCTTAAGTTTAACTTCTTTTAATCTATAAATTTTCTAAGATTATTATAATTCGATTATATTTTAATAGAGTAAATACTATTTTTTAAATAGTATCTCTATTGCTTAAAAGCAATTATAGTAATTAACAATTTCTAATTATATATTTTATAATTTTGCTTTGTTAAAATTATTTTTTGCAATTAAAATACTATTAAATATTAATTCTTATTATTATTTTGTTAATTTAGAATACTCGCAATTGCAAAATTAAATATATTAGTTTTTACTTTTATCTTTTTGCTCAAATTGTAATAACAAAGTAGTAGAGTCGATATAAAGATATTGCAAAGTTAATAAAATATCTACTTTGATTTATTTAATTAAACAAAAGAATTAAATTTTTTGTTATTTTTACTTTTTTTTAATAGATTAATAAGAAAAACAATTCTTTTCGAATAATAATATATAAAGTATTTATAAAAGTTTACAAAGCTCAAAAATATTTAAAATTTATAATAAGTTTTCGATTTAAATTACTTTTTAATTGTTTTAATTTTTTTTTAATTTTTTTATATATTTTCTAAGAATACAATAAAGTTTAGAAATTTAATTTTAGTAATATTAAATTTATACTTTTTTAGATTAATATATAGCAAATATTTGCAAAGATATTTTAGTATTTGTTTAATATAACATTAATGCTTTGCTAAATTATTGCTATATATAAATATATTATTTATATAAATTATGCAAGTTATATCGATTAGCTTTTACAATATTTTATTAATATAAATCTAAAAAGTTGCAAATATATTTGCTAGTTTAAATAATATAATCTAATATTCGAAATATCTATAGCGTGTGCGAAATATTGTCTTTTACTTATTATTGCGTTTAATACAAATACAATAATAGATATTCTTTAAATTTAAAACAACAAAGTACGTTGCTTTATATAGACAATCTAGCGTTTTTATAATTAGAAATAATAAATAGCAATTTTTAATAGTAATTGTATTTAGATTTCTATAATCGACGTATAAATATAATCTATTGTTCGATTTTAATATAAATAGAATAGAAATATCTACAAATAAAATTAAATATTTAATTCAATTTTTAATTAATATATTATCGAGATATTGTCGAAGTATTGTTAGCTTATTTTGTAAAAAATTATAAAAAAATATAAACAATAACTCTTTATTGTTCTAAAGCTTAATAATATAGTTTTCTTTTTTTTAATTTTAATAGAATTTTAGCTAATTTATTATTACAAATATCTTTTAGATTTTTTAATTTTTTAAAAATCTTAGATTTTGCTAATCTTTTGTTTGATATCTTTGTAATATTAGCGCAAACAATTGTATAAACTATACTATACTTAGCAAAATCTAAAACAAATTGCTTAAAATTAATTATTTTTAATTATTTATTTGCAATTTTAAATTGTTAGCTTTGCGTCTTCGAATTAATTAATATATTTTACTTAAAAAGTATTAATATATTTAATATAAAATTAGAACTTATATATTCTACTAAGTAGAACAAAATAGTATATTCTTAATATTAATTTTACAAGTTAATTAAATAGTAAATCAACTTATAGATGTTGTAACAAAAACAACTATTGTTATTAAAAAAATCTAATATTAGATTGATCGCGTCGAGTCGATTAATCGAGTTCGAGTCGATTAATCGATTCGAATCTTGGCGATTCGAGTCAATTCGATTCGAAAGTCTTGGCGAGTCGATTCCTAAAATTGGAATTGAAAATCAAGTTGAGTCGAGTCAATTTCTAGAGTTAGAATCAAAAATTGACTCAAAAAAATCGACTTAAATTGTTAAAAGATAAAGTTATTTAATGGCGAATTTGATAAACATAAATTAGGTTTTGAATTTTATTATTTTTTTATTTAAATGTTTTATAATAATGCAATAAAGTAATGCATGTGAACTATTTGATGTTTATGTAATAAATAGATTACAACTATTATAGTCTCTCGATAAACTTCGATCTTATGTTTTATCAAAAAGTGCATAGTAATGCATTTAGATAATGCATTTGAACTTATTAATGCTATTGATTAATTCGAGATCTTTACAATCTCGTAATTAACTTTATTCTTAGCATTATTATTTTCGTCTTCGCTCTCGTTATTATTATTATCGTCTTCGTACTTTGTATCTTTATACTTGTTATTTATTATTTTCGCATTATTTTCTATCTTTTTTTATTTTATCTTCTCTTTATTATTATTAATCTTAATCAAGTTTTTAGAATCGTTATTTGTCGATTTTAAAGAATTAAATATTTTGCGATTTGCAACGTTTTTATTGTTTGCAAAAGTGCCTTTGAATCTTTTAAATTCGTTAATCGCATCTAGATTGTACGTTTTTTTTAATTTATTAAATCTTTTATAATGTAGAATGCGTTGTTGAATTATTTCGATAATTGATATTATGTATTTGATTACATTTTCGCTCAATTTGAACTAATTAGAATTAGGCTAATACGTAGATTAGTTATTTTATTTATATTAGACTTTATATATACTTAAATATTGAGAGATTGTGTTGTGTTTACGTTTTTACTCTTTAAGATTGTTTGTGTAGCAATCGCATTAACTTTAGCTTGTTTTGCAACATTTTTGTCTTTAATCTTTTTTATTAATTCGATCTCAAAGCATTGCGCTACAATATAATTAGCTTTTTGAATATATATGCATTATTTAAATGCATTATTATGCAATTCTTTTTTTACTTTTTCATTAGTTATTATATTTTTGACGTTTTTTTTTATGTTAATTTAAATTTGTTTAAAGACTTTTTTGAAGACAATTGTTGTTCGCAACTTGATTAGACGTTTGTGAAGCGTTATACGATCGACGTTTTGCTTTTTGTAAAGTAGCTTTTTATCTTTGATTTATATTGTAGTACGATTTCTATTAACAATGGCTTGCGAAAGAGTTGATAAAATAGACATTTTGCGCTTTGAATTAGTCTTAAAGATAATGCATATAGATAATGCAAAACAAGTCTTTTACTTAATAATATAGCATTAACTATTTAGCGATATTCGAATTTCTAGATAAGAAAGAATTCGATCTTAGAAAATCTATTTTTTTGATTAGTTTTAATAATAATGTATGCAAATAATGCAAAATAAACTTGTATATTAACTATGTAAATTGAGGCAATAGACAATATTGAATGTGTTAATTAATGTATGATGTTTAAACAAAAAAGTTATCGCAATTATGAGATAAACTCACGCGCTTAACATTAGAGTTAAAGTTCAAATATTACTTTTATTCAATATTATTACGATTGAAAATTATCATCTTTATTACGTTAATTATCGCATGACATATACTCTTTAACTATTGAAATCAAATATGAATACGCGTATTTGTTGCGCATTACTTTATTGCATTATCTATTAAATACTTAATCGCAAAACTCGTTAATTTTCGCATTCTATGTCGTTAATTCTTTTATTTAGTGTTAAAAATTTTTAACTTAACAACACGTTTTGCTTTAAAACTTTAATGACTCGAATCAAATAAGTTGATAATATATTTAAATAATGCATTTAATGTGTTACGCATCGCTAACATACTTAATTTAATTCGTAAAATAGAAGGCGAGAAATTGCGAAAAGATATGACAACGCAAGTTGATTATAACGAAAAAAAAAAATCAATTAAAATAGCTTTTGATGTGCAAAAAGTAATGCAAAGAGATAATGCATTAAGCTATTATTAATTAAGTGTTTGTAATATAGAAGAAGCGTAAATTTAAACTTAAAACGATAGCTCTACGTGAAATTCGCAAGTATTAGAAAATTAATAATTTGTTAATTTCGAAGATGTTCTTTGCAAAATTGATTCGCAAAATCTTGTAAAATGAAGTTGTTAATAAAGAAAATAATAAAGAATACTAGATTTAAGCATCGATCTTGTTAGCTCTTCAAAAGATTATTAAGAGTTTTATAATTAACTTTTTCTCTAATAAGTGTATTATTTATTTGCATTATTATTGTTTTTATATAGCATATATTAATGTCTTGCTTTATGTATTTAGATAGCAATTTTTTTGCTATTTATGTTAATTGCAAGATTATTAAGTCTAAGAATTTGTAATTGTTGAAGCAATTGATGTAGAATTTGAAATTTCACTATGATAAATAGTGATAAAATTGACGTTTAAATGTCTTCGTTATATTGGAAATCGAAATAGTTAGCAAGAAATTAAAAATTCAAGCTATTTTACTTATTGTATTTTATTATTCGCATTATCTTGTTACATTATCTATTAAACGCATTGTTTTACTATATGCATTTTTTGTGTTTTTTTTTATTAAATATAATAATTAAAAAGTGCATTATAATTATGCATTTAAATTATCTAAATAATTAGAGTTAAATCATTGACTTAACTTCTCTAATTAAAGAGCTTAACAATTTTGTTTTATATAATCTTATAGAAGATTGCACAAAAAGAAAATTATTATATTTCAAAAAAGATTTAAATTCTCGTTTTTTTAATTTCTTGTGCTAATGACATGCAATCTATAATATGATTTTCGATAACATTATAATGCTATCTCAAACGATATTATAGATTGTGCGTTATTATTATAAGGAATTGAACGCACTATTATTAAGCTATTAAGACTTGATTATTTATTATTATTATGTTTAAACATATATTAAAATTAAAGATAACATAATTCTTAAAAAGTTAAAAACATTAATTTAATGCGATTTTTAGTATCTAGTTGTTTTAAATGCATTATCTATTTATATTATCGCTAATAACATTTGTTTGTTTATAACGATGTTATAAATGTGAAATCTTTTGTACAATAATCTAGTTATGAATAAATTTTACTTAAAACAATCTTGAATTTTATTCGAAAAAAATTCTTACTTTTATTAATTCGCTAATTATTATTTTGTATTCTACGATATATATTTTACGATTCAACAATAATCTTCTTTGAATTCAAATTTATAGTACAATTATAGTACTTAATTATTATGATTTGCTCGATTGTTTGCGAATTTATTTGAGATCGATCTTATTAACATACTCTTCGAACAAGATTAAAAATTCGTTCAATATCTATTAATAACACTAAATAAGAAAGAATATCTCTAGTTATTTGCGTCAATTTGAGATAGTTCGAAGCATTATCTCTTTAATATTCTTATGTTAAATATTTATTCTCTATAATATTAGCGCGAAGATATCGATTGTCTTTGTTTTAAGTCGAACGAAAGCGTTAAGATTGTCGAAGTAAGAATTTTACAACATTTGCGTCAAATTATAAAAAAAGTCAATTAAAAATCAAATGCATTATTATATTGTATTATCTTTTTAACGATATTTGCTCTTTGTGCTTTTGCTCTTAAAATAGTAGCTAAATTATAGTGACGTCGAAAATAAACTTTGAATTTTGTTTAATATTTTGTTTCGTAGTTTATAGAACTATTATTATTTTTTTTGTTTTATATCTTGTAAAGACTTAATTTCTACGTAGAATTCAAAATATTAGCAAGATTGTATAACATTCTATTAAGTTCTTTTGTTTTCGAATAATATTTAACAAGTTTTGTCGAAGCTTTTTCACAAACTTTTAGTATAATTTTTCTTAAAAAACAACTATAATTTGTTATAGTTTTCTTTAAATGATTAAAATAATTAAATATTGCATCGAATATTCGAAATTTCAAATAAATGCTAACATTAATTGTTCGAGAAACTATAAGAGTGCATTTATAAAAAGAATTTAATATATTGCTAAGCAATTAAATCGATTGCTACTCGCTTTCGTTTAGTTGAATATATTAAATTTTTTGATCTTCTAGATATTTCTCTATTTAAAGATCAATGTAGTCGCGTAGTTAATACGCACGACGAAGTATCAAATAGATAGAATTTTAACGAATACGAATATCTTGTATTAGTTTTCGAGATTTTTTATTCTTTTGCTTTTGAAAGACTCTAAAGCGAATTAAACGCTAAGACAAGTTATTAATAGCAACGATAAAAGTGCGAATCTAAATAAAATTTAGCGAATGCATTATCTTTTTGCATTATTACACAAACAAATATCTTTTTAATTACAACAAACAAGTTTATACTTCTTGCAATATTTTAAACTTGTTTATTCTTTAATTGAAAAACAACATTATTAACGATTGCTTTTAATTCAAAAGTTGCAATAAAATCTTAAGCTATTAAATTAATAATATAAGTCAAACAAAAAATAGAATTTTATTATCTATTTTATTAAGATTCTTGTCGATTCAAGACTTTGTTAAGTTTGTTTTTAAAAGTGCTATTATTGCTTGCATTATTAATAACAACTTCAAAAAAATTGTTTTTGATTTAAAAGAATTTTAATATTTTTATAAACTCTAACATTAATTGTCGACTTGTATATTCAATATTAAGAGAAATAAATCTAATAAGATGTTCGCGATATTAAAATGTAACATCGATATAATATATTAATACTTCAAGATAAATAACTCTTTAAGAACTAAATTATGCATTTAAAGCAATAAAGACACGTTAAAACTCTTTTAGATTTAATTTAATTTTGTTACAAATTTGATCAAAGTTTGTAAAAATCAATTTTAATAATTTGATGCGATTTAGAAGTACTAGATTTGATCAAAACATTTTTAGTAACTTTTAAAAGTTTAAATTATTAATGATTCGAAAGAGTAAATTCAAATTAACAAATGTTTTATATAGTTAATCTTCATAATTATTTTAATTAAAGAATAATAGATTAATATAGCTTTTCTTCTATTAATGCCTTAGTTTTGCATTACTTATTTGCATTATTAACAATAATTTACGCGAATAAAGACTAAATCGATTATTGATTATAATTAAAATCTTTTTTGTTTTAAGCAAAACGCAAATTGAAAATGTTTCTTTATATTAAATGTGTTTAAATGATCGTATGCAATAGAATAATTTAACATTTTTTGACAACTTTTGCAAACAATTTTTGACAAATCATTAATAGTTAAGATTATTTAAATATATTTGTTTTAAAACTTAGATTGTGCTTCAATATTAATCTTTTTAATCTAATGTAAATAAACAAGTTTATTTTAAGTTTTGTGCAAGATACTCTTATTAACTATAGTATGTGATTATTATTCTTCAAACTAAATCTTAGTATTTGTATTTTATTCGACATATTCGTTTTCGTCTTTTAGTTTAAATAATAAAAAATTACTTAAAATCTTATTTAATACTTCTTGAAGCTCTTTTTTTTTAGTATTAAATATATAATTAAAATTTTAATCGAATTGATTTGCGAATTGATTAAAATGTAAAGTACTAGATGGCGAATTGTGAAAAATAGATTTATTAGAATTATCTTCGAATGAAGACAACTATTAACTAAAAATTCTTAAAAAATCAAACATTTTACAATCGAAAATAGTATAAACAATATTTTTGAGTAGTTCAAAAAAAAAATTCTAAAGTGAAACGATAATGCAAAAGAGTAATGCAAATATAAGATAAATCAAGCAAAATTTTATATTAACAAGTGATTATAATTTAATAATATAGCAAACTATAATCTCGATAACATATTATAATTATTTAGATTTTAAAATAGTAACTCTTGACATAATAACGTGATTTTCGATTTTTTGACAATTCGATTCGATTTCTAATATTGGAATCGAATATCGACTCGAGTCGAATCGAGTCGATTCTAAAAAAGTAGAAATCGATTCGAGTTTTGGGTCGATTTCTAATGTTGGAATTGTTGAGTTGGGTCGATTTCAATAGTTGGAACCAAAACCCGACCCAACGATCAATTTATCTAATATCGATAAAATAGCAAGTATAAGTTGCAATTTCTATTGCACTATATAGATATAATTAATAAAATTTATCTTAGCTCTCGAATTATCTTAGCTCTCGAATTAACTAGATCTATAATTTAACGTTTATTATTAAAAAATCGAATTTAATCTTTTACTAAAATTGAATTTATTGTTTTTATTTATCTTTTTTACTTTGTTTGCAAGATGTCGACAAAACTTTATTTTTTTTGTATTTGTTATAATAATAGTAGCAACAATAGACTTGTTCTATTTGTATTTATTAAAACAATTTGTTTTATAATATTTCTTTTTATAGTATTTAAAGTATTCGATACTTTTTAAATAATTTATATTATTAATTTTGTAAATTTGCTTGTGCGATATTAACAAATTCTTAAAAATATATAACTTTTTGCTTTTAATAGATTTGTCAATATTGTCTAAATAACAATTCTATTAAAATTTGTCTAAAGAGATATTAAAATTTTTTGTAACTTGTTAATCTTTAAAGTTGCTTATATTTGTTTTGCAAATACAATTTAATATTTGTTTTTATATAATAGTTATTGTTAAAAGTTTATTGCAAGTATTCGATATTATATTAATATTTAGAATCTTTACTTTCAAATCTAATTTAAATTTAATTAAAAATATATAAATTCTATACTTTTTTAAAAGTAACAATAGATAAATCTCTAATTTATTTAAATATTTTTTAAAGATAATTATCTTTTAATCTAATTTTTATCTAATAATCTTTTATTTTTTGTAGACAAAAAAACAACAATTAGCAAAATTAATTATTAAATTCAATAAAAACTTTCTAAATTCTTTAAAGATTTTGTTTTTTAACTTAGTATTATTGCTTGTTCTTAAATACTATTAAATAGCAATATTGTTTTTTAAAAATAATATATAATAGAGAATTTTGTTCTTATTTGTAATAAAGTATATCAAAAATCGCATTATATTAATATTAATTTCTCGAAATTAAATAATATACTTATTTACGCTTTAACTCTTGTACAATTTTAGTTTCTCGAATTTTAAAAACTTAAATATTATTAATAACAATACAATAGCAAAATATAAAATTTAAGAATTTGTTTTTTCGATTGCTATAATTTAAGTCTACTAAGTATTTCGCAAATTTTAAATCTCTATTATTAAGATTTTTATTTGTTAATATAAAGTCGAAGTTTTAATTATAGTTAAACTATCTTCTTTATTATTGTTATATTAATAGCAATTATTTTTATTAATATTTTGTAAACAATTGTTGTCTTAAAAAGTATTAAATTCTTTAAACTTTAATTTAGTAATTAAATAATTATTGTAACTTAAACTACTATAATTTAATATAATACTATTACGTTTTAAGTTTTTCTCTTCGAAAAATAAAACAATTAAAATTGTAAAATACAAATATATTTACTTTTTGTTAACATACTAAGATATAAAAGACGTAAAATATAATAGATTTATATTACTATATCTTAATTATATAAAGTAGATAGTAGTAAAACTAATTGTTAAAGAACAACAAGAAACGAGTTTTTTTTCTATCTAATATTTGCTATAACGTGCAAGCCTATTTCTTGCTATCTAATCAAAAAGAAGTATTGTGCTATTCGAAGCTTCTATAGACACTTGGGATTACGTGTCCTGCCATACTCTAAGACGCTAGCGCATCGGGAGCGCTATAATATTATATACGTCGACTTTAAATATATCGAAAATATAATTGTTGTAATATATAAAAACTTCGATAGCAATATTAAGCTTTACAAAATACTTGTTAAATTGCAACAAAATTATTTAAGATACAATTAAAAAATCTCGCAAACTTTTTACAATAATAATTAAGTAAGATATCTCAAATTTAATAATTGTTAATTGCTACTAAAATTGCTTTGTTAAGCGAAAGATATCTTCTTTGTAATATATAAGTCGAAAAGATATAGAATATAGATCTCGAAAAATATTAATACTCAAGATTATTTAATAATTTGTGTCGATTATTATTTGATAGAGATCTTAAAACTAGAGTCTTTTAATATAAATAGTAAAGTAAATTTTGAGCAACTAAGACGTTGCATATATAATAGAGCATATATAGTAATTAATAAAGATACTACAAAAGATAATAAAAACAAGATCTATAATGCAAGCTATATAGATTGTAAATTTGATTGAAATTAACGCAAATATTGTTGCAAATATAATTAAAGCTATAATTAAGAAACAAAACATTTGTTTAATAATTTATTAGAAAATAAGTTCTTAAGAAAGACTTAAGTATCAATTTATCAATTATAATTAGAAAATCTCGAATAGCTTAAAGCTAGTAACTCTATTGCAAGCAACTTTATTGTTCGCAACATCTACTATATCAAAGACTAGATTTAGAATTGTAGATAAATCTTTATTTAATATATGTCGACAAAAATAGTTTATCTTCTTTATATTGTTTGTGTTGCGTTTATAATTTTAATAATTGCTTAAATCTAGCGTGTTCTATATTTGCAAGAGTCTTATAAATATAAATTATAATTTTGTCAAAAATCAATTAGTACAAACACATTAATTTAATAAGATTTTGCGATATTTTCGATTATTGTTACTTTTGCTCGCGATATTGGAACTTCGTTATATAATAGCTAGAGATTGCTAGTCGAAATTTGTTATACAAATTCTTAATTTAAGATTAACTAAACTTTAAGCGTCTTTTAATTAATAATATATTGTAGTTTTGTTATTATGGTGCTCTCTCAATTGACTATAAATACTCTTGAGTAATTTATAGTATTAATTTCTTAAGAATTAACGTAATCGACAAAGAATCTAAGATCTATTAGTATTGCTATTGTTATTTAAAAAAAAAAAAAATTGTAGTAGTCAAAATTACTAGATTTAAGACAAGTAGAAATTATAAAAAATCTTTAAAAACGTAGATTTAGAAAAGATCAAAAGTTGTGCTCTTGTTAAAATACTAGATATTTAAGAAAGCTAATACAAAGCAGTTCGAAATTCTAAAACTTAATTATTTGTATAGTTTGAGACAATAAGATTAGATATTCGATAAGTTTTGACAAATTAGTTTAAGACAAGATAACAAACAAGAGAAATATATTAAAATTATTGTAATTGCAATTTATTAATTTAATTGTAATTTTTTGCAATAAGTTCTTTGTTATACTAGAGTCTTTAGTTTATTGAGACTTCAATCTCGAATCTAAGACTTGCAATTATCTTTTAAAAATGTTTAGCAAATATGTTTGATTATAGTATCTAATAAAACTATTTTCGATCTTGTTATAAATTAAGCTAGAAATTTCAATTAAATTTATTTTAAGCAATACAACTTAAAATTGATATTGTTTAGCGAATTAATTATAGCAATATATAGATGCAGAAAACGAAGTCTCTAGTCAATTATGCGACAATTAATATAATTTTCTTTGCTAATGCGTCTAGTAACACTTTATTACCAAAATACAACAAAAATAAATTAACATTTAATATCGAGAAGATTGTTTACGCGTCGAAATAGTCTATTGTATTTTTTATTGTTACTCTTTAGTTGTTTAGAGATTCGAGATAGAATGCGTATTAAACTTAAATAAGAAATACAATACAAACAATTATCGATATAATAGCGATATTAATAGTTTTGTTTCTAGATACAAAGATAGAAACGTAGATTAGAAGAGCTTAATATTGTATAATAGTTATTGTAAAATTGTAGCTTTTCTTCTTTTTTTAGAAACAAAATATATATGCTTAAGTAACAATTGTCTTTTTTGTGTTAATTGCAATTGCGTTTTTCTCTCTTTTTTTATTGTTAACTTGTATTTAGATATTAACACTTTAAGAATAACTTTTTAATATATATTTCTTTATGCTAAAAGAAACTTTGTAGTACTCGATTAAATTGTGCAAATATTAAGATCGAAAGTTATATTTATACAATACTACTTTCGAGACAAATCTGTTATATTTTTTTAAAAAGAAGATTATATATAAGTTGAGAAATTAATTTGAAAGTAAGATTCTTAAGCTAGCAAATCTATATTACTTTTTTAGTTTTTAGAAAGTTTCTAGATTATTAATTGTTGCATAAGTATTATTATTTTTGTTGCAAAGATTTTTTAAAGTAATTTTA
>JAABUW010005031.1_pt1 | contig 17536 bp, 38 predicted proteins | sample 5560081 | NCBI WGS metagenome assembly JAABUW01 (sample SAMN10711882, study PRJNA513363) | rock metagenome | isolation source: Antarctica rocks | place: Antarctica: Victoria Land, Knobhead sud | reverse complement strand
CTGTTATGACGTTCCAATCCCACTCGCCACTCAATCGCTTGGGCACCGCCGCAGTGAGAGAGAACTCAACGCCAGCCTTCCTGAAAAGATTTGACAAGGTGGTCCTCACGTGCGCAATAGACTTGTCTGCGAAGGCTGTGCGCTCTGTTTCGTCGCTTATCAGTCCTGGAAGAGCCCTCAGAGGCGCTGCTGGTGCTGATGCCTGAGCAGGCTGCTCTGTGTGCTCGTTTGCAGAGTTCGGAGGGTCCCCAGCAACTGAAGCTGCAGCGTCAGCCATACGCTACCCAATTGCGAACGGATGCCTTCAGCGAGCTCTTTAGGACTCAAGGAAGGACTGTGAGGTGGTAGCGCATGAAACGAGCGCCCGTGCTGGCCGTACTTAGGCTTTTGGCGAACTCCCGGTTTGGGAGCAAGTGCTCACGGTCTGCTCCAGTGGCACTTCCCTTCACTGCCCGATAGGCCTGCCTTTGCCAGGGTTTAGGGCCTCTACATAAGTGCGCACTGTGCGGCGGCACGTGCAGATTTAGCAGGATGCACAATGCCGACAGCTTGCAGGAGTACTACTGTCGCTCTGACACTGATTCGTCCGCGGTCTGGCGCAGGAGCACTTTGCGACGGCAAAGGCGAAAGCGGCGCCAGGCACACCGCACCGCGGCGTCATGAAGCAGGTGGCAGAGCTATGGAGCGCCCAAAAGCAGGCGCCGTAGGCGCAGCCAGTGGTAAGGATGCGTCGGCCAGGATGCACAATGCTCAAACATCGTTTGGCAGGCTACGTTCCTCTGGCCATGTATTGTCATATGCGTGCACAAGCCCACGATTGCCTTACCTATTGAGTACAGGTTTGATTGCTGGTTTGATTGCTTGACGCATTGCAGCTCCTTTGACCACATTGAGCAGCCAATTGCTCGAGTGTGCAATCAGCAAATCTCATCAGATGTCCGCTTCCGCTGGGCAACAGCAGCCAAAGCGGCTGCAACCACGCTCAACTGACTCTCAATGTACATATCCACGAGCTGGAATGCCGGCGACCCAGCCACAAGTAGTTTGCCGTTTCTGTCACGCACTCTGCCGAGGCCGGCCTGTTGTACAGCCAGCGTGGTGTGCAGATGGCGGAATGCGGCAGCGTCATTCTCCCTTGGCACATCCTGTGAGCAGCGAAGTCCAGAGTGTCACTCAGCTCTTTTGCCAGGCAAGTAGTGGAGCAAACACCATAACGAAACACTGGCCTCCTGGTGATCGAGCATGCGGTTGTTTGCGGCTCGAACGTCGGGAAATCATGCCATCCTGTCTGCACCTGGACTTTGCGGATGGTGTCCAGCTGCTCTTCAGGAGCGTGCAGGACTCTCAGGCAGTCCAGAGCGGAGTTGAGGGAGCCGCTGTCGCTGCCGCCGATGCGGTGATCCAGCGGCAGGGACAGCCGCTGCAGCGCCGCCCGCACCTTCTCGGCCCGGCCATCGGCCTGCACCTGCAAATGGAGGAAAGGACCGGTCAAGTGCCAGGCACACGTGACGGTGGCTGCATGTCAGATCGACAGGTGGCAGATATCTCTCATATGATTGGGCATCGATGCCATGCGCAATGCGCTGAGAGAGCACGGGGAATTGCAACGACCGGTCGCCGCACTTTGAACTGCAGCAGGACGGTGTCGTTGGGGTTGTCCGGCACGACAAAGCCGTAGAAGACCAGCAGGTGCGCATTGTCGTGCGGACCGTACGACATGAAGACCTGAGCGGAAACCAGATGTACAATTTTGGTCACACTGGTCACGCTGAAGACACTGAATTAATCAAATATGCATGCAGTTTTGAGATCCCAATTGTAGCAGGTACCTGATTTCCGGCATTGGCGCTGCTCTGTGCTGTCAGCTCCAGCCTGCCGCGCTGCAGCCGCCCGTATTGCCTGACGTGCGGCTGGGCGGAGTGATTCAGCAGGCAGGCGTAGGGCGCGAGAGCCTCTCGAGTCGCCGCGGACGGACCCTCTCCGAACCGCACCTGCTCGCATGTGAGACAAGTGTTTCATGAAATCTGTGTGGCAAGGCCTGCAGCGCTATGGCGCGTTGGGCACCCGTTCCTTTCGAGGGAAGCCGTGAGCAGCTGCGGGTAGTGCCGGGTAGAATTTGTGCAGCTCACCTGCATGGCATATGCATACCACAGCTGTGTCACCTGCACGGCAATACGTCAGCATGTAAATATTGTGCCTCATACCGACTGCATCACAGGAATGCGGTCACCCGACATTTCAGCGAGCCATGATTACCCACAGGAACGCGTCCCAGTCGAAGTAGGACGGCTGGAGCTGCTGAGGGTACGCCTGCAGCAGTGCTGCTGTGACCGGCTGCACAGCCTCATGTGCCGCTTTGATATGCTGCAGGTGCCAGAACGATTTCAATGACAGATAGTTCAGCTGCACAGTTTGTGCTGTTTGCCGCAAAGAAACGCATGTTATGCAAGCTGATTGTAAAACGCGTGCTTGCAGGCATATGAGCTTGTCATATGTCTCCTTGATTCAGCGTACCTCAGCGGCGGCGAGAGCGTCTGGGTGCACGGGTGTGCCCTCCAGCAGAGCGAGAGCCTCTTCGCTAAACCCCAGGCCTGGCAGGTGTCAACAAAATCTGACATGTTTTGAGGTCCAGGCATTGGGAGCCAACCCAGCACTGCACAACATGACCATCGCACACAGCTGCGGCCCAGCCTGACAAACGTTCAGAGGATCGACAATTGAGCTCCCACACCTGAGCAGAATTGCTGCGGCAGCGCCCGCCAGAAGGGCGCATGCGGCGAGTCCGTGTCATGCCGCTCGGCCATGAGCCACACCAGCAGCAGGCTCTGTTCGTCCAGCGGCAGCCGCTGCAGCGCCTGCCCGAAATCTGACCGCCGTGCGGTGTCGGCGGTGATCAGCAACGCCTCCGGCACGGACACAACGCAATCGCCTGCGCAACGAGGACAGCTGTGCATCAGGTTCAGCTGACAGGACGTGAGCCGCGTTCATGGATATGTCGCTGCAGGTCCAGTGTCGCAACCGATGCTCTGTGTATTGTGCTCTGCAGCTATGCCACAATCCTCATTAGGGTTTTCGCTCTGTTGTTGTGGTTGTGAGGGCACCGACCTGCTGCGATGTCTTGCGCTGCCCCTGCCCCGCGCAAGCCGCCATCAAATGTCTCTGGCACAATCGAGCTGCGGATGCCGCTCGCCTCTGCCCACCTAAAGGAAGCCATTCGACTAAGATCAGTTACGCCTCCCTTGACGTGTCCATGGATAAGCATGCGCATGCTTTTGTCTTCACGTGCAAACCGACACGTCGAACACCTTGCAAGCTCTGGATCTGCAACAGCTTCCGATGAGCCGCCAAGCTGCCTGTGATGCTGTGGCCCGCTGCTCGTTGCCAGCTCCGTCATACTGAACGGTTGTTTCTGGAGTCACGGCAGAACATTGGTCAGAATTTCTCCGCATTCATCATGCAGACGCGCCCAGCAAATATTGCAACTGACTGGGAACTGGAACAGGAATGGGCCCAAATTTGGTGTGTATCTGCTTTACACGACCTACATGCAACCGCTCAGCCATGCAGAGGCGATGTGACCATACCTGAATGCGTTGACCCAAGATTGCAAGTGTGGCTGGAGGGCACAGGCACCAGGAGCAGAAGCGCTGTTGCGTTTGTATGGTACGGAAGCAGGATTTAACTGCCACGCTGATTTCTTTTGCGAGGCATGTGCAGGATGTTCTCTGAAAATTGAATTTTGGCACAGTCTGCCAGAGTTCGGGGCTAGCGCCCAGCACAAGTCAATTTCAAATAGGTAGATACTTCCTTGGACCCGTGAAGCGCTTCAACCAGGGCCAGCTGTACAATCGGGCGGTGATCGTTGCTATTTAAAGCTGTAAACCTACATATTCATCGGGCCAGATTGTGCAGCTGCCGCCAGACGCCCGATCCAGTGCAACTGCAATCGCCGTCAGGATGCCACATGCCTTTGAGTATTTATACATGTGGTATACAACCCCAATGCTAAATCTGCCAGTGCGCTGCGCAGGAGCCGCGCTGTCAAGCAGCCACAGCCAACGTCCAGCCCCGCAAATTGCCCCGTGATTGCATTCCCACCAGCAACAAAGTCAATCAAGCCGTGCTGGTCGCGGCAGCGGTGTGGAGCGCAGGCCCTGCGGCGACGGCATCGCCGCAGATATCAGGCGGCATCACGCTCGGCCTGCCACGACGCCAGAGCCGCCTCTACGTCGTCTTTGATGATCACCACGCCCTCGTGGCTTCCTGATTCCGCCGCCTTGTCCGCCGCTGTCTGGCGCAGGCTGTCGGTGAGGTGCGTGATGAAGCTGTTGAAGCCCGCCGCCATGCTCTGCTGCTGCTCGATCGGCAGGCTCGCCTGCATCCTCTGCGCATCCAGAGACACATCGCCGCGTCAGCAGCTGCGGGCGCGACTGGGCCAGGGAGAGGAACCCACCTCCGGCACCGGCTGCAGCTGAACGGGCATTGCTGGCGCTGCCAGGCGTGTGCGTCCTTGCAACCTCCAGTCTCACCAGACTTGAGTCAATTCCAAGTCTTGCATTGCCCTCTGCTCCAGACTACATCGTTTCCTGGTCGTCAACCCGTCTCTGGCACCTGCAGCGCGGCGGCCTCGACGCTGCAGCCCATCTGCGCGTCGATGGCCCGGCCGATGGCGCTCACGGGCAAGCTGCGCGCCCACTCGTTTTCCTCCCCCTGCATTCCGAGCGTGCGCAAACTCCGTGATGCAGGTGACAATGTACCATGTTGCGACATGGGCAAGAAAGTCACGTAGACCTTGGCGGTGCAAGGGTCCTTGGGCACATGCACAGGGTGCGCGTGCAACGAGCTCACGGCGGCTGCAGGCGAGCAGAGCACATATTCTGTTCACGGTAGCATTCAGGAAAATGCGAGTAGAGCAGATTCCTTCATGTGTTTCATCCGAGAAAGGCGCACCTCCTCCTCATCGCTGCTGTCGTCATCGCTTTCGGGCTCATACGCCTCGCCCTCCATGCGCCACGCTAGCGGCGCATCGTCCATGTCCCCGCCGTGCATCAGCACGTCTGCGTGTGCGCGCATGATGCAAAAAATTTCAGGCTAAGAATACAAGGCCTTGAGGCGTGCGGCCCCAGGACGCTCTCAGCGCCGGGGTTTTGGCCAGACACGAGTGCGTCAAAGAGCGTTGGGGTTGCACAAGGCGGCACACGCAAAACGCAACCCTCTCATAGAGTATGGAGTCTTCCCTCCATGCAATCAGAGTTTTGAAGCTTCAAAGCGCACGTTTTGTGAGCAGCGTGGCCTGCTTCTCCTCCTGCGGGAAGTCACCGTGTGCATCATACCTGTGCAACACACGTTATAGTTTTGGCAGATTGTGCGAGGCTGGATGCACCCGGGCTGATGCACCTGGCTTGGTTTACTGAAATACAACTGTCATCAAAAGACTGGGAACCGAGTCCGGCGGCCAAATGAGGCCGGCTCCAACAGCAGCCCAGACAGCGCTTTCACCAGGAACAAGATACGAAGCTACAAAAGTCACCTGAGGGTCCAGGTCTCGCCGGCCGGCGCGGCCTCAGCAGCGAGAGCCTCCGCGGCGGCGGGCGTCTGCGCAGCGGCAGGCGCCGCGTCACCCTCTGCCGACGCGGGCGCGTCTTTCCGCTCCACGAGCACAGCGCCCCACCACTTTGACGTGGTCGTCTCGCCCTCCTCCAGCTGCCACAGCACCTGCGATTAGCAGGACAGCTTCAAGGAACCACCTTGCTTGAGTCAGCCGCCTCCTCTGGGCAGGTGCACAAGCCCCCCGCCAAGGTGTGGTGTGCAACGAGGCTCTAGAAGCGAGACACCTCCGTGACTACCTCCCCCGCTGAGGTGCACACACTGCCCATCACCTCGGGAGGCCCGCTAGTTACCTCGATGCGCTGCCCAGCGGCCAAGTCGGCTGGTACACTCTCCTCAGCTTCTGCACCGTCTGCATTAGCATCCTCGGCCGAACCGGGCCGCACTACAGCGTCGCCCTCCGTTCGCGCGCGCTTGGCCGGCCGTTCGTTCGACAGCCCGCCGAGTGCCGCGAACAGGACCATCTTCCTCACGCCCGACTCGAAGGCGTCGCCGTCGGTCTGCGCCGGAGGAGCATTGCTGTGGTGGCCCCAAGGCAGCGCGGGCTTCTCCGCCATGAGGCTGGAGTGACGGTCCTCTGGCTCTGTTGAGACGGCTCCCCGACAGATCTTGCTGGTTGCCTGCTTGGGGGCTTAGCAACCACGGCAGACGCCCTTGTTGGCTGGCATGCGCTGTGGTCGTTCCGGCGATGAGGGTATGTTGCAATGGCCTGTCTCTCGAATGTGAGGGCGATGGCGACCCTGACACTGCGCTTGCCGTGACGGTGAGATAGTGCAGAACGCTTTCTGCAGACCACTGTCAATTGTAAGTGCCTGACTTTGCCAAATATGTTTGAAAATGTGTTCAAATGTTGATCAGGGCCCTGCTCGATTGGGCTCGATTGGGTACACGGTGAACAGCCCCAATCGGTGGTGAACCGATGATCCCAACTCAAACAACCTCCGCTAGCAAAATCGGGCACGAACTCTCAGATTTCCCTCTACAACGACGTCCTAGTGTGAGCGAGAGCACGCAGAGCCTATGGCGCAGCATCGGGCGCAGCGGCAAGAGTAGGCGCGACCGCCTCCAAAGTTGCATCCCCATTGCCGCCGGTACCCGTCTCGATGTCGACAGGCGCCGCCTCCTGGCCCACGTCCACCGTGCTCTTAAGCCCCAGGCGCTCCTCCAGGGCACGCGCGCCGCGCTCCCTGCAAAACGCAATGCACGATCGTGACAACCGCGGGACCAGGCTCGGCCAATCTCTTGCTGGCACGCTCCACTGAATGTGTTGCCGTGGATCACCCAAGCATGATGAGACAGCATTGAGAGCATCGCGGCTGCTACTGATGAGACAAGAGCTAGAGGTTGACGGCTTATGATCGTTCACCTGCTCACATGTGTCTTCAAGCTTCCTATGGTGCGTACCTTCGCCTACTGGCCTCTGCAGATTTTGCCGCAGGGACTGCCGCTGCCGCGCTCCGCGGCGGCGCCGCCCCCGCCGCGCGGTCGAACCTGAAAACCCTGGCCGTCGCATCTGCCAGCTTGTCCACCACCGGTTGCGCCGGCGCCGGCACGAAACTTGCGAAGCGGAACTCGTGGCTATTGTCCCCTCTGTCAGGAACCAAGAAGAGAAACCGACTCAAAAGGCGAGTTGTATTTAGATGAACCTGATGAGATGAAATCTGATGAGACGAAGCTTGATAGAATCGCTCCTTGAAACGTCCTCTATGCATGGCTGGAGCTACTCGAGTTGCGACACGCAGAGATGATAAGCTGGTGTTCGTGATAATTCATATGCACGAGAGAGGCGCACAGTTGATCAGGGTCTGTGGGCGACGGCTGATAGAATCGCAAGTAGAACCAGGCGCTGTATGCGCCGCACAGCACGAAGGGCACCGTCCTGATGACGCTGTTCAGGAAGACGCTGGCGACGGCGGTTGCGGCCACGTACAGCCCCGCAAGGTGCTGCAAAAAAGTTTCCAGGAATTGGAGGATGACAAGAAGAAATGTGTGGGCTGCATGGCAGGCGCTGGAAGCCCTTCTGAGCTCCGTTGTGACACCAAGCCCTCAAGCTCAAGCTGATTCCTGATCCTTTGCGTGAGGGATCGATTTCGAGCGGCGGCCCAAGAAGCGTGAGATGTTGGGGACCGCAGAAACCGCGGGCGCACCTTGACCCGCAGCTTGAAAACCTGCAGGATGGTCACTTCCGTGTCTGGCGTCAGTTGCTTGACGGCCACCAGCAGCCCCGCAATTATGCCGTGGAACCCGCTGATTTCAGAGTACCTGCGTCAGGTGAGGAGGGTTTTCCTCGGCGCTTGCAGCTGACTGCGGCGCTTAGATGGGGTTACATGATGGAGATGAAACTTGGCAAGCACCACGTCTCCAGGAGGACTTACGATCACAATCAGGCCGGCATGCAGAAGTGTCGGAACTGCCGGAAGTGTCCCACTCACAAGAGGTTGCCTTCCTCATTGCGGTCCACGGCATATGCTATGTATACAGTGATGAATGCGCCGACTCCCTGCGCAGAGGTCAGCTTCATCATCAACCAACAGACAAACTACAAGCACACAGCGGGACGCCGACAGCTGATGCGGACCAACAGACCACGGAACACATGTATTCAGCCGCAAATAATCCAGCAGAGACCGAGCGGAGCTCACCGCGGACACGTCAATGATTGCGAGGAACTTGAGGTACTCCTTGCTGCCATACACCGGCTCGATGACCCTTGACAGAGCCAGGATTGCCACCACGCTCACCGCCAGCTGCATTCAGAGAGCAGAGCGACTTTCAGGCTTTCTGCAGGCCTCCATGAAGTCGAAGAGGTACAGCCGTGGAGACGGGCGGCCAGATGCGGCATGCGAGCTGCACTGACTTGCCGTCAGGATGTGCTGCTCCAGCAGCCCAGCTGTCACGACATTCCATCCGCAGGGGATGGTCCTGCAATCGCAATTGGCAGGCTATGAGTTGCTTCGCGGCGCAATATACATTACGGCGTCACGCTTGCGGCGGTCTGCGGCACACGTTTGGCGGTTACAAGGCAACGAGAAGGAGACGCCGCACCTGCCAGCCACCATGGCCAGGTACTCACGGGCCGGACTGAAGAACAGCTGCAGGACATAGCCTGACACAAGCACGCCCGCAAGGACCTGCGACAGCCTGGGGCAGGACCTCAGGAGGCCAGCGAGCGCGCTCGCCGGGCTGGAGGTCGGCATTGTGACACCGGATCAGCTGAGTCTTGCAAATTGTGTGACAAGTCCAGCTATGTTTTCCGTTTCGGAGTTTTGATTGCAGATCAGATCAACATCGAACGCCAATTTCGCCAGCTGCAGGCGCGATCCACCCTCGAGCGACGCCAGAGGTGACTGCTGTACTAACCTTTTATTTTAAAGTGTGCAAAGGAGCAGAAAGGAGCCTGTCTGCTGCGTGTAGCGAGGGAATGGCGCACTTTTGGCTCGCTCCCCTCAAAACACAACAGACATGCTCGCATCTGCCACCAGCATAGTCATTACAACTTATTGCATAGCTTGGACACTTCACAATCGAATCAATCGCTCTGCAATCGGCAGCGTCGCTGACGACACTTGCCGAATTCTTCATCTTGCCGGTGGCGCCGGCAGTGCTGTTTGATTCCATTCAACCAGATACCCTGCTGCAGTGCTGTCTTACGATACCCGCTCATCATGCAGCATTTTGCACGACCACTTTGCCAGCCAGGCCCCTTTTAAAGCCTTGCGGCACGGCGCCGTGCCCGCCGCGGGCTCTGCCCGCAGACGATTTGATGCGTGGCTGAGCGCCACCAGATCGCAGGGGATCTGGTGGATCATGGCCACCGAAGCAGGCGCGGTGCTGCTGCTGAAGCGCGCCAAGCTGGGCAAGGAGCCAGGCGTGCTCACCATCTCCACGGGCAGCCTCGCGTGGAAGCCCAATGACCCCGGTGCCGCGCAGCAGGCTACCAGCGTGGCCGTCTCCGCCATCACGAGTGAGTTTCAAGTTCTCATTCGATTGAGCATGCTGCGCATGGATGCATGCTGTACGCCCTCAGTGCATCCTGGAAGGTTGCGCAGAATGATTCAGTTTTGCCGCGCTGTGCATGCTGGGCTGTGGTGCACCAGCAGACATAGCCACTCGCTTTTCAGGTTGAACCTAGTTGGGACTTCATCGGCATCTACACGACTGAGGACTTTCGAGCGTCACATCCGCCTGCAGATCAGCAGCGGGCAAAGGGGAAGCCGTTCCTGCGCGTTATCACGCTCGGCAAGCCCTTCGTCTTCGAGCTGGAGGGCGTGGAGGATGTCGACGCGGTAGTGGACACGCTGGCGCCGCTGCTGCCCAAGGCGCCCGTCGGCAGCGCGCCGCAAGGGCCCGACCCGCACGCCGCCCTGAAGGCGACGCTGCTCAAGGACGATGCGTGCGCACCCGGCCTCTAAAGCAATCTCCCCAAGTCGATCTGCGGTGCCAGCCCTGTGTGCTGCAGCCAAGTTCCAGCAAGGGCTGCGCTCCATTTGTTTCTGCCATGTGTCTGGCGCTCCGCACCACTGAGCTTGGCAAACCGCTCCTGACGACCTTTAGTCAAACCGGCCACTTACACGCACCTGAAGACTAATGCAACAGGAAACGAATGCAACAGTATGGTGTCTGCAGGATCATGTGAAAGCTCCTCACTATACTGCAGGGACCTGAACAAGCTGTACGAGCAGCTGGTGCTGAGCGGCGTGCTCAGCGCGGACGAGTTCTGGAAGGGCCGCTCGCACCTGCTCAAGGCGGGCGGCGCGTCCGCACAGCAGCGCGTCGGCCTCTCCTCCGCCATGCTGACCGACATGCACCCGTGAGTCCCACCCTGATAGTGCTTATCTCACGTACTAAAATGTCATATCGTCACAGTGCACTTGGTGCGGCAAGTTGAAGTCCGCAAACCAGGTCTCTGCAGAAACCTGCCTGCCGGGGTTTGCGGCATGCTGGAGGTTGCTGAGTCCGACCCCGGAACCCTTGCCACCCGCAGGAGCGCTGACGGCAAGTCGGACACGGTGCGGGTGAAACTGACGCCGGCGATGGTGCACCAGATCTTTGCGGAGAAGCCGCACGTGAAGCGCGCGTTCCAGGCCAACGTGCCCACGCGCATCATGTCGCACAACGACTTCTGGGCCAAGTTCCTGCGCCACCAGCTGCTGCAGCAGGCGCGGCCCAGACAGAAGCATGCCGCCCGGATCTAGATGTCATGCTTGATTGCACTGGCAGCATGCATAATGGGCAGAGCCTTCACAGTCACAGTCACAGTCATCTTCAAACTCGGCCCAGTTCAGTTGCTGCCCTAAGCAAATTGCAGCAACACACAATATGCAGGCGGGCAGAGCGACTTTCAAGCCAGGCAGTTGCACTGCGCATGTTGAGAGAACATCCGTTCCACTGTCTTTGAGCTCAGCAGCCTATGCAGCTCACGTGACGCAAAACTTTGTGCTGCAGAACGCGCGCCGTGCCGGGTCCTCTGCGGAGCGGTCCTTCCAGGAGGAGGAGGAGTTTTTCGCAAAGTACGAGCGCAACGAGGACGAGGCGGCGCGGGCGCAGGAGGGCGCCGTCAACCCGGCGGACGACATGACCGCTGACCAGAACGACGACATGAACGCCGGCTATGGCGTCTGGCACAGCTCCCGCCAGGTGCGGTGGAATCTGTGCTTGTGGAAACCGTGCAAAGCACAGCGGTGACGAGAGTGTTGCAGAGCGATCGGCGCAAAGCGATGCGTGCGGCATTCGACGCGGCACAATGCGCCGCGAGGCAGGCAGCTTGACCCATTCAGATTGCTGTTCCCTCAGCGTGATCAGCGCAGTGGATGCTGGCCCCTGGGGTCACGGTCACAGAGGAACACTGCTTATGATGGCGGTGGCTGCAGGATCTAGTCCTTTCTGCAGGATCCGGTGGAGAGCAGCAAGTCGGCCAGGGGCGGGCTGATTAGGGACATCAACCGGCATGCCCAGGTGGTCATGGAGGGCATGCCCGCCAGCCTGCCCGCAGACGCTGCCGATGCGGCCGTGACCCTCGCGGCGTCCGCCCCCGTAGGCTTTCTTCCCGCCATCAAAGATGCATAGTCATGTAGTGCCGGCATGTGTGCATCCCATGTGGGCATCACATCTTGTGGCCCGTGCTCACTCAAGCCAGTCACCCAGTTGCTGACTTGATATCCACGTGGATGCACGCCGCTGTTGTCAGGCAACTGCGCGAGCCGGCAGCTCACTCGAGAGGTCGATGAACCTGCAGGCGGCAGGCAGCGCCAGCGGCCAGGGGCCCAGCCGGGAGGCCATGGACACGGCGGAGCGGCCGGCGGCCGGCGGCAGCGGCCTGGAGGACCTCAGACAGCAGCCCGTGCCCGACTTTTCGGAGCTCCGAATACAGGCACGCCGCCAGCTCTTGATGCAACTGTTTGGCAATCGCGGTGCTGGGCAGTTTAAAATCCGCTGCCAAGCCAATTCACGGTGACCAGCAAAGCGTGTGGTTGCTTGTGCATGAGCCTGCAATGACACCAGCTGCAGCCCTGCGTGCAGTGCATTGAAGCACGAACGCTGCCGAATTTCGCAGGATCCGAGGCAGGCGTTTGACGCGGCGCCCAGCACAGCGGCAGCGGCAGACGACGACCCGGGCGGGGTCGCGCGCAGCGCCCTCGCGGCGCACGAGGCGCTGCGCGCCATCGACCCCCTGCGGCTGGAGCCCGCGCTCCCAGACGACTTGGCGCTGCAGGTGCTGTTTTGACATGTTTTGACATTGTTTCTGACTCCAATCATTTGTGCCTTCCTTTGTCACTGTTGCACCTCATGTTGGCACATGTCTCGACAGCGCAAGTTGTTGCCCAGGAAGGGAAAGCAGCATGGCCAGGTGTCGGCTGGTGTTGCCTTCTGGAGGCATCAACATTGTGCGCCGCGCCTGCCGCAGGTGTTGGCAGACATCATGAATGATAGCGAGGGCGGCGACTCGGGAGGAGTGGCCGTCTGGGCGGCGGAGGCATTGCTGCCGCAGGTAGTATATTCTGGTCCCCACTTAAAAGGGAGCACGATCAGTGTGGCAGGTGACTTGGCCAGGCCAGTGCATCTCGCCAAAAGTTTCGGAGCGGTTTGTGGCTGGCTCCGAATTGTAGAGATGGTCTGCCGCCTCAGGTGCGGGAGGTGCTGCGGCAGAAGGTGCTCACGGCCAACGAGGTGCTGCGCCACATGTGGGCGTGCTTCCCGCTGGTGTCCCAGCAGCGCGTTGCCAAAGCGCAGCGTCTGGCTGCCGCGCTGTCGGCCCAGTACCAAGGGTGCGGCTCGAGCCGATTGCAGTGCATGCTTGCGTGCATATTTCCTGCACATGAAGGCTGGGCATGATTGCGGCATTCAACATGCATGTCCCGGCGGGTCCACTCCGAGATGGCATGTTCTTCCATGACGTGTTTCCACCATGCAAATCCAAGGCCAAGCATGCTTGATCATAGCGCCCGGCATGCGAATGCAGGCTGCAGGCCATGGCGGACGCGGCGTTGGGCACAGAGCGACGGCACATCGTGCAGCTATTTCGCCCGATGAAGGACGCCATTGAAGCCGCGCTGGTCAAGCTGGAGGCCAGCAAGGCTGAAGCGGCGGGGGCGCAGCCAAGTTGACGAAACATGCCAGCGCACTCGCTTCTGTAAACGTGATGAGAGCAGCGTCAAGGGTTTAGCGGCCTCGGACTGCCTGGACGGGCACATTGAGTGCCAGCACATTGCGCGATGTGCAGTACGACGATTCCCGTAGATCGCCTTTGCAACGGCGCTCGGTTTATTGACATGTCCTGATCGGTTCTGCGGCATTCAAGCATGAGCTCAGGCTGCAGCGCATAGCTGAGAAGCGGGGCGTCCTGGTAATTGGGCAGGTGATTGCAGAGGGGCCGATCCCATCTGCAGAGCGCAGGGCTCTTTGCAGCGTTGATTCGTTACTCTCGTCAGAACAGGTGCTGCAATGAGCTCGATCAAAGCATCCTCGCCTAGATCAGGCCAATCGAAGGCTGAGCCATCGGTCACCAGCCAGATTTTGGCGACATATGGGTGAGTGAGCTGCAAGCTGATGCGTTGAAGAGATGTGTACCACTTAGTCATATCTGCAGCGACGCGGTTGCGCACAGCGCTCGATGATGTTTCAGAAATGCCTGGGACGCTGGCGTTCATGAGCGCGCCGGTCCAGAGCGCCGAAATGCCTGCAGCAGTACATGACCACGCTCCATTACCAAAACATAATGATCATCACTGAGGAATTTGCAACAAGGTCTCCTGCCTACCCTTGACAATCAATCTGACGCACTGCGCAGATATGTGACAATCTGGATCGCCCTGAGCGCCACCGGTGAGCGAATGACAGGCACCTCAGCTCTGTTCAACCAATTACCTGGTTGTCTGTCCGTTCCACTGCCTTTGTGACACAGTCTACTGCATTCTGACTCCACGAAATCAGCATTGTCCAGCCATGCTGATTGGTCTGTGCCTGCCGCAGTCATCCTGTACAATAAGTACATCCTGACATGGGGCCAGTTTCCCTACCCGGTGGCGCTGACGCTGTGGCACATGCTCTTCTGCTCCACGCTCGCCTTTGCGATCATCAAGATGGGCTACGTGCAGTCCATCAACATGAGCACGGAGATGTACCTAAAGTGAGTGCCGTGGTGAATTGCATGCGCAATGAAGTGCTTGTGCTTTTGCGCCTAAAAACCTATAAAATCCCTCGCACGTGCAGCACTGGCTGACGCTTGCTGCTTGCAGCCTGGATTCTGCGTCGGTGAACGAGATATGGAATGCTGCGCAGGACGATCGTGCCCATCGGTGCTCTGTATTCGGGGACCCTGTGGCTGGGCAACGCAGCATACCTGTTCCTCAGCGTCTCCTTCATCCAGATGCTGAAGGTGGGCCTGCACATCAGCCTGCAGACGTATAGCACGCAGAACTTGACTGACTGTTGGCCTGTTCCATGACAACTTGACCGCGTTCTGCAGGCACTGATGCCAGTGGCAGTCTTCATGGTGGGCTGCGTCTTTGCCACGGAGAAGTTCAGCATGGGAACCTTCGGCAACATGATGATTGTCAGTCTGGGGGTGGCCATCGCATCGTATGGTATGTGTCTGTTTTGAGCGCTATCTGCATGGTGCCTTGCATATCTGCAGCGTCTGGGCTGCTGTGATGGTATGCGCCATCACCTCGAACATAGGTCCGCAGCGCCAGTGGATGGACCTCGACGGTAGTTGGTGTCTGTGCAGGCGAGCTAAACTTTGTGGTGATTGGTGTCGTGCTACAACTGTTCTCCATCGTCACGGAGTCAACGCGGCTGGTGCTGGTCCAGATCCTGCTGCAGCGGTGAGCTGTTGAGCTGATGTTGCCTTGATTGCTGGAAATGCACACTTGAAGGCAGCACTGGTGGCTCGGCCCCAGTGCTGCCAGCCTGCCTTACGGCTTTGCTGCGTCCTGCAGTTTTCTAGGCATCTTGTCCCTGCAAGCACCTTTTCAAGTTCGGAGAAACATAGTTCCCCAATGTGCGGTTCAGGCGGGGGCTGAAGCTGAACCCGATCACGTCGCTGTACTACATTTCGCCGGCCTGCTTCTGCTTCCTGCTGCTACCGTTCCTGATGTTTGAGCTGCCGAAGATCCGCAACGACCCCAGCGTGCAGATCAACGCCGGAATACTGTTCAGCAACGCCGCCGCCGCCTTTGGTGAGTCACCAACCCCCTATGTATCCTTCAAACACATGGAAGCGGCAATGCTGCTACTATTTCCAGCAAGACTTTGTGACTGGGCGTGCAGAGCCGCATTGTCACCCAGCTTGCCTTGGACATAAACATCATCAACTTCTGAGTTGCAACAAAGGCACACATTGTGACGCCTGCGAGACACACCTCGAATGTCGGTCGTGGCGCTGTGCAGCGCTGAACATGGCAGTCTTTCTGCTCATCGGGAAGACGTCGGCGCTGACTATGAACATCGCCGGCGTCGTCAAGGACTGGATCCTCATCGGCCTGTCCGTCATGCTCTACAAGTGCGCTCCCGCCCATGACGGCAGCTTGCGCCTGTTGCCGGAAGTGCAAATGACAGGATGTCCATCGTTAATGCCACCCCATGACCTCGACGGCTGTAGCAGCGAATCTGCCACGCTGCCTCGCTTCATGTAGTGGGGGCTATGCAGTGGGGTCGCCTTGAGCACTCGTCCTCAGCATTGACAACCTTGCCTTGTGCAGGTCGCCGGTTTCGCCGCTAAACCTGGGCGGCTACGTGGTGGCCTTCCTGGCAGTGTGCCTGTACAACTACCGGAAGCTGAAAGAGATGCAGAAGGCCAAGGACGCTGCTGCGTTGCAACCGAAGTCGGTAGCGCCGCCCGAGGTGCCAGAGACAGAGCCGCTTGTGAAGCGGTGATCGAGCTCTGGGACCGCGTTTCTTCATTGTTTCTCCTAGTGCTCAGTTTCGAGGAAGCCATCACCAGTAAATCTCGGGTCGCAAACGAAACGTCACATGCTGTTGAACTTGCGATGTGTTGTCCCACGCTGCTAGACCATACTTGGCGGTGGCTGAATGGCAAGACCCATAGCCAGATGCAAACTCGCCGATGAAACACTGACGAGTGCAGAACGTGGCCGGATCAAAATACTGGGTTTCAAGGGCCTGAGATCATTCGTCTGACTTGATAAGCAGCTTTGAGAGCTGTTCCAAAATTATAATGCCAGCGAGACCATCGAATCAATATGTACATGGTAGTGTTACAATGCCCATCGCCTTGTGACGTCACACAGCAGCAGCACCCGCAGACCGCAGCGCTGCCCAAGCGTCTGCAGCATGCCTGAAACACCTCTGTCCCCTGTCCTCGTCTTCCCAGGACCAAGTGCTGCTCCCCAGCGCCTGTAGCCGCTGCCCCGCTCGCAGCACGGGTATGTTGTCTGCGCTCCTGCAATGCAGAAGCAGCAAATCTTCATGACCCTTTTCAAATCCCTTTTCTCTACAGACACATATAGCAGACGACGCACAAATGCCTGTCCAGCTACAACTCTGCAATGTTATGCAGGTGTGTTGAATAGTTGACCGCCAGCGCAGAAGCACCAATACAGAGGGCCTTGTGATTTGAGCTGTCTTTCGCGTTACGAGCAGCATACCTTGTTTGTGCGAGTGCATCGTTGCAGAGCTTTCCCAGCACTGTATGGAGGGCAGCGACAGTCGCGCACTCGGTGGCCTCAATGCCTCCTCCTCCCCCAGTGGCGGGCGGCAAAGCCGGAATCGCCTCTGGCCAGGCGTCAAGGGCGGCCGCAAGGCTGGGCAGGACGCTCGTGCTGCCGTCCCTTCCCGTCATCAGGAGGTCGTACACGAACACGCGCGCCGCCTGCCAAGCGCAGTCACAGCCGTTGGCTCGAGGCTCCAGGCTCGAGGCTCGAGGCTCGAGGCTCAAGGCTCACGACAGCGACCATCAGACTGGACCTCCCAGAGCAGTGCACGCAGCAAGAACAGACGTGCGTGAGGCGCTCTGGCCCACTGCGGCGTGTCATTTAGGACATGGTGCTGTGGCTGGTGTTGCGATGGCTGGGCTTTGCAACACCCAACAGCCTCACCTGCACGTCGCCCAGCATGCGGGCCAGCAGCATGGCGGCGGCGCACACCGCACATGCCTCCGTCTCATAGTAACGCGGGTGCGTCGAGCCCCCCCGCCCGCCCTGAACAGGAAGGATTCACCGCAGTGAGGCGCAGGCCTGCAGCGCGGCTCCTGGTTGAGCAAATTGAGGTCTGCGGCGATGCAGCGGCTGCAGCAGCCTACACTGGGATCTTAGGACCGCTCAAAGGCAGGCAGCACAATTGCGACATCATGTTCCGTTCAGACAGTGATGCAATAATAGTATACGATGTGAGTTACCGGTGCACTTGCCATGGCAGGGAACACGGTTCCTTCCGGTGCGGACATGATTGGCTCGATGAGCACTGCATCTGG
>JAABUW010005028.1_pt1 | contig 17541 bp, 16 predicted proteins | sample 5560081 | NCBI WGS metagenome assembly JAABUW01 (sample SAMN10711882, study PRJNA513363) | rock metagenome | isolation source: Antarctica rocks | place: Antarctica: Victoria Land, Knobhead sud | reverse complement strand
TGCACAATCCCATCGCACTGCACCGCCTCGCACAACCACCACGGCGCCGAAAACCCCAAATGCAACAGGTGCTAGGAATAAGTTAGCGCCTATGACCCCAACCCTCTCCCGGAGGGAAAGGGAGCAGAAACATACCCTCTGATCCCAGGCCGACGCCGGCCTACTCCGGCTGCCAGGTCTTGGTGGCGAAGTTGTGGTTCGCCTCGATGTAGCGGACCGTGCCGGACTTGCTGCGCATCACCATCGAATGCGTGTAGGCGCCGGTCCCGAACCGCCGCACGCCCTTGAGCATCGCCCCGGAGGTGACGCCGGTGGCGGCGAACATCACGTCGCCGCTCGCCATCTCGGACACGGTATACTTGTGGGAATGGTTGGTGACGCCCATGCCGGCCGCACGCTCCCGCTGGGCGTCGTCCTCATACATCAGGCGCCCCTGCATCTGTCCGCCGATGCAGCGCAGGGCGGCGGCGGCCAGCACGCCCTCCGGTGCGCCGCCGCTGCCCATGTAGATGTCCACCCCGCCCTCCGGCATCGCCGCGGCGATCACCCCGGCCACGTCGCCGTCACCCAGCAGCATGATCCGGGCGCCAGCGGACCGGCAGCCTTCCATCAGGTGCTCGTGCCGCTCCCGCTCCAGCATGCAGACCACGATGTCGTTCACGCTGCGGTTCTTGGCCCGCGCCAGGGCGCGCAGGTTCTCGCCCACGGTGGCATCGAGGTCCACGATCCCCTCCGGCAGCCCCGGCCCGACGGCGATCTTGTCCATGTAGATGTCGGGGGCGTGCAGGAAGTTGCCGCGCTCCGCCAGCGCCACCACGGCGATCGCGTTGGGGCCGCCCTTGGCGGTGATGTTGGTGCCCTCCAGCGGGTCCACGGCGATGTCCATGGCCGGGCCGCCGGCGCCGACGCGCTCACCGATATATAGCATCGGCGCCTCGTCCATCTCGCCCTCGCCGATGACCACCGTGCCCTCGATGGCGACGCTGTCGAAGGCGCGGCGCATCGCCTCCACCGCGGCGCCATCGGCCTCGTTCTTCTTGCCGCGGCCCATCCAGCGGGACGCGGCGAGCGCCGCGGCCTCCGTCACGCGGACCAGGTCCAGCGCGAGGTTGCGGTCAAGGCTGATCTCGGGCTTGTTCATAGAGTGTCCTCTGGGCCGGGCTTGGGCAATGGAGTGCCACGACGCTTCCCCGCCGGCAATGGATGGGACGCGGTTCCGGGTGTTCTTCTCCCTCTCCCTCCGGGAGAGGGTTGGGGTGAGGGGGTCTTGGCTGCGGAGCGGCGAACCAGGGTGCTGACGGCGCGCCGCTTGGTTTCGGACGGCTGGGCGCTTCAAGACCCCCTCACCCCGACCCTCTCCCGGAGGGAGAGGGAGCAGGTACTGGTTAGGCGGGTTCGATGCGGATCAGCGCAGGCGGCTCCAGCACGGCGTCCATGGCGGCGATGGCGTCCACGGCACGGCGCATGGCGGCCTCGTTGCACTCATGCGTCACCAGCACCACCGGCACCGCCTCGCCCGGCGCCCGCCCGCGCTGGATCATGCTTTCCAGGCTGACGCCGACGTCGCGCAGGGCGGCGGTCACGTCGGCGATGACGCCGGGCCGGTCCACGACCATCAGCCGCAGGTAGTAGGCGCCGTGGTGCGCGGAGATCGGCACGGATGGCAGGCGGTGCAGCGCCGAGCCGGTCGCGCCCCAGGCCGGCGTGCGCCGGTTCTGCGCCAGGTCAATCAGGTCGGACACCACGGCACTGGCGGTCGGCCCGGCGCCGGCGCCGCGGCCCTGCAGCATCACCCGCCCGACCGGATCGCCCTCCGCCACCACGGCATTGAACACCCCGTCCACCCGGGCAATCGGGTCGGACAACGGCACCATGCAGGGATGCACCCGCGTCTCGATCCCAGCCTCGGTCCGGCGTGCGATGCCGAGCAGCTTGATGCGGTAGCCCAGCTCGGCGGCGAAGGCGATATCCAGCGCCGACACCTGCCGGATGCCCTCGACATGCACGGCGCCGAAGTCCACGGGCTGGTTGAAGGCCAGCGCCGCCAGGATCGCCAGCTTGTGCGCGGCATCCACGCCGTCAATGTCGAAGGCCGGGTCGGCCTCGGCGTAGCCTAGGCGCTGCGCATCCGCCAGCACGTCCGCGAACTCGCGCCCGCCGCGGCCCATCTCGGTCAGGATGTAGTTGCAGGTGCCGTTCAGGATGCCGGCCACCCGGTCCACCCGGTTGGCGGCCAGGCCCTCGCGCAGCGCCTTGATGACCGGGATGCCGCCGGCGACCGCCGCCTCGAACGCCAGGGCCACGCCGGCCGCCTCGGCCTGGCTGGCCAACTCGGCGCCGTGGACCGCCATCAGCGCCTTGTTGGCGGTGATGACGGGCTTGCCCGCGGCCAGCGCCGCCTGGACCAGGGCACGCGCCGGGCCGTCGGAGCCGCCGATCAGTTCGACGACGGCGTCCACGCCAGGGTCGGACGCCAAGCCGACGGCGTCCTCATACCAGCGCAGCCCACCGGTGGGCACGCCGCGGTCCCGGGTGCGGTCCCGGGCGGACACGGCGACGACCGCGACCGGACGGCCCGCCCGCGCCTGGATTACCTCGGCATTGTCCCGCAGCAGGCGCAGCACCCCGGCGCCGACCGTTCCCAGGCCGGCGACCCCAACCGAAAGCGGTTTGCTCATTCCGCGGCGACGCCGGGGAGCGCGACGTTGCTGCCCTCCTGCAGGAAGCCGCGGATGTTCCGCACGGCCTGGCGCAGCCGCTGCGTGTTCTCGACGAAGGCGATGCGGACATGGGTGTCGCCGTGCTCGCCAAAGCCGAGGCCCGGCGCCACGGCGACCTTGGCCCGCGCGAGCAGCAGCTTGCTGAACTCGACGCTGCCGAGGTGGGCATACTTGGCGGGGATCGGCGCCCAGGCGAACATGCTGCCGTCGGGGCTGGGCATGTCCCATCCGGCGGCGCGCAGCCCGCGCACCACCACATCCCGGCGCTCCTTGTATAGCGCCCGCATCTCGGCCACGCAGTCCTGCGGCCCGTTCAGCGCTGCCGTCGCCGCGACCTGGATCGGGGTGAAGGCGCCGTAGTCCAGGTAGCTCTTCATCCGCGCCAGTGCCGCGATCAGCCGCTCGTTGCCCGCCGCGAACCCCATGCGCCAGCCCGGCATGGAGTAGGTCTTGGACATGCTGGTAAACTCGACGGCGATGTCCTTGGCGCCGGGCACCTGCAGCAGCGACGGCGGCGGGTTGGCACCGAAGTAGATCTCGGCATAGGCCAGGTCCGACATGATGTAGATGTCGTGCTTGCGGCAGAACGCCACGACCTCGCGGTAGAAATCCAGCTCGGCGCAATACGCCGTGGGGTTGCTGGGGAAGTTCACGATCAGCGCTGTGGGCTTAGGCACGCTGTGGCGCACGGCGCGGTCAAGCGCCTCCAGCATGGTTTCGTCCGGCGTTGCCGGCAGGCTGCGAACGCTGGCGCCGGCGATGATGAAGCCGAACTGGTGGATCGGGTAGGACGGGTTGGGCACCAGGATGGTGTCGCCGGGGCTGGTGATGGCCGACGCCAGGTTGGCCAGCCCCTCCTTGCTGCCGAGCGTCGCCACGACCTCGGTTTCAGGGTTCAGCTTCACCCCGAACCGGCGGTCGTAATAGCCCGCCAGCGCCCGGCGCAGCCCGGGGATGCCCTTGCTGACGCTGTAGCGGTGGCTGCGTGGGTCCTGCACGGCCTCGATCAGCTTGGCGACGATGTGCGGCGGCGTGGGGGTGTCGGGGTTGCCCATGCCGAGGTCAATGATGTCCTCGCCGGCGGCGCGCGCGCGCGCCTTGGCGGTGTTCACCTCCGCAAACACGTAGGGGGGCATGCGGCGGATACGGTGGAATTCCTGGGTCATGGCCTGGCTCGGGGGTTGCAGCCGGTTACGGTAGCAGACGCGCGGTGCCGGTGCGACCCAGGCCTGCGGCCTCGATGCGTATTGCCGTTGCCGGCACGCCGGCGGCGACCAGCGCCGCCTGGATCGCCCGCGCCCGGGCCAGGCCGAGCGGCACCGCGGCTGCCTGCCGCTCTGGACCGGCATTGTCCGCATCGCCGCCGGCCTGCACGACCATGCCGCCACCCGCCCGCAGGCCAGCCAGCGCGCGCAGGGCCGGGTCGGCGCTATCCGGCAGCGCGGCGGAGCCGCGGGCGAAGGCCACCACCGCCACCGGCAACGGCTTGGGGGTCGCCGGCGCGAAGGCAGTGGCAGGCAGGCCAGGCAGTTGCGGAATCGGCGGCGCGCCGGCAGGCAAGTCCGGCAACGGCCCGGACGCGGGCGGAGGGGTGCCGGCTGGCGCTGGCCGCGCTCCCTGCCGGGCGGCCGGCGCTGGCGGCGCCGATGCAGCCTCAAGCACGGCCTTGGACGGTTCGTCGGCCGGTGCGGCGCCGGGCGCAGGGCCGGAGGGGGCAAGACCGCCGGATGCCGGGCCGTTGGGCCTGGTCCCCGCAGGCACGGCAGCAGCCGCCGGCGCAGACGCGGCCTTGGCCGCCGCGACGGCCGCCGATGCGCCGGCCGGCACGATCGGATCGCGCGCGGCTGCACGTTCCGTCCGGTCGCGCTCCGCCCTCAGTTGCTCGGTCAGCGCCCGGCGCGTGGCGGCGTCGGTCGGCGTGGGCCGCGGCGGCACGGAGGCCAGGTTCGGATACGGGTCCGACGCCCCCGGCGGCGGCGGCCGGTCCTGGGCAATGCGCCCGCCCTGCAGGTTGTGCCACCAGTCCAACGGGCTGTCCTGCGTCAGCTTGCTGCCGTTCAGCCGCTGCACCGCGCTGCATCCGCCCAGCAGCCCGACACAAATCAACAAAACACAGCCCTGCACCACCGGCCGCGCGGGTTGTCCCGGCCCCGGCGTGCGTCTAGTTACCCGGCTGTCGAACATCGGTCGCCCTGCCCCGCCCCTGCGCCACGCCATCTCCGGCGCATGCTGTGTAGCCCGACGCCCGCCCCGACGGAAAGGACCGTGCGATGCCCGACCTGCCCAACATGCCGCCGTCAGGCGCACGGCCTGGCTATCCCCCTGCGCTCGGCCGATCCGTCGCCGACGTTGCCGACCGGTCGCAGCGGCTGGTGCGGGACTGGCTGGCGCGGCAGTCGCATGAGGTCCAGCCGATCAACGCCGCCCAGGTGGCCAGCGCCTTCCTGGACATGACCGCGCAGCTCATGCGCGACCCCACGCACTTGGTGCGCGCAGGCATCGGCTTCTGGCAGGACTACATGACGCTTTGGCAGTCTTCTGCCCGGCGCATGTGGGGCATGGACGCCCCACCCGTCATCTCCGCCGCGCCCGGCGACCGCCGCTTCGACGGCGAGGCATGGAACAGCAGCGAGGTCTTCGGCTTCATCAAGCAGTCCTACCTGCTGTCCGCCCGCTACATCCAGGATGTCACCGGCAGCAGCGCCGGCCTGGACTCGCAGACGGCGCAGCGGGTGGACTATTACGCCCGGCAGTTCATCGGCGCTATGAGCCCGGCCAACTTCCTGCTGACCAACCCCGAGGCGCTGCGCCGCACGGCCGAGACCGGCGGCGAGAACCTGCTCCGCGGCCTGTCCAACCTGCTGGGCGACCTGGAGCGCGGACGCGGGCGCCTGCTGGCGGACACCGGGCCGTCCCGGCTGGGCCAGGACCTCGCGGCGACGCCGGGCAAGGTGGTATTCCAGAACAGACTCATGCAGTTGATCCAGTATGCGCCCGCGACAGAGCAGGTGCTGCGCCGCCCGTTGCTGATCGTGCCGCCCTGGACCGGTAAGTTCTACGTCCTGGACTTGCAGCCCCGAAGCAGCATGATCCGCTGGGTCGTGTCGCAGGGCCACACCGTATTCTGCATCAGCTGGGTGAACCCGCACGAGAGCCTCGCGGACGTGGGGTTCGAGGACTACGTGCGGGACGGCATCCTGGCCGCATTGGACGCCATCGCGGATGCGACGGGGGAGCAGGAGGTCAACGCCGCCGGCTACAGCGTGGGCGGGACCCTGCTGGCCGCGGCGCTGGCGGCGATGGGCGACGCCCGGATACGGTCGGTGTCGCTGTTCGCCACGATGCTGGACTTCACGGAGGCTGGCGGCCTCGGCGTGTTCATGGACGAAGAAGGGCTGCGCTGCCTGGAGGAGCGCCCGGCGGCGCATGGCGGCATGGCGACGCAGACCGGGATGCTGCGGGCCAACGACCTGATCTGGTCCTTCGTGGTCAACACCTACCTGTTGGGCGCGGAGCCGTTTCCGTTCGACCTGCTGCACTGGAATGCCGACATGACCCGGCTGCCGGCAGCCCTGCACGGCTTCTATTTGCGGCGCATCTACCAGGAGAACCTATTGCGCGTGCCCGGCGGCCTGACGCTGCTGGGCCAGCCGGTTGACCTTGGCCGCATCACCATCCCCGCCTATGCCCTAGCGACGCGCGAGGACCACATCGCACCGTGGACCAGCGCCTACCGCAGCTTGGCGCTGCTGGGCGGGGAGCGCCGGTTCGTGCTGGCCGGCAGCGGCCATGTCGCGGGCGTGGTCAATCCGCCGGAGGGCGGCAGGTATAGCCACTGGATCGGCGGCGCCCTGCCCGACGCGCCAGAGGAATGGCTGGCCGGGGCCATCGAGATAGCCGGAAGCTGGTGGCTGGATTGGCACCGCTGGGTGCTGGCGCAGGACGCAGCCACAGTGCCGGCGCGGTCTCCTGGTGCGGGGGAATTGCCGGCGCTGGAGGATGCGCCGGGCAGCTACGTCATGGTGCGAACGGTATAGCGTGCCACCCGCCGCTGCGGCTGGTTTACCTCACCCATCCCCCGCCACACGGCGGGGAGCGGGCTGATATCAACCGCCTTTAACTCTGCCCTATGGCGATGGTCGGCGACGGGCGAAATCACCGGTCAGAGTTAAAGCCGGTTGGTATGACAACACTGGTCGTGCTGCCATGCTGCCGGTGATAAAACAGCAGAACCTGGTCCAGAGGCAACCAGCGTCAGAATAGCTCGTTCAAGTTGCCGTTATACAACTCATTGGCCACCCGCATCGTGGACACGTTGGCCATGCGCAAATAGGGCATATTGCTCAGCCGGGCCAGAACCTGATCCGGCGGGCTGGTGAAGGTCGGGCCGGACAGCAACGCCAGCGCCGCCGGCTGGTCGCCCGCCGCAAGCGCGTTGCCCGCCGCCGTCAGGTGGTCCACCACCGCCTGCGACCGCGTACCCGGCGGAATGCCCAGCGCGATGCGGACCTCCTGCCTTCCCTGAAGCAACTGCTCCTTGGTCAAGGCCGAGACGTTGGACCAGCGTGGGGAGGTGTAGATTTCACCGGCGATGTAATCCATGGACGCCGCCGCCCGCGCCGCCTCTACCGGGCGGCCATAGGTGCGCCCGGCGTCGGCGAAGGCCCACTGCGCCTGGTTGACCGCCGCCACGTCCGGGTCGAAGCCCAAGCCTAGCTGCCCGGTTGTCAGCCGGGCGGTGTCAGGCACGAAGGGCTGGACGTTCCCGCAAGCGGCAGGAAGGATGCAGACGGCGGCGAGCAGGAGGGTGCGGAACACGAAGGGACCTCTATTAAAAACTGATCCCTAAGTGGTGCTGCGCAGACCCGTCCGGAAGCGGGCGGCGCGGTCCTGGTAGTGCAAAGCGATGTGAGCATTCCGCTCCCGTTCGTCGGCCGGCATGTCGCGCAGCTTGCGGGCGGGCACGCCGGCCCACAGCTCCCCTGCGCCGATCCGCTTGCCTGGCGCCAGCACGGCGCCGGCGGCCAGCATCCCGTCCGCCTCGATGACGGCGCCATCCAGCACGGTCGCCCCCATGCCGACGAAGGCCCGGTCATGCAGCGTGCAGGCATGGACGATGGCGGCATGGCCAATGGTGACATCCGCGCCGATGGTGCAGGCGTGCTCGACCGCGGGGTTCACGTGCACGATGGTGCCATCCTGCACGTTGCTCCCCGCGCCGACCGTGATGCGGTTGGTGTCGCCGCGCAGCACGCAGCCGAACCAGATGCTGCTGCGCGCGCCGAGCACCACGTTGCCGATCACCGCCGCATTCGGCGCGATCCAAGCATCCGGCGCGACATCGGGAGCTACGCCATCCAGCTCCCAGACGGGTCCGTTACCCGGCATGGGCCAGCTCCCGCACCGCGGGCTGCTGCAGGCCCAGCATCAGGCGGATGTTCTGCACCGCGGCGCCGGATGCGCCCTTGCCCAGGTTGTCCAGGCGCGCGACCAGCAGAGCGTGCCCGGCAGCCTCGTTGCCGAACACCCGCAGCTCCATGTCGTCCGTGCCGTTCAGCGCCGTCGCTTCCAGCGCGCCCGTCCCAGCCGCCGGCACGACGCGCACGAGGGCGCTGCCGGCATAGCGGTCGGCCAGCGCCTCGTGCAGGTCCGACAGCCGCGCACGACCCGGCAGCATGTCCAGGTGCAGCGGCACCGACACCACCATGCCCTGCTTGGTATGGATCACCGAGGGCACGAAGATCGGCCGCCGGGTCAGGCGGGAATACTGCTGCAGCTCTGGCACATGCTTGTGCTCCAGTCCCAGGGCATACAGCTCGAACACCGGGCCGCCGGTGGCCTCGTGCGCCTCGATCATAGACTTGCCGCCGCCGGAATAGCCGCTGACGGCGTTGACCGACACGGGATACGCCGAGTCCAGCAGCCCGGCGTCCACCAGCGGGCGCAGCAGGGCAATGGCCCCCGTGGGGTAGCAGCCGGGGTTGGCCACGTTCTGCGCCGCGGCGATGCGGCCGGGCTGGTCCGGCGCCAGCTCCGGAAAGCCATAGGCCCAAGCGGGGTCGCAGCGGTGGGCGGTGCTGGCGTCCAGCAGCTTCGGCGCGTCGGCACCGAGGGTGGCCGCCATCGCCACGCTCTCCTTCGCGGCGGCGTCTGGCAGGCAGAGCACGACCAGGTCCACGGCGGCCATCATGTCGCGCCGGGCGGTGGGGTCCTTGCGGTGCTGAGGGTCTATGCTGCGGAGTGCGACGCCGGGCACGTCGGCCAGGCGCTCGCGGATGCCGAGGCCGGTGGTGCCGGCTTCCCCATCTATAAACACGGTCATGTCAGGCATGGCGGTCCTCCTATGGACAGCAAAAAGGGGGCGATCCCTGCGGACCGCCCCCTTGATAAGCATGGAATGGGTGTGACGGTTTACCGCTTGCTGAACTGGAACGAGCGTCGGGCCTTGGCGCGGCCGTACTTCTTGCGCTCCACCACGCGGCTGTCGCGGGTCAGGAAGCCGGCCAGCTTCAGCACGCCGCGCAGCTCCGGCTCGTAGTAGGTCAGCGCGCGGCTGATGCCGTGGCGGACCGCGCCGGCCTGGCCGGACAGGCCGCCGCCGTTGCAGGTGCACATGACGTCAAACTGGTTGTAGCGGTCGGTGACCAGGAAGGGCTGGGTCAGCAGCATCCGCAGCACCGGGCGGGCGAAGTACTGGGTGACGCGTTTGCCGTTGACGGTGATCTCGCCCTTGCCGGGCTTGATCCACACGCGGGCGATGGCGTTCTTGCGGCGGCCGGTGGCATAGCTGCGGCCCTGCGCGTCGCGCTTGGCCTCACGGACCGGCTTATCGCTGGTGACCAGCGCGGAGGCAACGGCGAGGTCCTTGAGGTCAGCGAGGGTGCGGGTTTGCTCGGCCGGGGCGGCGGCGGGCAGGTCGTCGAGGGTTTCGGACATATTGAGCTAGACCCTCTTGTTCTTCGGATTCATGGCGGCAACGTCCAGCGTCTGCGGCTGCTGGCCGTCATGGGGATGGGTCGGACCGGCATAGATATGCAGGTGCTTCATCTGCTTGCGCTGCAGCGGGCCGCGGGTGATCATCCGCTCGACTGCCTTCTCGATGACGCGCTCGGGGTGGGCGCCTTCCAGGCGGCTACGGACGGTGCGGCCCTTGATGCCGCCGGGATAGCCGGTGTGGTAGTAGAACACCGACTGGTCCGCCTTATTGCCGGTGACGCGCACCTTCTCGGCGTTCAGGACGATGATGTTGTCGCCGCAATCCACGTGTGGGGTATATTGCGGCTTGTGCTTGCCGCGCAGGCGCTGGGCGATGATGGAGGCCAGGCGGCCGAGCACCAGCCCATCGGCATCAATCACGGTCCAAGCCTTGCTGACCTCAGCCGGCTTGAGGGAAACGGTGGTCTTCTGCATTGTGCTGATCCCAGGGAAGTTGCGGGGGTATCGGGGAAAGCTGCGGAAAGGTCAAGGGATTTTGGGTGTGGTATTGGGATACCACACGCCAGTCAGCGCTGAACCTGGGTGTCCCTGCCGCCCAGCGTCAGACGCCGTTGTTGCAGGCAACGCAACAATGCGGCGCGCTGAGTACTATGTATGCGGGTCTACGATAGGATGTGCGGCGATGCGGTGGCAGATGGACATCTACGGTGAAAACCCGGACTTCGATTTCAAGCTCGGCTTTGACATGGATCTTGTCGGCTCCGGCTTCGACTCCGATGCGTTGCTGTTCCGGCATGGCCAGGCGATCCCGCTAACCTTGCAGCCCCTTCACTTCAATCAGCGCAGACCAAACTCAAACTACCCTGACCTTCTACAGGGCCGATTTATTGGAAATATGATTTTCAGTGCTCGCATGCGGGCTGTCATCGAGAGCGTGGCGCCACCCACTGCGGGCCTGCAGTTCATCCCCGCCGTCATCCACCGCCCAGACCAGCGGCCTGGTCCAGCGGACCGTTTTTACTTCAACGTTATGGACCTCGTTGACTCGATTATCCCGGAGAAATCTCAGGTTGCACGACAGGAGACCCTCGGTGAGCTCTATGCTTACAGTTCAGCCATCAACGCGACATTCACGTTCCGGGACGAAGTCGTCGCCGACCGTCACATTTGGGTGGACAAGTACTCTGACACCGACGTTTTTATTTCCGACGAGATGCGAGCGGCTATGATGGCGGCTGGGTTGACGGGCGTGGAAACGCGCGCTGTCGATCCTAAGTAGCCCTTTAAAGCGCACAGGCATATGACGGAGTTTCGGCATTGAACAGTCGAGCGATCCGCGCACCGTCCTCATGCGCGACGGCGGCGAGGTTGGCCCCATAATCCCCTACATCGTCGGCGCCTCGGGCCGGTCAGGCGTGGCGCTGTGCCGGTCGCTGGTGGCGAATAGTTTGGACTACATCCCCATCGTCCGCAGTTCTGAGCGTTGGGCCGCCACTGGCCTGCCTGGCATTCCACGCGTGGCAGACCTATTGAACGGCAGCCTGGCCGCCGCCCTGCACGACGCCCGCCTGGTCGTGTCCTGCGCCCACGCCCGGCACATCCCCGCCATCCTGGCCGCCACACCCCATTCCGAGCGCTTCGTATTCCTCGGCAGCACCCGCCGCTTCACCCGCTGGCCCGACGCGCACGGCCTGGGCGTGCAGGCCGGGGAGGCCGCCCTGCGCGCCTCCGGCCGTCCCGGCGCCATCCTGCACCCCACCATGATCTACGGCGCCGCCGGTGAGGACAACGTGCAGCGCCTGGCCGCCCTGCTGCGCCGCCTGCCCATCGTGCCGCTGCCCGGCGGCGGACGCGCCCTTGTGCAGCCCATCCACCAATCGGACGTGACGCGCAGCCTCCGCGCTGCGATGGCGACGGCATGGGACGGGCCGCACGCCCTGGTGATCGCCGGGCCGGACGCCCTGCCCTATGCCGATTTCGTCCGCGCCGTCGCCCACGCCGCCGGGCTGCGGCCCCCGCGGATCGTGCCGCTGCCGGCCGCCCTGCTGCGCGCCCTGGCCCCGCTGACCCGGCTCCCCGGCCTGCCCCGCATCGGCGCCGACGAAATTCGCCGTCTCGGCGAGGACAAGGCTTTTGACATTGGCGAGATGCAGCGCATTTTGAGAATAGAGCCGATCGCGCTGGCCGCCGGGCTGGCGCTGACATTCAGGACCGCACCATGCCCATCCTCAACCGCATCGCCGACTTCCACCCCGAGATGACGGCCTGGCGCCGTGACCTGCACCAGCATCCCGAGCTTGCGCTGCAGGAGCACCGCACCTCCCAGGTCGTGCAGGATCACCTGCGCTCGTTCGGTGTGGATGAGGTGCATGCCGGGCTGGCCGGCACCGGCGTCGTCGGAGTGATCCGCGGGCGCGGCCCCGGCGGCTCCATCGGCCTGCGCGCCGACATGGACGCGCTGCCCATCACCGAGGAAACCGGCGCCTCCTACGCCAGCCAGAGCCCCGGCGTCATGCATGCCTGCGGCCATGACGGGCACACGACGATGCTGCTGGGCGCGGCCAAGTATCTAGCTGAGACCCGCAACTTCGACGGCACCGTCCACGTGATCTTCCAACCCGCCGAGGAGAACAAGGGCGGCGGCAAGATGATGGTGGATGAGGGGATGTTCGAGCAGTTCCCGATGGACCAGGTCTATGGGATGCACAACTGGCCAGTCCTGCCGGAGGGCGAGTTCTACTGGCGGGACGGCCCGGTTATGGCCGCCGTCGCGGACATCGAGATCACCGTCACCGGACGCGGCGCCCATGGCGCGCAGCCGCATCTGGGCGTGGACCCCGTGGTGGTCAGCGCCGCCATCGTGCAGGGCCTGCAAAGCATCGTCGCCCGCAGCATGAAGCCGACCGAGGCCGGCGTCGTCACCATCGGCAGCATCCAGGGCGGCCACATCTACAACGTCATCCCCGAAACCGTACGCATGCTGGGCACCGCCCGCTGGTTCTCGCCCGAGGTTGGCGACCTGCTGGAGGCTGGGGTGCATCGCCTGGCCAGCAACATCGCCGAGGGCTTCGGCGCCAAGGCCGACGTGGTGTTCCGCCGCACCTACCCGGCCACGGTGAACGATCCGGCCGCAATGGCCCTCGCACGCCGCGCTGCCGCCACGGTGCAGGGAGAGGCGCGGGTGCTGCACATGGATGCGCCGACGATGGGTGGCGAGGACTTCAGCTTCATGCTGAACAAGAAGCAGGGCGCCTACATCATGCTCGGCGCCCGGCGCAGCCCGGGGGATGCCGGAGTGCATCACCCAAAGTATGACTTCAACGACGAGATCCTGCCGGTCGGCGCCAGCTACTGGGCAACGCTTGCAGAGCAATTGTTGCCGCGGGCGTAACTGACCGGACAAGGCCATGACGACGTAGGGCGGAAAAGCGCCAGCGCCTTCCGCCATACCGCAGCGCTTCCCCGTGGCGGAAAGCGCTGGCGCTTTTCCGCCCTACGGAATTAAAGGCCTGCAATGAGCTTTACCGCCGCAGGCTGGCGTCAGGGCACCTCGGCAGTCACACTGCCGGCACCAGTGCCCCATCGCGCCAGGGCCGCCTCGCCCGCCGGCGCCAGTGCATATACGCCGCGGGACAGCCGCACGAACCAGCCATACACGTCCCGATGCAGGATGCTCGCCGCCCTGGGGGCATGCGGCGCCAGGTCGCGGGGACGCAGCGGACCCGCCTGCAATGCGGCGGCGCAGGCCAGCGCCTCCTGCCGGTAGGCCGTCATCACCGGGACGGACCGCGTGCCGCCGGGCGAGGGATCGCCCTGCCGGGCCGCATGCTCGGCCAGCACGGCCCGGCGGCGGCGGCCGTTCGCGCGGGGGCGCCAGGATGCAGGCTCAATCAACACTTCCGCCTCGCCGCGTCCGGCGTGCACCGCCAGCAGCCCGAAGCCGAGCATCCCGCAGAGTGCACGCGTGCGCCGGTCCCGGTCGCGTCCTCGCCGGGTCGCGCGTACCGCAAGCCAGACCTGGTCGGCGACGCCGGCGCGCTCCACACCTTGCAGCACCAGGTCCAGGGTGAAGCCGAGTTTCATCTCGGTGATGACCAGCAGGGGCTTGCTGTCGTCCCCGGGGTCCACGCGGACAGCGACCACGTCGCAGCCCTGGACTTCGCCCTTGGCCGCATAGCCCCGGGCCTCCAGGAACCGCTTGATGGCGGGATAGAGCGACGCTTCGGCTGCCACCTGGTAATCCGGACGGCGTGAGGGCGCTGCGGCGTTGGCAGCGCCGTCCCGTTCAGAGCAGCTTGCAGTCAGGTCCGGACGCGGTAACACCAGCCGCAATTTGTTCTGACCGTTTTCATCATCGCGAGCCGCTTGCGGCACGGTGATCTAGGGGCCGCCAAGCACCGTCCTTGTGGCCCCTGGATCGCCACGGCGCTGCACACTTCGCGATGACGGCGTGCTTGCAGAAGGGTCAGCGCAAATGGCGCCTGGGATAAGACGAGGGCTGACTGCAACCACCTGCTCGCAAACAAAGAAGTTGGCATCTGCGTCCAGGCTTGGACGCAAACCGTCCTAGAACCCGAGGATCGCGTCCGCGGCGAGGGTCACCTGGTTACGGCTGCGCCCATCGTTGAAGACGCGGATGCCCTCCAGCGTCCGGTCCCAGCGAACCTCGGGACGGAACATCACGGTGCTGAGCGCCGCAGGCATGCCCGATGGCTTATAGGTTACGCCGGCAGTAAGCCCGGTATAGGTCGCGGCCCGGGGGGAGGTGATGAAGTTGCTGAACACGCCGCGTTCTAGGTTCACGTAATCGAGGCTCGAACGTGGGGTGGAAACGAAGAAATTCTGGTTGTCGCGGAAGATTTCGGCCCGGCCGTTCAGCGTCAGCGTGTCCGACAGCGCATAGGAGGCATAACCCGCGGCGCCGTAGGCGTTGGCGTTGAAGCCGTCCTCCTGGACGTAGTTGAACTCGGTGGTCAGCGTCAGCTTGTCCGTCGTCTTCCAGGTCACGACCACGTCGTTGTAGTAGCGCATGGCGGAGTTGGCGAAGGGCGTGTTCCGCTTGCTGTTCTCCGGTCCCATGTGGGTCAGGGCGAGCACGGTGAACTTTCCGCCCGGCGCGTTCCAGCCGATGCCGGCGATGCCGCCGGGACGGTTGTTGTTGTCGCCGCTGCCATAGCTGACGGCCACGTTGGTGCCGCTGTCTATGCCGAGATACAGGTCAATCGTGTCCGACACGTGCGCGGTCGCCAGCGCGCCGACATGCTCAAATGGCAGGCCGTAGTTGAAGATGTAGGAGTGCGAGTAGAAGGGGTTGCTCTTGGGATCAATCAGCTCGAACCCCAGAGGCGTCGGATACAGCCCGGCCTTCAGGTCCATGCCGCCTGCAAACAGGTCAGGAAAGCGGACGCTGACGCTGGCCTCCGTCACCGCGATCTGGTTGCGGTCATGGATGAGCTGGTCGAGCACGCCCAGCACATGGACGATCCGCGCGTCCGAGCCATAGAACGCCTGCAGCTTGAAGCCCACGTCTATGCTGGTCGCCTTGGGATCCACGTCGCGGTGATAGGTCACCATCGCCTGGTTCAGCACGGGCCGGTTGGCGTTGTCGTCGAACAGGCGGCCGAAGTTGCGCCGGCTGCTCGGGTCATCCGGGTTGCCGGTGATGCCGCCGTCAACCTGGAAGTCGAGCTTGATGCTGCTGGCCCACTCGCTGAGGTTCTTCGGCGCGATATAGGGCTTGTCGGCCGGGGCCGCGGCGGCGGGGTTGCCGGGGGTGCCGGTCTGTTCCTGGACGGTGGGGGCCGTCTGCGCGTAGGCGCCAGTGCCGAACAGGGCGGCGAAGGCGGCAAACAACGGCATCTTCTGCATAATGGCCAACTTTCCTGATGTCTGCGACGCCAATGCCACCACGGCGGGTAAAGGCTCTATACGAGTCTGGAGGCACCCCCGGCGAAGCTGCCGGGGGCGCCTCCCGCGATCAAGCGGAGTAGTACATCTCGAATTCTACGGGATGCGGGGTGTGCTCGAAGCGATACACTTCCGTCCACTTCAGCTCGATGTAGCTTTCGATCTGCTCCTTGCTGAACACGTCGCCGGCGAGCAGGAACTCATGGTCGGCCTCCAGCGCGCCCAGGGCCTCGCGCAGGCTGCCGCAGACGGTCGGGATGCCCTTCAACTCCTCCGGCGGCAGGTCGTACAGGTCCTTGTCCATCGGGTCGCCGGGGTGGATCTTGTTCTTGATCCCGTCCAGCCCGGCCATCAGCAGCGCGGAATAAGCGAGGTAGGGGTTCGCCGTCGCATCCGGGAACCGCACCTCGACCCGCTTGGCCTTCGGGTTGGTGGTGTAGGGGATGCGGCAGGACGCCGATCGGTTGCGGGCGGAGTAGGCCAGCAGCACCGGCGCCTCGAACCCGGGGATCAGCCGCTTGTAGCTGTTGGTGCTCGGGTTGGTGAAGGCGTTGCAGGCCTTGGCGTGGCGGATGATGCCGCCGATGAAATACAGGCACAGCTCCGACAGGTCGGCGTAGCCGTTGCCGGCAAAGGCGGGCTTGCCGTCCTTCCAGATGCTGAGATGCGTGTGCATCCCTGATCCGTTGTCGCCATAGATCGGCTTCGGCATGAAGGTGGCGGTCTTGCCGTAGCTGTGGGCGACGTTCTGGACGCAGTACTTATAGATCTGCATCTGGTCGGCCATCGTCAGCAGCGGGCCGAACTTGGTGCCCAGCTCATGCTGGCTTTGCGCGACCTCGTGGTGATGCTTCTCGATCGGCAGGCCCATCTCGCCCATGCTGCTCAGCATCTCGGCGCGCAGGTCGCTTTCGGTGTCCACCGGCGGGACCGGGAAGTATCCGCCCTTGACGGCGGGCCGGTGGCCCATGTTGCCCTCGGGGTAGTCCTTCATCTTGGCGTCGGGGCCTTCGACGCTGTCAATATGATAGCTGCCGTAGTTGGGGCCGGTGCCGAAGCGGACGCTGTCGAAGATGAAGAACTCGGCCTCGGCGCCGCACATCACGGTGTCGCCGATGCCGCTCGACTGCACGTAGGCCATCGCCTTCTTGGCGGTGCTGCGGGGGTCGCGGGCGTAGGGCTGGCCGGTGCTCGGCTCGAAGATGTCGCAGAAGATGATCAGGCTGGGCTTGGCGGCGAAAGGGTCCATGACGGCTGTGGACGCGTCCATCATCAGGATCATGTCGCTTTCGTTGATCGCCTTCCAGCCGGCGATGCTGCTGCCGTCGAACATGATGCCGTCGCGGAAGGCGTCTTCGTCTATGGTCGAAATGTGCTGCGCCGTGTGCTGCCACTTCCCGCGCGGGTCGGTGAAGCGCAGGTCCACGAACTCGACCGAGTGCTCCTTGATCATCTCCATGACGTCGGCCACGGTTGTCGGCTTCGTTGCCATCCTTGCTCGTCCTTCTCGTCCCGACCGCCCCGCGCGGCCCGGCTTGTGTGTGCGTGTAGTCCAGCGCCGGCGGCGCCGGAAGCCGTGGTGCGCCGAGTCGGCGCGGGCCTCAGATCGCGTCCGTGCCGCGCTCGCCGGTGCGGATGCGGACCACCTCGTCAACCGTGCTGACGAAGATCTTGCCGTCGCCGATGCGCCCGGTGCGGGCGGCATTCACAATGGCTTCCACCGCACGCTCGGCGATAGAGTCCTCGCAGACGACCTCGATCTTAACCTTGGGCAGGAAGTCCACCACGTATTCGGCGCCCCGATACAGCTCCGTATGGCCCTTCTGCCGGCCGAAGCCCTTGGCCTCCACAACCGTGATCCCCTGCAGCCCGACCTCGTGCAGCGCCTCCTTCACCTCGTCCAGCTTGAACGGTTTGATGACCGCTTCGATCTTCTTCATGCGCCTATTCACCGGCCAAGCTGCCCGGTGCCCCCCAA
>JAABUW010005026.1_pt1 | contig 17552 bp, 18 predicted proteins | sample 5560081 | NCBI WGS metagenome assembly JAABUW01 (sample SAMN10711882, study PRJNA513363) | rock metagenome | isolation source: Antarctica rocks | place: Antarctica: Victoria Land, Knobhead sud | reverse complement strand
GTCAGATGTCTGTTTTGCCGCGCTAAGCGCCGGTTCATGTTTCGCCGTGTTTCCCATATTGATTTTCTTTCAAGCTGCCACCAACTTAGACTATCGACTTTCGAAAATCATGGGATTACACATGGATTATATACATACACCGACTGTGGCCTCTGGCCCAACGAGTGGTCCGGGTCCAGCAACCGCGGTCGACACAGACAAGCTATCGCTGATGGATCTAATCAACGAGAAGACAAGGGTCGAGGAAGAGCTTAGTACTCTGGGTAGCGTGCTTGACAGTGTACACTTCAGCCTCGCGACATCTTTGTTTATGCGTGTAGGAGTTGACTCGCATTCAGCACGGCGTCAACATGAACACAACCCTAACCACCTTCGACGGCTACCCCAGAGATGATCTAGACATCGCCCAAAGTGCGTGCACTCTCTGCGCCATACTAGCAACCTCCATGCCAACAAGCTTACAGTCAGAACAACAAGAGCACGAATTATACATCTACGGAACGATTACAAAGCTCTCATGTCCAAAATAGAGCTGGGCCTCCACGAACACCATGCCAAATACCAAGCATCAAACCCTCTACCCATGCCTAATTCGAGCCAGGTGCCAAAAACTAGCGGCCAGACCTCAGACCAAGGCTTAGTCGACACTCCATTTGCAAAAGTCAATAGTGTGGAGAGAGGGAGTCCGGCGGACGATGCAGGATTAGAGGCAGGGGATCGGATACGAAGATTTGGACATGTGAACTGGATCAATCATGAAAAGCTCAGCAAGGTTGCCGAGGTGGTCCAGAGAAATCAAGGGGTACGTTGTGCTATGTATAGAATTCACAAAGCTCTGCTAACTTGGGTTCGGTTGGTAGAGGAATGTGGTCGTCAAAGTCGTCCGGCGCGGAGAGGAGCTGACTCTGCAGCTTACGCCCAAGAGTAATTGGGGTGGCAGAGGACTGTTGGGTTGCCATCTGCTTCCGGCCTAAACTATCTATGCCGGGGATGTATCCATATCCGGCTTCGCGCATAGATATAGCAACCAGTCAGAAAGGACATGATTTCGAGTTGAAGCACAATGGAAGTAATTGAAGCCGTTATTTCAATGAGACAACGAATATCAATATTGTAGACAAATCCTTGAGTCCTGGTTTGATAGTGCCTGGTGCCAAGACTTGGTGCCTTACGATTGGTCAGTTGCCTGTAACCGATTTTCTTGTTGTCGCTTCAAGCCTTCAACTACAAACTTCTGGTGCCACCGTACTTCCTCCACATCTCACCCAGCTACATTCAGAACACTCATCTCATCAGATCGACATAGTCAATCACCTCTGTAAGATACTACACTTTCCCCACTTCGCCCATCAGGAGGATTGGTCTGTGATTGCGGGCAGTACTGATATCGATCAGTTACTACACAAGACTCACACCAGAGCTTCGCCTGAGATGGCTGAAGGAGCTGGCGCTCAAGAGCCGCCTACATTCAAGCTTGTGCTAGTCGGTGATGGAGGAACAGGAAAGGTTCGTTGTCATCAATCTCTGTTACTTTCCCCACCGTGGGGCATGATCCTCTTTGTCAACAGCCCAAATCGTCAAGCGTAACAGCTAATATCTAGGTATAGACCACATTCGTAAAGCGTCATCTGACCGGGGAATTTGAGAAGAAATATATTGCAACCCTCGGTGTTGAGGTCCATCCTCTTGCTTTCACGACAGTACGGCCCTACCAATTTCGCTCGAGTCGTACAACAGACTGACACTATCGCAGAACTACGGTGGCATTCAGTTTGATGTCTGGGACACAGCAGGACAAGAAAAATTTGGTGGTCTCCGAGATGGATACTACATCAACGGCCAGTGCGGTATCATCATGTTCGATGTCACATCTCGAATCACCTACAAAAATGTACCCAACTGGCATCGTACGTTACGTTATCCACGACCATGGGATACTTATGCTAAGCTACTCATCAGGTGACCTCGTCCGCGTTTGCGAACAAGTGCCCATCGTCCTCTGTGGCAACAAAGTCGATGTGAAAGAGCGCAAGGTCAAGGCCAAGACCATCACTTTCCACCGCAAGAAGAACCTTCAATACTACGACATCTCCGCCAAATCGAACTACAATTTCGAGAAACCATTCTTGTGGCTGGCCAGGAAGCTTGTCGGGAACCCAGCCTTGGTACGTTGTTCAATGTCCAGTAGTCTTGGCTGCATATAGGCTAATCCATGGGGCCTAGGAATTCGTTGCTGGTATCGCCCTTGCTCCACCAAGCGTAGAAGTCGACAGAAATCTCCTGGACCAATACCAAAAGGAGATGGAGGATGCTGCGAACCAGCCTCTGCCAGATGAGGATGACCCAGATCTGTAGTTGAGACACGGCAAATTTCCTAGCGTGCGGTCGTGTGAAGCGATCATGGGAAACCGAAAGGGAATGCATAGGCGATACTGGCAGATTCTATTGTTTTTCTCCGGCAGTCTAGACCAAGTCTTGCATGCTTTATGCGTTATGAGCATTGAATTCCAACATCTAGATTTGATGCGGAGGGCGGGACAAAAGCAGAAGTTGTCGTCCTCCCGAGTTTGGCGACACAGGCTGAGATTGTCTGCAGAAAGCGGCTCTAGCGGAGATTAACAAACACCTCTCATCGGCATATCTTGGTAGGTAGAGACAATTTAGCATAGATCCAATCACGTTCTGCCGCAGCCCTGAAGGATTTATTCTGGTGAAAAGATGATGTTCCATTCGAGAACGGAAGTTGTCCGATGCTCGACTATATATAGCAGTGTGATACACCCTTACTTGCACTTAAGTATCCCCATTGTTCGGTCTATAATACAACTTGACTGTCTGGCTCTCAGCCACATATCTAGCATACAACAGTCGATAACGTGTTGAATCATATTCAGCCGCAGCCGTTCTCTCGTCCACAACACAGCTCAACTTGACACAAGGCCAGGTTTCTTGAACACAGCTTGCATCATTGAGCTACTATAGGCCGAGCGCTTACAAAGCACTTTACTGCCTCATTCCGAAAGACTTGTGACAAACCTCAGTTGGCTTAACTTCTTCGAGCCTGTCTGACATCACCAACTACAAACTTTGCTTGACGGGTGATATTCCTCAGCAACAACAGTTTATGGTATGTTTCCCAACAATTGCATAGCAAATATTTCTACACCTGACCTTACGTTGTCATATCTCAAATTTCACTTCTAAGCTTCAGAACTCACTCTCACTTCTTCATATATCGTCAACAGTAAACACCATCATTCGCCCATCATGACGGTCACTCCAATTGCGAAGATGAACTGTACTCTCACAAAGACTTCTAGCCTTGTCAAAGCGCAAGATACCATCACGGTCACTGGCCTCTCTGGAGAAAAGCTGGAAATATCTTTCCAGCGCACCATCCGTGTACCAGATGGTGACGGTGATTCTGAGCTTCCACCTAGCATGGGGACTTTCCCCCTCTATTCGGTGGCAAACCACAAGGACAAGCTTCCCGCCGCCATGGCTCTCAAAGGAGGCCTCTTCCTGCCCATGTATCGTGAGTAACGGCTCAAACCTCAGAATTTCTGCTGCAAAGCTAATCCTACCCAGAGCGTGAAGCTATGTGGATTAGGTTCCAGTCCAAGTGTCCTTTTGCCATCAAAGTGTACCTTGGCGGAATCAACGCTGTGTCTGGAGAACCGATGGTTGAGAACGCAGCTACCAAATTCCGTCGCCTCAATTTGCTGGGTAATGATAAGTCAATCCAAGACTATGTCATTACACCCAATCAGCTGTGGTTGGACGGTATTGCAAGCAAAGACGGGCGCGTACGCCAATTCGTCGGCATGCCGTTGGGCTCTGGCTACTCTGTAGAGGCACAAATGACTGGAGAAGACGTTATGGGAGGTCTCCAATTTGAGATCACGCCTACCATGCAACAGCCAAAGCTCCTTTTGCCACCTCTTCCGAGCAATCTTAGGGTCTCAGGTGTTGCTAGCTCACGCTACCCTGTCACAAAAGTATTCATAAAGACCCTCACAGGCAAAACGATCATGATTGACTGTGTGTCCCCGTCCACGAGCTTGGGAGAGATTAAGGATATGATTCAAGACAAGGAGGGTATCCCGATTGATCAGCAACGCCTCATATGCAACCGATGGCAGCTTGAAGATGGTCATTGGTGTTCCCATGATTTGTAAGATATTACATGCTGACTAGAACAGATCGTACCTTGGGTGAATACAACTTTCCAGACGTAAGTTGATCTTCCTATCTCATGTCCCCTGCTAATCCTCTACTTTCTACAGCAAACAGTCGTTACTATGGTCCTGAAACTACGTGGGGGCGGATCACCCCGGAAAGACTGGGAGCTCAGCATTGCACCTGGAGGCTTAATCAAGCAGTGCATTCTCGAAGACAAGAACCCTCCCTCGATCTGGGCTCGCGAGCACACAATCTGCTTCAACGTCCAGATCCTGAATTCCGAAGCCTTCCGTCAAGTGACAGGCAACGAGCCTCCCCCAACTCCCGTCACGGCTCAGACATATGCGAGTCATGGTTTGCCTTTCTTCAAGATATACGACGAGGATTCCAGCATCAACGGAGACTTCCGAGGCATCAAGTCCGTCAAGGCGATCGACAAGGCCAAGGCCAAGACCACAGCAGGGCAGGCTGCCGATGGGGAGGGCAAACGTGACGAGCATGATGAGCCGTCTCTCGTGAATCCGGTCGTCTTGCTGAACCCTGACGGCAACAAGAGGGCGTTTCGGCCTGTATCTGAACTAAAGAAGGAGCTCTCCAGCATGAACGCTGTGCAGTTCTAAGTGCTCGATCTGCAACATACTGAAGGCAAAGTTTGCCAAGGGCGTTGAATATTCTTACACCTCAAGGTCCAAGATTGTGTTGACCTATGTCCATCTCTTCAAATCATCGAATAACCTTCATCGACCCTAACAACATTAGCATTTTGCAAGATCCTGAATTCTGGTTGTTGTGCTTCATCTATCTATGTCTCATATCGTAGACATAGTCGTCTAAAATCGACTGCCTCCATTAAGAAGGCATTACCAAATGCTCATCTTGCGGATGCCTTCCATCTCGTATTTCCTGCTGTGCTTGACAAGATCATAACATCAGGAATAAATACCCAGATGTATGCTACTTCTGCCTGTGTCTAGAGAATTCCCAGCCTGGCGCCTACATTGTTCTCCAAGTACGCTCACTCACAGTCTAAGCTGCCATCATCAGCCAATTCGTTACCATAATGAACGCAGTCGTATGCTACCATCAAATCAAACCCTACCCTACCCTTGAAGTAGCTAGTCCACACCAGGTATCCAGCCGCATAGAAGAAACTTGAAATTTGCGGTTGACGCATGGACACGGGGCGGCGAAGGTGATCTGCGAGTGTTTCTCTCATATCTGACTTAGCTTGGTGAAACATAGCATGAGTGACAAGCAATCTGTGTGTCCACCTCATCATTTTAGTGTGCTAAGCCCAGGCATCTACCTGTTGGCAATTAAGTCTAAACCCATACACCCAACAACAGAGGGAAGATTAGCTACGGTGCAAGGGTTTCACTCTCTTCCGAAAGAACAGTCTTTAGGGATAGAAAGCGACAATTCAAGCGAAGATTGGAGCTTAGTCTTTTGATCGATGCCTTTGAAATGACAAAGGGTAGCTGGCCGGACTTTTCTCGGATTTTAGTCTTTGGAAGAGGCAACAGACATACAAAAAGATGAGACGAAGAACACGATGCACGGGAATGGGTTATCCCAAATGATACGTGTCTGCAGGATGAAGAGCAAGACATAAAATGATGTATGGGACTCGAGTTGTAGAGCTCTGGCAATTTTATACCTGCAGCTGAGAACCCTCGCTTGATTTGGCTCATCCTTCATAGAAGCTACAGTCCGTTCAAGCCAATGTAGCAGATTACCTTGTACAACACGGCACCTCTTTATTTGGTGTACGCCTCGTAATCACTTCTTAAATGATTCCATTCGTAAGAGGTCCAGAAGAGCCTTGAGAGCCAGGATGCTTGATAAGGCTTTCGTACCTTCGAAGGCGTTGTATGAATACGTATACATATTCGGGATAGAAAGTGAACACTAGAAGGAAAGCTCGAGGCATCTTGCTGTAAGTCTCTAGGTCTTTGCGTCAAAACGAGGAGTCTGAAGCCCACTGTTCCTTTGGTCCTGTCTTGGAAAGGATTCTAGCAGCCGGAGCATCCTCTGTAGCTGCGGATGCGCTTTCAACGTTGCTGTAGCCATCTAGTGAGTGCACCAGGCACCCGACCATGAGGTGCCCCCAAAGGGCGTTGTTGCATGCCCATCGAACTTCGCAGGGGGTTCTGCACCGTTGTAGTCTTGATGAGTAACGCCTGCGGGTCCTGGAGCTTCTCCTGGCGACTGTGAGAAGCTGTGGGACTGTGGTAATTCAGGGTTGAATGTGATACGGGGTAGCATAAAGGAATGGGTGCCTGACGTGTGGTGATCACCCAGTCGTAAACATTATCTTACGCCATGTCTGATGATCTGTGAGACAACATTCGGGTGGGAGAGCATTTAATGGAAGGCCAGATGCTCAGAATGAATACCGGATACTTGGGCGTCTCCAGGTTGAACCTGCCGTTGAGTGGGCTTTACCCTCAATCATGACAGCTACGGCAGTTCAAGATTCGATAGTATCAAGATCCCCAGATCGGGTACAGCACTCGATTGTAGCAAGAACCAACCGTTTTATAGCCGGACCTACTAGCTTTGGATGTTGTCCCCCAGCTTCTGGGTTAAAACGCAAACGGGTCGTTCGCGGGCCCCTCCTTGGTGATTAGAAGAATGCTTATGGGGGTCTTCGTAGGTACAAAGAAGCCTATCTGCTCTTCACTTTTACGCATGGGTACATCAAGCTGCTTGAGCGTAAAGCTGTTGTTCAAGCAGGCCTTGGTAAAAGAAGCAAGCGTCTCCACATTCCGGACCGTCGCCGAAATCAGGACCTTGATCTGCGGATACAGCTCAAACAAGTCGCGCAAGGTTGAGATCAAGGCTGGAATGGACTTGAGATCGTACGTCACATCTGCACCAATTACCAAATCAAAGGAAAGGTTTGCCTCTCGTCTGTCTGTCACCCCGTTGATGAGGGCGTAGCCCCACGGCAACACAACATTCCGGATAACATTGCCCTCATTGAGGTCGTTCAATCCCAGGTTCGTCTTTATGTCCGTGACGACCTCCCGAGATCCGTCGGTGGACATGACGAATCGAGCACCCAGGTGCTTAGCGCAGAGGATAGATAGAAAGCCTGTACCAGCTCCCAATTCGATGATGTCTTTTCCGTTCACGAAATCAAGACCATCAGGAGATGCGAGATAGGCTCCAAGGAAGAGTGCTGCTTCCCAAGTGCGAAATCCTGTCGTTCCCGCAGAAGCCAGCAATGATGGGGCTTCAAGCAGGATGATTTTGGGCGCTTCGACGATTGCATTTGGCGTTGTGTAGGTCACATAGCTTTTCTGTTGGGCTGCTGCACTTGCAGAAGGCAAGGATTGGACCATGTACTGGGCCAAGCATGAAGAAATGTCGTCGGAGATTTCCTGTGGAAGTTGAAATGACTGGGTCAGTCATGGAAAAACATGGCTTTTGGCAAGGAGAAACAAAGAATCGAAGAAGAACGGTTATGGCGGTCTCCGAATACACGGGCGCTCAGTCAAGGGGACGACTTGGGAAAGCATACATCCTCCTCAGGATCCACAATCGCGTCCTCCAGGGCGTTGACCAGCCTCTTCAGCACCCGGAATCTGTAGCGAACAGGAAGAGGGTAGAAAATCTTAGATTCATTGAACATGTCACTGTACATCCTTGCCTGTGTCTCGGGCAACCTGAGAAGGTCCTTTGATGGCAATGTGAGCTGTTCAGGATCCATCAATTGTAGATACTGTCGCCTTAGCAGCTCTACTGGTTCGATTTTATACATTTTGAGAGTCTTCGGAATGATTTATTCACCAATGGCTTCTACACTTGAGCTGTGAGAACGGGATGAGGAGGTGAATGCTGCCAAGCCCCAGAAGTATGGTAGGGCTGGATATTCGGCTAAGTATCCCGATCAAGCTAGCGGAGTCGAACATATGCCCGCACCAAATTGTTGCGCCACGACGAACGTCACATTGGAGTTTCTATCATCTACGATCAGTAAGCCCGACGTCCTCGCAATCTCGTTTCCTTGTACTCACCATAAGATATAGCCAGCAAATATGGCAGATAAGGAGCAGCCAGTCACCCTACGCACTCGCAAATTCATCCGCAATGCCCTCCTAGGTCGAAAGCAAATGGTCGTGTACGTACTCGCACCATGCATTCACGAGACCTTCAAATCACTCGAAGCCTTAGAAGTGCCTCTACTGACACCTGCTCTTTTGCCAGTGACGTCCTCCACCCAAACCGCGCCAACGTCTCGAAAGACGAACTCCGCTCCAAGCTCGCCGAACTCTACAAATCCAACAAAGACCAAGTCTCCTGCTTCGGTTTCCGAACCCAATACGGTGGGGGCAAGAGCACGGGGTTCGCACTCATCTACGACAGCCATGAGGTGTTGAAGAAGTTCGAGCCGCATTATCGGTTGGTGAGGTACGGAGCGGCTTCGAAGATCGAGAAGGCGTCGAGACAACAGCGTACGTATTCACTCTACATACGAATCCCTGGATGTTTGGAAACTGGGTGTGGGACGGTGAATGTTCGCTGACCGGTCATTCGTAATTAGGGAAGCAACGCAAGAACCGAGCCAAGACGGTACGCGGTACGGCGAAAGGGAAGGCGGCGACGAAGGACAAGAAGAAGTAGATGGATGGAGCCGGGTGGTGACTTGTGCATCTGGGCTAAGAAAGCGAGGAAGGGCTTACTCGTGTGTATCTACATTACGTAGTCGCATTCAGTGGCGCATTGGGCACAAAATTATATCTTTTAGCTATGGTTTGAGGATGTCGTTGTGAGCAATAGTCAGTCGAATTATCCTTTCTTCGGCCATCTGAAGGGTTTCCTATCTATAATTATCTGTCAATCTAATGCTCAAATGCTGAACGAACGTCTATCCAAAATCGCCTCCATCTAGCCTGTAAAACTCGCCACGCAGCACCGTGGCCTAAAATAGAATTGATGCTTCTGTTGAAGGACTGACTTGCTTGAGCAAAAGAAAAGCAGATTGCAGGCTCAAGGAAGGAGAGAAGAAAAAGTCACGTCCTCTTTCTCGCACAGACAACACGATGCTCTATAGATTTTACATTCCAGCCAGTCATCGGATCGTCATGATCAGCGTAGGGAGGTGCTTCAAGGCAGTCCTTGAGACTTCGGTCCTCTCGTGTTCGAGATTAGGGGTCTTCGAGAATCCTGCGACTTCGGATCGAAGGAACTCCTGATGATTGGCCGCATATCATGAGCCGCTGAGTAATGGGGCTGCGGATGATGGATAGACGGTGGCCCATGATTGCTCACCAACGAACCTGTAGAAGCCATTGGAGTGACCGAGCTACCATGCATGCCGAATCCTGCGTGCATGCCCTGGATGTTGAACGGAGAATTGAGATTTGAAAGCTGATTGCGGCCCGAATGATTCGAAGATATACCGGAAGCCATGGTCTGAAAGCTGTCCTCAGCACTAATGCGTCTGGGAACGCCACCGGATGGTATACTAGAAGCACTCACATCGGATCCAACATGAGATGGGTATGTGAGATTATCATAGGCGTTGTTTGGGACCCCATGGCTGTCACTCGGTGATGACGAACTCGTGCTGCTCGCCGGTCCCGAGGTACTGATGGGATCCTGCGTAGCTGAACTAACAGAGCTCCGGCTTGTCCCCACAGCTAAGTCCCATGATTCACTCGTGGTGTCGAGATGCTGTTGGAAGGGGCCTAGTCCAGCATTACTTTCGTGAGTCGATCCAGAGCTATTATGCAGCGAACTTTGGACGCTTACTGGGTTCGGTAAGGTTCTGTTGGTGCCATTGTAAGGCAGACTCGAGGCCAATGGAGACAGTCCTGGAAAGACTGAGGATGCTTCGGTCGGCCCGGTTGGATAAGAAATTCCACTGGTTGGCTGGTATGGATATGCTGATAACTGGTAGTTCGATGAAGCCTCTGCATCGAGCGCATAATTACTGTGAAGCGGTCTGGCCGTCGTAGACAGTGGGGTCCAGTGCTGAGAAAGCTCAGCCGCAGAGTAATTGACTGTAAGGGGCTGAGACAGTTGGAGAGGAATGCCCTGTCGAGAGGGTTGCGAGCCGTATTGGGGGTGGGCGGAGTCCATGCCAGTCTGGTAGCCCATGGGCACATATGGGCGAAGTTGTGTGGTAGGCGCATATGCTCCGCTCGCCATGTCATTAAGAGGTTGTGATCGGCCAGTAGCTTGCACGGAATAAGGAGCTGCTGTCGACGGTGCGAGCATGGTACCGTTGGCCAGAGCGTACTGGCTAGGGTCACTCGTGATTCGAGGCGCGCTAGAAGAATATGCTGTTGATGCAGGCGCTGAGTAGGGCCATTCAGGTTCCGGCGCCGACTGCGGAGCAAATTCACCCAGTTCTTGGGAATTGACCTTAAACAGAGTCCTGGTCAATGGACAGCTTATTTGCGGATTTCAGTACTCACCCTCAAGTAGAAGCAACTTGTTGGATTTGTGCCGGCAGTCTGGCAGGCTTCACATCCATTCCCGTCATGGAGGTCACCCGTACATTTAATCTTTCTCTTGCGGCAACGAGCGCACTTTCATTCATAAATCAGCTTTGCTTCGCGCCAATGCATATTTAGAAGAGATCTTGATGCACATACAGCTACACTGTTCCGCTTTCTAGGCTTCTTTTCCCCTCGTCCGGATTTTGAATCGTCGTCGGGTGGCGAATAATCTCTATCATCAGCGCCGGAGTAGGTACGAGCGGTTGGATGATATGCAAGCGATCTGTGGTGAGCCATGACGGTGTATAAGTATGAGTGGGGAGCCAAGAGATCGATCCTGCTGAGTATCTTATCGTTGTCGTTGGTTTGATCTGAATTGGAGTGATGGTATGGCTCGAAATGATCCTGCTTCCGAAACTGATGCTTTTGTGCGAGGCAATGGAGATGAGGTGTCGACGAAGCTCCTGTGCTCTCTCGAGGTGTTTTCGCACAGCCACAAACACGAGATGAATGTTTCAAAGGTCTTTGAATGAGATGAAGCTCCGAATCGAAGACCTCGTCTGAGAGTGGCAACAATTGAGACAGTGAAAAGTTTCTACAGTTGCAACATGAGGACTGAGCTTCTCCTATAAGTAAATTAGCTGAAGGCCAAATCAGGACGCCCGGGTTGAATGTCAATACGAATGAAGAGCTGCACAAGGACCTATTCGTCTCCCATGTCCATGCACTCTTGAATTGACAAGTCGAATCCATTGGATCACGTCCCTTCATGGTCAGAGTATCAAGGATGAAAACAAAGAGAGCCGGCTGATACAGCTTCACCCTTGCGTTACGTTTGGGGATTACGGCATTCTCGGATGTTTGCTTGATTTGACAGCATTGCCTCTCCCTTGGAACCGCGGGCAAACGCAGTACGGCATAAAAACGCAACGGATTGCTGCAAAAAAGCGCTGCGAGATTATGTTCGGCTCTCGGACCGGTATGAGATACTACGGATGCAACGTGGGTTGTGTTTCATATACGCTCGTCATCTGGAAAGCAGCCTAGATAAGTGAGCGAGGCTGAGGCACGCAGAAGACGAGAATAGGACCCGGCTAGGCTGTCTGGATTCGGTTTGGCTCAATCTCTTCATCTTGATAGAAGGCCTGTATCGGAACAACAGAGGCAAATCGCACTGGTTGTTCGACGGTCGCGGTCGACATACATGTCATAGTCCATCTACTGATGTTTGACCAACCCCAGGAAATTTGTTTTGTGATACGTCGAAAGCCATTTGGGGGATGAGCTCAAATTTGATCAGAATGAGGCGTTTGTTTGGGTACGTCAAAGAGACAAACAATCAAACCCTACGAGCCCCACTTTCAGATCCTGGGATTTGCGGCCAAGTATCTGGCTTTCTTTTGGAACACTCCCTTTCCAACCGTCCGATTAAGTCCCAGATGCATTGTTGAACAACATTGGTGCAGATCAGATTTGTCCTGCCCGTATCTCTATCACCACTTTGTAACGCTGAGACCTGGAGCGTTTTACCGGGACCAAAGTATTTGCGTAGGGAGCCATTCTATGCGCTAGCTGCAGATCCATGGCTATGATGAGGCATATGTCCTAGGAGGAGCGAACCCCATTTGGGCCTGAGAATTCCAGCAAATGGTTGCAGTCTGGGAACAACCCCAGGCCAGTAGCTGAGAGTTCTTCGTCAGCCAGGGGTAAGTTAGATGAGTCCATCAAAGTGGAAACCGATTACGAGGCTTTTCATCTCAAGCACGCAGAGGAGTGAGAGCTGTGCCCATTGTTCCATACCTGAAGCTAATGAGGTAGGGGAGGAGGCTGGGGAGGAACGTAGAATAGATCGTTCTGATACAGCAGTGCGGTCCTTTGCGCACGTGCCATGAGTGGGACATTCAGGAACGGCTCTGAGGTGATACGTTACGGCAATTTGTTCAACCCTGCATTTGACGGAGTGTGTACAGTACGGCGCGAATGCGGCTGCGACATGCGGGCTAGCATGCTGAGTCTTCACCGCAAAGCGAGTATTATTCCCTAGAACCCAAGATTGACGAGAGATACCAGCTTGAAGGGTGCGTACATTCCAAATCACCTGCAGCGCCTATTATTATTAATATTTCGTACAAGGCTCCATATCTTCCAAATTGGGGTTGCACTGAAGTTGCAGCTGATCCTTAAGTCTTGCGGGATAATTTCAGCCGAGATAGAACCGGGTCCAACGATATCAAGCTTCTGACACACTTCATCGGCTACCTGCATCTTATTGCAGGTGGTAGAGCTTTCCCCGCTGCCGTTACAAGGCATACCAGGGCAGTGCCAGGAACCGTACGAGCATGTTGCACAGTCATGTAAGCCCTCGTAGTGTGCATCAGTACAGAGCTTTGATGGCGACTGAAGAATTTGTTTCAGCTTGCAAGGAAACATCCAACCGCCACCGATAGCGGTGGCTCATTGCATTTCAAGACGATCTAAATTCTATTCGTAGATCTCGGTTGTTAGCTTTATGTTATATTCTGCTTTGAGAGTGGTAGAGAATAAAATTGAGGCGACATTCCCACACGACGTTGGAAGGGCTTGATCGCTTTTCCTCAATTATCCTAGACAGCCTCGCTGACCAGAGACGATGCAAGCGCCTCTTTTCGAGAGATTATCATAAAGTAGGTGTAATCATCGTAGACTTGTGATCGGCAAAGAAAGATGCAGTGGGCGAGAGCAGATGTGGTTTGTGGTGTGTGGTAGGAAAAACGTTAGCTTGCTAGATTAGCTCTAGAATACCTTAGCTTGGACCAGGCCTTGGCATTCAAACTGCCGAGGCTGCTGTGTACGCCAAAGCAAGCACCACCATTCCATCTTTCAAATCTGGATTGTTGCGACTGTGGGCAGGTCTCTTTATTTACTACCCCTCACGCCAAAATGGCCGAAGGTGACGAGCAGGCGAAGGACCTTCATCGTACCCACGGAATGGCGCCCCCGAATGGCGAAAATGTGCAAGGCGATGAATCACTGGAGGAGATCGACGAAGAGGTAGAGGAAGAGGCCCGGGAGAAACTGCGCCGCGAGAGAGAAGCTCGAGCGCAGGCTTTGACATTGGAGATTGTGGGAGATCTGCCCTACGCTGAGGTCAAGCCCCCCGAGAATGTTTTATTTGTATGCAAGCTCAATCCCGTCACAGAAGGTCAGAACACTGGTCCCGCGATATCTCCAAGTCTTGTGCTAACACGAGTTCAAAAACAGACGAGGATCTGGACACCATCTTCAGCCGTTTCGGTCCGATAATCTCTTGCGAAGTCATTCGAGACAAGCGTACCCGTGACAGTCTCCAATATGCATTCATTGAATTCGAAAACCAGAAAGACTGCGAACAAGCATATTTCAAAATGCAGGGAGTCTTGATTGATGATCACCGCATCCACGTCGATTTCTCCCAGAGCGTAGGTAGTGGGTCAACCATTGAGGCAACTTCGAATACTAACGATACAATAGGTCTCTAGGCTTTCCGACAAGTGGAGAAGCTCTACGAATTCGAAGCGCGCCCAGAACGGAGGGGGCTTCGGAGGTATAGCAAGCCTAGAAAAGAAGCGACAATTCCGGGCTATGGACTCGAAAGGTGATCACGGGAAGAAGTATTCGAATGGATACGGTATGGTCTTTGAGAAGAACGCAGTGCGGCAGCATCAAGGACAAATGCCGGATGAAGGGCAAAATTCACGCAGACGTTCGAGGAGCCGTAGTCCCAGAAGAGATGACCGCTACACAGGGCATATGCATCCAAGGGTTGATCGAGAGAGAGGAGGTAATGGCCGAAACTATCGCCGGAGGATAACATAATGGCCGCAGGGAAATGTGTTAGTATCGGGATTATCAGGGCGAATAATACTCCATAATGATTCATGAGACATGATATGCATGAAACGCAAGCGTTGCACCAGCTGTATACCACCAGTTTGTAGGGCGTTAGTGGAGGTATGGAATAGCTGCAAAAGATATCATGCCCAATTCAGTATGACTGCATTGGCCGACAGTTCCCAAAATAGATTTATGTATGTAGGTGTTTAAGATTTATCTTGGCATATGCGGGCGGTGTAAACAAGCCTCACCCCCTCGCTCGATTGCTTCTCACATTGCCATCCAATTTGATCTCCATCCAGTACTATTGACAACAGCATTCAGTAATCCTAGACCAAGTACTTACTCCATGGCTTCAGCAATGAGGGAGATGATGGAGAAATTCAATCCTTTCGCGGCCAAGGAAGAGGGTGTTCCACCCAAACAGCCCACTGAACATGAAATCGTTCAATTACGAGAACGCTACGGAAAGGCAGGTCAGGAACAAGTTTTTAGCTTTTATGATGAGCTCAATGTCGCCGAAAAAGCTGGCCTCTACGAGCGTCTCTCGTCAATCGATCCCAATTACATAAATGAGATAACTGAAAAAGCATTACATCCCCCAAGCCCAGGGACAGAAGAGGAGACCAAATTAGAGCCTCTGCCCGACTCAGCGACTGCCTCGATTCTCGATTCCAAGGCTGAAGACATCGAGGCATGGTACCACTCAGGCCTAGATCTTGTGGCCAAGGGGCAGGTTGCTGTGGTTCTGATGGCTGGAGGGCAAGGTACACGACTGGGCAGCTCTGCTCCAAAGGGATGCTTCAACATCGGCTTACCCAGCCAAAAGTCGCTTTTTGAGATACAGGCGCAGCGGATCCGGAAGGTTCAGCAATTGGCAGAGAAAAAGAGTGGGAAAAAAGACATCGTGATCCCTTGGTATGTAATGACCAGCGGACCTACAAGAGGGCCTACAGAAAAGTATTTCGAAGAGCATGGTTTTTTCGGCTTGGGCAAGGATGATGTAATCATATTCGAACAAGGTGTGCTGCCATGCGTTTCTAACGACGGCAAGATTTTACTAGAGAGCAAGTCTAAGGTACAGCTGGGGGTATAAGAAAAGCTTCCCCAATGCTTATTCATGGTGTAGGTAGCAGTCGCCCCAGACGGCAATGGTGGTATCTACCAAGCACTCCTTACTTCGAATGTTCGTACCGACATGCGAAAACGAGGTATCAAGCATATTCATGCTTATTGCGTTGACAATTGTCTGGTCAAAGTCGCTGACCCAGTCTTTCTGGGCTTCTCCGCGTCTAAAGACGTCGATATCGCCACCAAGGTGGTACGAAAGAGGAGCGCAAAAGAATCTGTTGGTCTGATACTGCTCAAAAATGGGAAGCCAGATGTGGTGGAGTATTCGGAGATTGATGAGAAAACAGCAGAGGCCAAAGATCCAAAACAACCAGAAATCCTCAAGTATCGAGCGGCAAATATTGTCAACCACTACTATTCGTTTAGGTTTCTAGAAACCATTGAGGAGTGGGCGCACCACCTCCCCCATCACATGGCTCGAAAGAAGATACCCTACATTGATACAGAAAAAGGCGAGACAATCAAGCCCGAGAAACCCAATGGTATTAAGCTTGAGCAATTCGTTTTCGACGTCTTCCCCATGCTTGATCTGAAGAAGTTCGCGTCGATGGAGGTCAAGCGGGAGGATGAATTTTCGCCGCTGAAAAACGCCAAGGGTACTGGGGAGGATGACCCGGACACGAGTAAGAAAGACATCCTAGATCAAGGCAAACGATGGATCCAAGCAGCTGGTGGCTCGATTGTTAGCGAGAGCGGAGGTGAAGAAGCCGGGGTCGAGATCTCGCCCCTAATTAGCTACGTATGCCATGCTTCCATGTCCTCCCTATCACCTTCTCACTGACTAGGAATCAGGGGGGCGAAGGACTTGACTTTCTCAAAGAGCGCACTATCAAAGCACCTGCAGTTATCGAGAAGGAGGAGTAAGTCTACACAAGAAGGATTCTGTGATGATGGAGTGTTCGAGTTAGCAGGCATTGCCGGCGCAGATCAATTGTGGATGTTTCGAGCATTTGTGAGTTGTTAGTTGAATAGATAATATTCAAGGAAGACAACGAGGTCCCTCCACGGACATAATATCGCGACTGGAGTATGCTGGAGTTGAGGCTCTAACATGCTCTGCTCTGCCTCGAGAAAATGCGGAATCCCGACGCCGCTTGTAGTTTAAGCATGACACTAAATTCAGCCGAGATCTGGTTGGCCGAAAGGTTTTTGTCAGACCTCTGTTTTCCGTTCCTTTGCACCGCTGAAATACTAGTGTTGCTCTTACCGGGCGAGCGTACACAGCGGGTTGTGTTTTGGGAGGAAGTGCTGGAAGGTTGAGGGAAGGAGATTGCAAGGTATGTATTGCCCAGCACTGAGGCTGCGGGCTGCAGTAGCACCAGAAAGGAAATGTGATCAGGCGCTGACTTGCCTTGTCACTTAGGAAATTCTCAGTAAACAGAGGTATGAACGTACTATACAGACAAGGAACCTTGTGTTTGCCAGGTCACCATCCAAACCTTCTCCCCAACCCTGGGTTGCATGTCGCATCAATTTACACAGCCCATCTCTATACCACCACACCCAACCATTATGGCGAGCAAGGATATACCACAGGATGCAGCTCCTTGGCAATTTGGCAATCGTCTGTATAGCATCAAAACGTCTAATACAGGCGTCCCAGGGTTGCAGGGATCGTTATTGGATATGTCTTCGTTATCACGCCGGGCGTGCTACAAATGTGGGAATGTTGGGCATTACGCTGGTCAGTCATCATGCAGGCGGCCCAAGCAGGAAAATAAGCTGATGTAATGTAGAGGTGTGCTCATCATCAGAACGTCTGTGCTACAATTGTAAATACCGCGTCCTCTCGGTTTTGATCCTGCATGCGCTAATCTCAGACACAGGCAAACAGCCTGGTAAGCTCGTATTTGCGGCTCTGTCACGATCGACTCCATCTCTCCGATCTCGCATGCTCAACGGCTGCAACAGGGCACGAATCAAGTGGATGCCCAC
>JAABUW010005019.1_pt1 | contig 17564 bp, 18 predicted proteins | sample 5560081 | NCBI WGS metagenome assembly JAABUW01 (sample SAMN10711882, study PRJNA513363) | rock metagenome | isolation source: Antarctica rocks | place: Antarctica: Victoria Land, Knobhead sud | reverse complement strand
CAAAACCAACTGGGATTTCAAAGACATGGACACCAACACCGAAGGCGCATTCACTCCCTATGTACCCACAAGAGATGATCTGGATGCGTGGCTTGTGCATTGGCGCGGGGGTTTATGCTGGGAGAGGGGTGATTGGGAAGGGGGATGTGGATGGGGGAAGATGGGGGAGGGGGTGGGCGATGGTTGGATGAGGGGGGGGGAGGGGTGGGGGGAGTGATATGCCAGGGACGGATGGAGCAGGGAGTGAAAGCGCTGTTGCGGAAGTAGGGTTGTGTGGCGAGGTGTAGAGATTGCTAGTCGTTGCCTGTATCTTTCTCCTTGTTGCTTTGCGCCTTTTAATCGGTGACTAATGAGTCGTGTTTCCCTCTTTCTTTCAATGCTTTTGCTTTGGTTTGACTCGATGCTGATAGTCGTGGTGCGAGGTACCAAGCAGGGTGTGATAATGAGTGACTGCTTGTGCATTAGAGTTCTTTGTTGTTGGTACGAGGGTTAGATACAATACATCACTGCGATTCAATGCCCTTTGTAGTGCCTTGAGTTGACCAAAGCGTCCGAGGTACAATGTGCGTTGTTACATTGTCACGTTTTTGATATTAAATGCCCATCGCCCCGGAGTCTGTCAAATACTTCATCTCCCACTTCCAACAATCTCAAACTATACTATCCGTCTCAATTCACGGATCAAGCCGTCACAACATTCACCCTTGCCTACGCAGCGATGTCTCTCTCGTTCTACCTCATCGTCGCAATACTCACACTGTATCTTATCCTTACAACAGTCGTCCTAGCTGTATGTTGGTCTTTCAAGTGTCTGGACCATGAGAAAATCCCTGAAGCGATCGATTATCTTCCAACACAATTGCAAGGCGAGGCTAGGAAATTCAGATTGATGGTTGATCGCGAATTATAGTACGCTCGAGAGTCAGAGATAGTGCAGCGGGGGATCTGGTATGTTCGGGACAAATATCACAACGATTGAACGCTTCCGTTGGCAATATGGTCTTGCTAAGAGGAAGGTCGCCCTTCGTGGGATGATGTTGGGCCAACGGGATATGTGGAATGGGATGTTCGCCTGTTGTGTTCACCACTTCGAGCTTTTACATACTGTGGTCATCACTTGTTCAAAGTAGGACGCACAAGTTTGTAAAACTAAGAAAATCGAGCAAGTCACAGATCCCAATCAGACTAATCCGCATGCGAGGGAGCATCTGATAGGCTGAGTGGCAAGAGTCTTGGTCGGGTCTTGAGTTGGGGTCCGTACTGATGAGAAACTGTCGTTATTTGCTCAAGTAGGATTCCCGACGTTCAATCTTAACCCCATGAAAGGGCCACATTACCTTGCGATAGTATCTCAAATAGTGAATGTGCCTTTTGCCCCCTTTGTCCCTTTTCAAGGTGCTTTGCTGAGTTCGAGCATTGTCCAACCAGTGCCGTAGGATCCCGAGAACCTGCCTTCGATTGATGGTTTCGAGACTATAATTTGATGGACAAATCTGTAGGTTCCAAAGTTTATGGGACCTTCCCGATTAGGGACTTGATCGAAAGCTGGCCATTTTCCATTCGGATTCGGATCACACTATGCATCTTCTCCGGTATGACTTCATCATGAAGGCAATATTCTGAATGTGGTCCCATCAGTGCCGGCAGAAGCATCTGATACAGTCCCAAACTCTCATCAGGAGGTCCGACCACCAACGTGGTTGTTGTCTTCACCAGTGCTGCAACTGATAGTAACAATCCAAATCCCGAAACAGATCGAGTGCACTAAGGAGCATAAGTTGGTGCCATTCCCATGTTGGGTTTTCCATAGCAATCCCATGTTCCCTACCTCTGAAACAAGCGTTTTGAGCGCCTGACCCCACTCGGAAGCATTCAGAAGCCCTCTTCAGCAACTGGAAAGGCGGCCAATACCGTGCCTTCTCCGTGGTTGCGTGCGTATGCATGCATTACATTCCCGATGGGAACATTATTCCAAATCACCATGCAGGACGCTCAAAGGCTTCGGCACGACCACGCTCGTATTGCTTTTCTGCACTACGCAAAAGGTTCAAGCCAACAGGATCATGGGGCCATGTCAAAGCTGCATCACTACTTCTCCTTCCGCCAGCAATGCGTCCACTTTTCCTGCTGCAAGCTCTTTCACGCCTGCAGCAACGGTCGGCGAATGGTCTAATTCAACATGGATAGCACCAGTGACCTATCTGCTCGCGCTCTACGACATCGCAAGCGTTCTTCTCCTCATACAAAGGTTCTTCATCAACTACGTGAGTCACCTTCTCAAACGTTCCAGAAATTTTGGTGATACATGCACCTCTGACGATGGCAATCATAGCGGCCACCCACTCACCGGGAAGCAGCATGACAGGATTTGATACGCGTTTCGACAGTGTTTGGAGATCTGTTCTTGGATGGTGACACATAATCGTCTGAGCGACTTAATATATTGGCGATCGAGGGATATGAAATATATGGGATATCAAAGCTCGTCGAAGCAATGAAATTGAAGGCGTACATGGACTTTCATTGGAATGCTTCGGAAAGAAAGGATAGAACCACGGGCAGTCGGAAGCGATACTGTATATGGTTAGCCTGAGCCGGCTCGGGCCATCGGCCACTACTGCTATCAAAAACTCTGTCTGCTGCTGTCTGGCTACCTCACATACCCATCTGTCGATGTGTTTCCTTCCAGTTGTATTGCGTCAAAGCTCTGGTGACAAGGTTCTAGAAGAACTTGACTCTGGTGTCGTGAAATGACGGAGCGGACGCTAGCCCTCGATAGCGGCGGGAGCGAGCGGTCAGAATGTTTGGAAACTTTGCGGCCCTAAGTGAGTCTGGAATTTTCCTCACTTTGGACTTCACTATTTCGTTCGTAGAAGGAAAAGCCGAAGAACGCTTTCGCTTTCTTAGTCTACAAGATTCAGGTGAAATCAGAAGCCATTGTGATCATGCTTGGCTTTATCGAAATGGTCAATGATGAGACCATGACACTGGCGCTGGAAATATTGATATTGCAACTCAATTGAGGCTATGCAAATGCTTCACGGGCGAGATCTACGACTAGGGGCTCTAAGTCCAAGTTTTCCTCGGTCTGTTGTTTGCTATATCAACAACGCTTCTAGCTCATCACCCACATTACTCTATCAACATGGTCAATCAACTGATGGGCCCTGTTGTAGCTGCCCACCAAAATGACGACACTGTACCGAGAGAGCCACCACCCCCGGCCACCTCATTAGAGTTCCCATCTTGCAGCCCGCAAGGAACGAAAAGAAAGCGGGAAGAGCTTGATATTGCCAAGCTTCTGGGCAATCTCGTCCGCACAGGTCCACAGCTCACACATCTCGAGGCATTCAACCTCGTCCTCGACAACGGCATCGCACTCGAGCATCTTCTGCCGGCAGACTTCCTACCACCTACTTCATGGTTGACCGACCCCGCCTTGACTGAAGGCTCGGACTTTTCCACCACGCCCCCTCATGAACAAATCATTAGCAATGGACGGCCTGCGCCTAGCAACAAGGCAAGTATATATCAAGTCTGTTTACCAATACTCTTCACTCTTTACTCCCACGCCCTAGGGTAAATGCAATCTTATGAGAGCACCTACTGTTCACCTTTCCAAACATGTCGCGTTACCTACTCTATACATTGGAAGCGGCGACATTGAGATTTCGAGCTCATCAAGGCTGTCATCCCGTACTTCACTAGGATCAAAACGGCATAGGTTTCTTTTCATATCTGAATTATCGGGAAGTTTCCGAGAGCTTTCTGTACAGTCTGATTTTCGAGCTTTGGATCTTAATCTATATCTAGATTTTAATGGGATACCCCCTCATATTGCATCCCCTGCTCAGTATATGTAAGACTAGCATGCTTACTTCGAACCCTTGCACAGGTCTTCTACAATACGGCGCAAGAGCTTCTTCACGATAATGGGGATGCATTCCGCGCTGCTCGTCGTCAGGGTCCGCTCCCAGGTCGCCAGGCTCCTCGCATCGTTCACTCACGGAAATTCTGGAACGCGCTTTCCGACATTGCTGCATACTGGGATACGAGCCTTGATCGTTACTCTGACAAAGACACCAACGAGGAAGGCAACGACCTTATGGACGTTGATCATTCACGCTCCGAGGCTCAGCATGATAACAAGATGGATGTGGACAACAAGGGTGTTGACGAGAAGAAGCCAGAGGACAATGCGAATTCAACCAAGACGAGGTACACCGGCCGCCGCACGGACACAGGCCGCAATATGTAGGTCTTCACGAGTCTACCTCTTCACTTACCTTCTGCAACTTGCACCGAATTTAAGGAAGCCAGCCAATTTTCGGGAGTTCTTTTCATGCTGTACTCCACAACTATGCGTCTTCGCGCGCTACGCAGCTTCTAGTAAGGGCGATGCTGACTCCAGAACGCATTGCAGGCCACGCAAATATCGCGAAGACATGGTCTCTGCATTTGTCGAAATGTTAGCATGGGCATTCAGTTGCAGATTAGAACAAGCCACCATCCAACCAAAACTACAGCTCCACGGCGTAACCTTTCCCCTCCCCCATATCGCATCTGTATATCGCACGCCAAAGGATGCTCGAAAGGCTAGAAGCGGCATTCTCGAAGGCCCATTACTGGCAGTCTCCTGTAGAGACCAGACCCGGTTTCGTGGTCCCAACCAAGAAGAAGGCGAAGGTCCCTTCGAAATTATGGACTTACTAAGAGAGACCGGCTTGATGGCCACGCTGGCGCAGAAGCGCGCTCGAGACGGTAAAGAAGAGAAGCAGCCTGGTGCGGGAAAGTGGTGGACGACTACGCCTCGTTGGGGCGGTGGACCTGGCGGCGAATGCGGGATCGCGGAGGAAGAGGCCATGGAGGAACCCGTGCAAGATGCCAGTGGACCACAGCGGAAGCGTGCGAAAAGGTCGACCAAGGCGGACGTGTGGCGCGCCATGCAACCACCCAAGAGTACGTGGGAAAAGGGCATCCATTATCAGCAGATTGGGAAAGACAAGAAAAGCCTTTACGACGATGTAAGTCGTGTAGCTGATCCATTCCCCTTAAGCCCTGCAGTATTACAACATACTGATCGATACCCTACCCCAGATCTATCTCATATCCTCCGTCAACCACCATCTCTCCATCCTACACCTCCGCATCCACGACAAGTACGTCGAATACCTCTCCGACGGCAAGGGAACCCACAACGCCTCGCAACAGCCGTGGTTCGAGCTGAGGATGCAGCGTTCGAAGTGGTTCGATCTGCTCAGCGCAGATGATCGTGTGCAGGCGATGCGAGGTATCTGGGGCATCGTGGGGTATTTGATGAGGGACACTTCGACTGCGAAAGAGGCTTCAGATCCTTTCATCTAGGCGGATAGTGAACGCAGGCACAAGCGGGATAGTCTGTGTGCATGGAGGATAGACTGTACTTCCAATGTGATATGCGCGTACAGATAGGACAGTCGTGCGGTCTTCGTCTCAACATAGTAGCTAATTGAATCCGTCTATGAATCTACAACTATTGCGCCCTTGGGTGAGTGTGTAATCAAACAGATCTCGACTGCTGTTCGTCATATCGAAAAACCCAATCCTCGAATTCTATTGTGCTGAGAGCGAACTGCACACGATTCGAAGAGAGAGACTGCCATTGGAGGCCATGTCAGGGTCACCGTCGGAGAACAATGTGAAACTGTCATAGACAAGTAGTATTCAAAGGCTCCAGTCCGAATATCGACTTTTGATGGAGGTAGATTAAATGACAAAAAACACCGACATAGCCCGCCAAACCATCAGAGCCGCAAAAAACCATGATGAATGGCAATCCAGCGCTCCCAAACACCTCAAACCTCCTTCCCTTAGTGCGTCACAGCACATTCCGCCAGAAAAAGCGTTGAACCGTTTGCATCATCGTCGTTGCCATTCATTCATGTCTGTCACTGGGAACCATCCTTGATCCAGGGAAGACTGAAAGTGCCAACCCACTCTTCCACTTCGCGCCGTAGCTCCACAATATCCTTGACTTCGTTACCATCGCCAAGGAACTCCAAGAACGCCTTCACGCTCGCCGGGTTCTTTCGACCTCTCGCCTCAGCGTCCTCCTTGGCCTTCTTGTCCAAATGCTGGGTTATGGTGACCGCACGATCGACAATCTCAGCAACCCGGGTAAAGTCATCCGGCAGTAAGCCTCGAGTTGTCATGGCCGGCGATCCCATACGTAGTCCGCCCGGCTTCATGGCTGAAACGTCGCCAGGAACTGTATTCTTGTTGCTGGCAACGCCTACAAGTTCGAGTACACGCTCCACACGCGCGCCATCCACGCCTTTGTTCTTAAGATCTACCAGGACCAGATGATTGTCGGTACCGCCACTGACCACATTGTAGCCCAAACCCCCCTTTTCCTGGGAATTGCCTAAGCGCTGGGCCAGAGCTTTAGCGTTGAGAAGCGCTGTTTTCTGATATTCTTTGAACTCCCGGCTCTGAGCCTGATGCAGAGCGACTGCGAGAGCTGTGATAGTATGGTTGTGGGGGCCGCCTTGATGACCTGGAAAGACGGAGGCATTGATTGGATCCTCCAAATCGTACATCTCTTTGTTGCCCTTCTTGTCGACTCTACGTAAACCTTTTCGGAAGAAGATCATAGCGCCTCTTGGCCCACGAAGCGACTTGTGTGTAGTTGTTGTGACTACATCTGAGTGAGGGAAAGGCGAAGGAATAACGCCTCCTGCGACTAGTCCGGATATGTGAGCCATATCACTCAAGAGATAGGCTCCAACATTTTCTGCTATCGCCCTCATCTGTGCATACTCGATAAGCCTGCTGTATGCGGAGGTCCCAGCAATGATTATTCTGGGTCGGTAAAGCATTGCCAACTCCTCCAGCTTCTTATAGTCTATCAGTCCGGTAGATTCGTCGAGACGATAGGGTAGAGTCTCAAAGTACTTTGAAATTGCTGATATCTTCTTCGTAGGCGTCTGGTACCCATGTGACAGATGTCCGCCGTGTGGGAGGTCCAGGCCCATGATACGATCGTGGGAGTTCAAGAGAGCAGAGTAGGCGTAGAGGTTTGCAGGAGAGCCGGACAAGGCTTGTTTCAACGATCAGCACAACGTATGATGGAATTGTGAAGGGCAACGCACGCTGTACATTGACTCCCCATTCGTCCTCACTCAGTCCAAACGTCTCCAACGCTCTTTTCTGGCACAGCCGCTCGGACTCATCAATGTGTTCGTTGCCACCATAATATCGAGCGCCGGGATATCCCTCTGAGTATTTGTCTGTTATAAGCATTCCTGTCAGCCCTCCCTTTCCTGTTCGGGTCGTTTCCGAGCGTACTCTGCATGACACTGCCTAAAGCATCGAGAACCGCTTGGGATGTGAAATTTTCGGAAGGAATCAGATTGATGAAGTGCTTTTGACGTCGTTTTTCCTGATATTACATGCATGAGCGAACCTCATCTCGGCCCCTTTGTCAGTTAGACAGTTTGGCGTACTTTCTGTAGAATATCGTAAACGGCAGGGTCTGCTTCCTCCAAATTTGCAGCTAGTAGCTTTGAGTCTATTAGCCAGCATTCACATGGTCGTAGATGCACTGAAACGCACCTTATGCTGGCTTTCCGGGCTCATTGAGGCCATGGCCCGCCTAGACGGCCATTGCCACTGTGGACGGGCTGTCCGCTCTCGGGCAATAGAAAGCCTCTGGGTACCACCGGTGCGTAAGGCACGGTACCAGCACTTGGTACACAGAGGTGCAGCCATACTCAAAGCCTCTGAAGAGAAGAACCGCCACGAGATATCGACATTGTGATCACGGAGCTGCTTTGCAAATGCGGTGCAATTCGGGAACGCTAGACGTCGATCGTTCGATATAAAATCACAAACACCGTTGCGACTGCCTTCTCTCTTCAACAACTACAATCCAAGATGATGGAGATTACCTCTTCGGCAGCTGCAGCACTCACTTCGACGGCGAAAGCTATCGAATGTGGGCTATGCTGACATGTCCTGGGTCCACCCACCACCTTTAGAGGGACAATTTGAGATTTTCTGATTGGATCTGTTGTTCGTGTCTTGTCGAGGCAGACGTGCTTTGGCACGTAGCATCAGTCTATATAGCTATCCTAGTTTCGCATCATGATCTGCTTCTTCCTGTCACTAAGATCTAGCTCTTCAGCCCGGCGGGTGACCATGTTATTGAGGTCCCGTACGTATGCAAGCCCACCAGATTACATTATTGGCTTAATTATACAATCAAGCCTCTCCATCAGACACATAGGTATTCGTTGTGGGATCTGCGTTTGTAAAGATGTCATAGCATTTTCAATAAGGAATAGTCATGCCATGTCGTCCTTACGAACAGCACCAGACTCTGGATATGTGGACCAACCAGCCAGTCCGCTGAAGGTCTTTGTCTATCTTCCATTCCCAGGTCTGGGGTGATCATGAATTCATCAATCCAAGGTTATCTCGGGAATCGATATCATCCTCTCCTCGAAGGCAAAATCTTTGTCTTTTCCAATGTCAACTATGTGAGTCCCGTCCATCATGATAGGACTTAGCATTGGTAATGCCTTTCTTCAACGGCTGGATCCACTTCGCTGGCGTTGCAGAACGATCATATCAGGTCAGTGGTGATGACACCTCTACTTATCTATGTAGCTACTAAGCAATTGGTACAGTCTAGTACTGTAGTATGAATGAGCACAGACGCTAAAGCGCTAAGCACGAAGAGAATGATATGTATACTTAAGGTCCGCTCACAAATGAGATCCCCGGTTTGCTCCCTTGTTTGATGAGTCCACCAGACTTTGGACTTCATGCTCAATCCGTTCGGTTTCGATGAGAGGATCATACATCTTTGATCGCACCCACTTCTCCAAATCTTCGTCTCCCATATCCTTGATGCTTTGCTCGCGATCCACGCCCGCTCTCTGCGCTTCTCTAATGACTCCCATGGCAACAACGACACTCACATCACGAATGCGAGCAATTTCTGGGTACAGCCAGCCTTGTTCTACCTCCGAAGGGTGTAAAGAAGTGCTAAGTGATGTTGCGGATGCGTAAATCATTGACTGCGTGACTGTGGTTGCTTTGGAGAGAATGGCGCCGAGGCCAATGCCAGGGAAGACGTACATGTTGTTGCCTATAACTGGTCAATAGGTTTCCTCAATGGAATCGAAAAACGAAAAGCCACGCACCCTGCCCCGGAGTCTGAAGCTTCCCATCATACTCGATCGATGGAAATGGGCTTCCACTAGCAAACAGGCATTTCCCATTAGTGTAATTCAGAGCATCTTCAAAGGTGCACTCCGAATTTGCCGAAGGATTCGAGAGGGGAAAAATGATTGGCCGGTCGTGCCATTGACCCATCTTTTTCAACATCTCTGGCGTGAAGGCGCCGCCGATGGTACTTAAGCCCATTAGTATCGTTGGCTTGACATGATCCACGACCTCTTCAAGACTTTTGTATTGCCTCCCATCATTGTCATCACGTGAGAAGTATACTTTATGATCAGCCAACTTGTCCCCTCGGTCGTTGGTGACGAGTCCTTTGGTATCGACAAGCCAGAAGCACCTGCGCGCTTCATTCTCGGTAAGTCCTTCGCGCATGAAGTATGCAACAATCTGCTTCGCCACGCCCACACCTGCACTTCCAGCTCCGAGGAACACCGCTCTCTGGTCTTTCACAGGAGTGCCGGATTGCTTCACCGCGCTAACGATACCTCCCAAAACCACAGCACCAGTCCCTTGGATGTCATCATTGAAGCAGGTATATTTACCTCCGTACTTCTCCAGAGCTGGGAAAGGATTTTTAAAGTCCTCGAATTGGATCACGATTCCTGGCCACTTCTCCGTCAGTGCCACCATCAATTCATCCATGAACTCCAGCTCTTCTGCTGCGGAGACTTTTTCCCTTCTGCTCCCCATGTACAATGGATCTTCCCTCAAAGACTTGTTCCCTGTGCCCAAGTCAAGCATTAGAGGCAGCGTAGCTTCGGGTCGTATGCCTGCGCAGGCTGTATAAAGAGCCAACTTGCCCACAGGTATTCCCATACCATTGATTCCAAGGTCTCCCAGTCCCAGAATTCGACTTCCGTCTGTCACAACGGTAATCTCGACGTACGGCTGAGGCCAGTTTTGCAAGACAGATGCAATTTGTCCACGATCTGCATATGAGAGGTATAATCCTTCTGGTTGCACATAATTATGTGACCACTCGATGCATGCTTCCCCAACGGTTGGGGTGTAGATAAGAGGGGCAATGTCTTTGAGATGCTGGGTTGCCAAACGATAAAAGAGGTGCACGTTTGAATTCCGTAATCCGCTAAGGTAAAGGTATTTGTCGATGCTCTTTTCTTTTCTTTGCAGTTGCTTGAGACATCTCGAGGCTTGGGTATCGAGTGATTCGACCGCGGGTGGGACAAGGCCGTATGTGTGATTGTATCTGCGAACACCATCCGAGTGTGATGTATCGTAATCACCCGTCGCTGGTGGAGGATGAGCAGCTGACATGATACTGGTGGTATGGACGAGTCTATGCAGAGATACAGTGTAGATAGGAAACGGAATCCTATCCTTCAATGATCGTGAGATGCTTGAGAGACGGAGCCCGCAATATCCGAGTCTTTGCATTGATCAGAGCTTTGAGGGGAACGGATGTATTAGTACTACTGCTTTGACCTTTAGACAAGGGTCTCACAAACCCTCTAGTACCGTATCTAGTAAGATCCACTATCTTACTGGGTAAAGGCACCGACAATCCGGTCACCGCAACCTGCATGCGGCTGGCTTTGCCCTAAAGCCTCCACCGAGTGATGGCTCAGGGCCAATTGGTAGATTTTGTGTGCAGGCAAATGAGCAAAAAGCAAACACTAACTAATCAGCGGAAGGATATCCACAATTTCTGGAAAGGGGCCGAGCCGCGTACAAAGTTTGGGACTCGAGCACACGACCCACGCACACGCCACGAGAAAAAGCAAATAGATCGACGGCTAGTGCAGCGGCAGCTAACGACGCTTAGGGCTAGAGAGTTCTGACGTAGAGAAGGTCTCTACCCAATTACCAACTTTGAGGGCTCCCAGCGCGCCAGGCTCCAGATATCTCCGCAACGACGAATCCTTCGTTACATCACCTCTTTTCTTTGCCTGCGTCACTGGTACCTCTTTCACAATACATAGACCAGCTCACTCTGCCGTGATCTTGTTTCCGTTCACGCCTTACTTGCACTCTCTTGACAAGCTCCCAAACGCCTTTTCAATATGTCTTCTTGTCTGGGTTTCCGCAAGTCCAAGGGTGAGGATACAGAGGCATTGCTTCCACAATATGCAGACGAAACCAGTTTGCAAAGGTCTTTGCATCAGAAGATGCACAGCTATCAGATGATACGGGCCTTATCTGCAGGTTTCATGCCATCTACAGAACAGCTCATCATCAATCTCCGTACACTCCTTGCTTCAGACGTTTTGAATCCGGACAATCCGGACCTCAGTGACTCGGGTCGACTTTTGTTGAAGTTCTCCAAGCAATGGCTGTCGCAGTTCATTGAAGCTTTGCGTCACAAGAACGACGATGACCAAATCCAGGATTTCATATGGTTCCTCTCGAAATCGAGAATCTCGCTGGATACTGAGGATCTCACTAAATCAGCCAAGAGCGTCAAGGCAAAGGCAGATGCAACCGCTGGTACGTCACTCAATACCTGAACGGAGATGTCAATTGCTGAACAGCGTCTAGCCTACGAAAGCCTACGTACAGTTGGCAGCCTGCTCCTCACAAATTCTGACTTCCGTATATTTCTTGGCGACATGGGTACAATTGGCCGTCAAGTGTTCGCAGATACCGCCTTTTCGCTCTCCAATGTTGCTGAAGAAGCTGGAAAGAAGCTAGAGCCCTCCGAACAGGAAAGCAAAACCATAGTTGAGCCTGGATCTGAGCAAGGACCTCCACCTACAGTGGGTGATTTGAGCAACGGGGCTGCAGATGTGTCTAAAGTCGTGGGGAATGGCTTGGTCAAGACTGGGAAAGAGGCGTTCTCAAGCTTGCAAGAGAACGTGTCGGGGGATCAAAAAGAGACTTTACTGTATCGTTTGAAAGAGGCTGTCCTCAAGCTGCGAAAGCGGAACGACTACTCGGACTCGGTTTCAACACTGGGCTTATTGATCAAAAGATATGCTTTGGCGTACTCAAGGGCGGTAGATCAGACCATTAGCACCGCACAAGAAGATGTGAATACCAATCCTGAGCTCGACAGAGCCGTCAAAAACGCCTGGTCGCTAGCGAGCTCCTTTGGGGACAAAGAGCAATGGAACCTACTCGAGCAGAAGGTAAACAAAGTCATGGAACACTCCCAGACAGATCCGGAATTCGAAAACCTTATGATGGACGTCGCCAGTTCGGTGCAGAAGCTCTTGAGCGACCCTGATTTCTTTGATTCTATGGATCAGAAGATACAAGAATTGCGTGAGAAGGCGAAAGAGATTGACACCGAGTCTACGCTCCGCAAGGACATCAATGACGCTCTCTCCCAGATGCAAGCCACCTTCAACTCGGTCCTTGCAGATAGTGACGTCTCCAATCTCATCTCCACGTCTACCAAAATCTTCAATATCCTGTCGCCTCTCCACGCGAATACAAATAAAGATCTAATCCAAGACTTCCTTCACGTTTTTATCCCACTCCTAATTCAGGCAATCCAATACATTCCCATCCCACGCCTGGAGATTTCAGTCCCAGAAATCGATCTGCTTCTTGAAAATCTAATCATTGAGCCTGGCCGCACGGTCAACCAAAGTTCCTTCCTCCCCTACAAGCTTCTCATCAAAACATACAATGATCTCGAGATCCGCAAAGCTCACACTCTTCGCACCACTACTTCTACAACCAATCTCGTGACTGTTGCTATCAATGGTCTCTCAGTCCGCGCAGACGAAGTTGGCTTCTGGCTACGCGCTCACCCTGGGCTTATTCATCTGGCAGACGAGGGTATTGCATCTTTCCAGCTTGACGAGCGTGGGATCGACATTGCAATTGACATGGAAATTGGCAAAGAGAAACTTGAACAAATCCTGACATTGAAAGCTGTCCGTGTTCACGTCCATAAGTTATCCTACCAGCTCCGCAAAAGCAAATTTTCTTGGCTGGCATGGCTCATCAAGCCGATTGTCCGTCCCATCGTACGTCGAGTCATGCAAAAGCAACTTGCCACAGCTGTCTCTGACGGTATTCACGCTGCCAATCGCGAATTGCTGTACGCACGTGAGCGCCTCCGAGCTACGCGCATCTCAGACCCACAAGATATCCGTACTTTCATCAAGGCAATTATCACTAGGCTCACACCAGAGGAAGATCCGGATGTGTATACCGCTGTGGGAGTTACACCAAGCAAAGGCAAATTCAATGGGGTGTACGCTCCGGGAAGCGTAGTAAAGCTGTACGAAGAAGAGGCAAGGCAGGCTGCTGAAAGGGTAGACGACGCGACTGTTGGCGGTGGCTGGCGCAATCAGATTTTTGACGTGCAGACAGCTATGATGGGACAGTAGGGCGAGTGAAGACTGGGCAACTCGTTTTCCACTTCATCATTGTGTCAGGTGGTTTGCATTAAAAGATTGTTATGGCTTGGGATGAAAGATTGTAAACTTGAAAAGCAAACGCATGATGACTCAGTACGAAAGTACGGCTCTGAGGGAAAATTACGTACTCAATTGGCAATGACACATATATGGGAAGTGCTGGGAAAAGCGATGTCTGTACATGAAAGACGGGAAGATGATAGGATTGACATTAGCTTTGCATAATAGCACTGACATGATTCAGACCCTCTTGAGATTGTATTTTCCGAGCACTGCTTGTAACCACAATGTTCTGGTACATCGAGCGCCATGCCAGCACCAAGCAAGACTAGGAGATTGTTCCGCAAACTCGCCACTGTACATACAAATCACAAGTGCTCCTCACCCTCTCCTCTATGTGTGCGGTTTCTTATCTTCATACGCCTCCGTGACATTCAACCCCAACCCATTCGCATCCAAATACAACTTATTCTTCCCGCCAGCTTCCTGAAGTATCTGTGCAATATTCCTCGCATTCTCGATTCTCCTAAGATCCACGTAACTCCTGCTCTTCTTGATCGCATCACCAATAAGCTCTGCGGAGCGGGCTTCACCCTGAGCGCGGACAACGGTAGCTTGCTTTTCTTGGCGGGCTTTGTCGACGACGAACGCGGCGCGTTGAGCTTCTTGTTGAGCTACTTGTTTGGCTTCGACTGCTGCGGTGAATTCGGGAGAGAAGGCGAGGTGCTGAATGCGATTAGTAGGAGCTCCCTAGATGTATGTGGGGACAGAGAGAAAAGGGAGCATACCGTCAGAGAAACATCATCGAGGATAATGTTAAACTTTGAAGCTCTCCTCGAGAGGTTCTCTCTTACTAATCTTGCAACATTCTCACGCTGTGTGATCAGCTGGCTAGCGTTGAATTGAGCTACCACGCTCTTGAGAACCTCGTTGACAATAGATGGTAAAACGCGCTCGTCGTAGTCAGTGCCTAGAGTACGGTAGATCATCGGAAGAGCATTGACGGCTGGTCGGGAGAGGACACGGCAAGTTATGTTGACCATTTGCAGGTCTTTGGTTCCGGTGAGGGAGGCAACGTTGCGTGGTTTGGCGCGGACGTCGTAGGTTATAGGAGTTTCGAACCATGGAATCTTGAAGTGGGTTCCTACAATATGTCAGTCCCCAGGTAAGTGTATCTGAGGCACGTGCAGATTGTACCTTCATTGAATATCTCGGTCTGCACACCACCTATCCTCGTGTATTTGATGGCTCGATGACCACCATCCACTGCTGCTGTTTAGCTTCAACATCGAAGTGAGCATCAACAAAGACTACAGTACCGTTGAACAGAGCATTATTGACGACGACTACACCGGTCCCCAGGAGGATCAAGCCAACAGCTCCTCCGAAAAAGTTCCTAGGGCCACCAGGTAGGCCCCCACCTCCCCTTTGCTGCGCTTTGTTCAGCCCTTGTTGGAGCTTTCGGAAGATATCTCTCGGATCTTGTGCCATCTTGAGATTTCTTAGAGATTAGACGGACAATGACAGGAATGGTGAAAGAGAGGTCGATCAATCTACATTTTGGCTCATTCTGAAGCGTCGGGATCGGTCAATAAATTTTCCGCATCCTGCCATTGACGAATAAGGTAAGTAACGTAGAGTCAAGGCACGTCTTTCTTTGTTTTGATGCTCCCGGAATATAGCAAAGGTGTCGCACTCTCTGTTAAGGCTCTGAATACTACGAAGCTATTGTTGAAAAAGAATCCGCTGTTTCAACAAGGCACAGTTCGGAGCAATTGAGTAGAGCAGACTGAGATCAGGAAAGAGCGGCTTGAGACTATGGCAGACAAGGCTGGCAGAGTCGTCTTCATCGGTAAGCACGGTCAAAGTGAAGCAGACGTTCAATTCACTAATCTCATGCAGGAAACATTCCATATGGTACAACACCTCATCCCCCAGCTCCACCCAGGAACAACATTAACCAATCCCAGGCCTTACCGAAGAGCAGATTGTCCATACCTTCAGCACAGCAGGCCAAGTGTTGAATTTTCGCCTCGTCTACGACAACGAAACAGGTCGACCAAAAGGCTTTGGCTTTGCCGAATTTGCAGACACAGACTCCGCCGCCTCAGCAGTACGGAATCTCAATAACTACGAAATCATGGGCCGCGAACTACGAGTCGATTTTTCACACGTCGGAGGCAAAGACGATGCAGCTCCGGCAGGCTATAGTGCACAGCAACAGCCACAGCCACCACCTCAAGCTCAACCTCCCAATGGGTACCAGGCGCCTGCTCCCGGCGCTCTCCCACCTCTACCGCCAGGTGTAGATCTTCAACCCGGCATCACGTGTCCAGACGCCATCTCCAAAACGCTCTCCACACTACCAATGCCTCAACTCCTCGACGTACTCAAACAGATGAAGGGACTCGTAATGGGTGACCCCGCACGCGCTACCGAGCTTCTCAAACAATCGCCACAGCTCTCGTACGCCATTTTCCAAGCTCTACTCCTCATGAACCTTGTCGACACCTCCGTCCTCGGCTCCGTCGTTGAACAAGTCCACCAACAGCCAGTGCAGCCACCAATACAGCAGCAACAGTCCATTCCTCCTCCTCGTCCAGTCCCAACTTACCAGCCTCCACCACCTCAGCAGCAGCAGTATCCTCCTTACCAGCAGATGCCGGGGCCAATGCACCAACCTACGCCGCCTGTGCACAATCAGCCGTATCAGCAGCCGCCACCTGTTCAGCAACCACCGCCGTTGGTACAGCCTGGTCAGGAGGAGCTGTTGAAGCAGGTGCTGGCTATGCCACAGCACCAGATCGACCAACTACCCCCACCTGAAAGATCACAGATCATGATGTTGAGGCAGCAGTTTGGGGGACAGCGGTATTGAGGGCTCGCACAGCTCGCAGGGCTCAGGTGTGGAAAAACCTTTATCTTCAAACCACGAGCGCCACTGCATGCTGTCAGTAGAGAGTGGGATTCCCTTCCGTAAGAATTAGCGAGGCGTATGGCGACTTTTGCTAAATAGACCCAATAACTTAGGGCCGAAACAATGCGCAAAGCTAGCTGCAACACTACCGATGGATGGCTTGCACTGTTCGTACACCGTGAATGTGTGACATGTCGTTTTAGAAGGGAAACACAGCCTATCTATATCTCTACACCAATATGAGATTCAAACTATCGCGGAAGACCTCACCCTGGTATCATCGTCGACGCCCGCAAACTAGCTTGGAAGAAGCCCGATCAAGCTAACAGAATCATGGCAACAGGCCTCTTAGCAACCCGATAATCAATGCCCATTAGCCTCGCCATTCACCACATTACCACCCTTCCCCTTTGACAAAGCCTGACTTTGCGGCGGCTGTCCCATCTGTGCCAACCAGCTCGGGGGCGCTATCCCCGTCTGCTCGTTGATCGTCGACAACAACGGCGGTAAAGACGTCATGATATTCCGAATCGCGCCCATGCCATCCTTCGAAGAGCCTGCGCCGTCGCCGGTGTTCCAGCACGTGATCTTGGGCTGCAGTCCGTTGATAGCGGAAGCGTTTGCTTTGGCGAGTTTCTCGTATGTGTTGTCTTGAAGCATCATGTACTGCAGCAGTCCGTGAGGTCCGCCGAGCACATCGGACATGTGACCGTATGCTTTGGCCATCTCGGTCATGGCCTCGGCTTCTTTCTTCTTGGCAAAGAATGAAGCCTCTGCTTTCGTGACCACGGCTTCGGCGGCCTTTTTCTCGGCGTAGAGAGAAGCTTCTGCCCCTTTGGCAATGCGGAAATCTAAAAATTGGAGTCAGATGCCTTTCGTCTCAAACAGGGAGAGGCCTTTTTCCAAGGTTGACGTGTTCGTCGAGCGCTAGATGAAAGGGATGTAACTCGTGAATACTAATGGTGGAAAGGCCATCGAGCCCACAAAAGGTACACAATCTATCGACTTACAAGCTGCTTCTGCGTCCTGTCTTTGCTTGTACAAGAGACCTTCTGCGCTCTTTGTGTCTGCATACAACTTGGCTTCGG
>JAABUW010005018.1_pt1 | contig 17566 bp, 1 predicted proteins | sample 5560081 | NCBI WGS metagenome assembly JAABUW01 (sample SAMN10711882, study PRJNA513363) | rock metagenome | isolation source: Antarctica rocks | place: Antarctica: Victoria Land, Knobhead sud | reverse complement strand
GAAACATGAATGGTCTCAATATATTTATAAGCCATCCTCCACCTGTCAATCCCCTATGATCCTCGCTAGCCCATGAGGGCAAGGTCATCTCTCGCAGGCATGCAACTAACATCTTCTATCTCTTTAATCGTCAGAAGATCGGTCATCCCCCTTGATCAACACTGTCATCTGTAATATGCGGAAAGAAGAAAATTTTCCAGCTTATCTAAGAGTCTTATAGCATATGGTCGTTTTCACTCTACGTGTCAAATTTCACGCAGGTAACATAGATTCGAGCGTACATCTAGTATATGAGTTTGATAGACTTGAAATAATGCAGCTCTCGGTAAAGCAGTGACGTCTAAAGTAGAAAAGAAGAAGACTATCGTCACTGTCAAGCTAACAGTCAGATCTTCAGTCAATTAATGCTTATTCTTCAAGTTATAAATTATAACAGCTTTTCTTTAGCAGATTTGATTATTTGACTCAGTGATAGAGCGTGCTACAAATTTGATAAAATAGACAATTAATTTTCTGTCGTCTAAATATAAACGATTAAACCGGATTTCAATTATAGTTGCTTTACTCGTCTTTATCTTTAGAACTACATTACTTTCGAATAATTAAGTTATTTTCGCTTTTGTCAAAGAAAAATTGCGCGAATGCAATTCTATCCTTATCTTTATTCTTATTCGTGCCCTAACACTTGTTTATTATCTTATTTGTTGCGTTCAAAAGTAAATTACTTTTTGACGTCTTAATAACGATCGCAACGTCTTAAGAATCCTAGTTTAATATAAATCGCTAAGAAAAATAAGGAAAGAGATTTAAGGTTAAAGATTTAAAGAGTTGTGCGAGATAAGAAGAGTAAAGTATTTGGAGTATCTACCATATTGTTGTATTCTAGCGCGACTATCTCTTTGTAATTATCTAATGTTGTTAGGAACAAAGAATTAAGACAAGACTCTTGTCTTTCGCCAATAGTTGCAATGTTGGGCGAGAGTCAACTCTCTCAATTATCGATTGCGACTTAAATTTGCGAGCGCGCAATCGACTTAATAATAAGATTTATAGAATCGCAAATTATATTGCTAAAACGTTTAGAAAGTAGACTTTTTGCGAACATTGCTAAGATCTAGATTGTGTCAATGTTAGTTAACGATAAGAAGAATAATCTATATCTTTGTCTTAGTTCTTAGACGTGTCGCGTTAAGTCTCTTTGAGTTAACAATTAACAAGTAGTCTTCTAGCAATACATTTAAGTTCAAAACCTTGTATTTTTAGTTAAATCGCATTATTTTGCGAGTCGTCTATATATTTTTGACGTATTACGATTTTTTCTTCTCTATATTTATCTTTGCGACGCAATTATTATTTTATTATTATTGTTGTCAATTAAAGCGCTTAATTCGACAATATATTTGCTTTTACTCTATTTGCTATACTATATTATATATATATAATTTTAAAAACAATATTTCTTTAATTTATTATTCTTTTTTAGCTTATTTTTAATATTAAAATTTAACTATTATTTAATTAATTTAATAATTGTCTTTGTTATCTATTTTTAATTAATAAGTTTATATAGATAGACAAATCTTCGAATATAATTTAATATATTTTAGATGCGTTAATTGTAATAAACTTGTAAAAATATACTTTTAATATAAAGATAAAAACAATAAAAGATTGTTAATTTTTTGCAATAAATTAATATTTTTGTTTGTTTAATAATGCGACTTGTAATTTTACAACTTTTATTAAAATTAATTTTAATTAAAGATAACAATAGTTGTATTAATAATAATATATATTTATATTAATAACAAAGTTTATTTTTGCAATATTTTTAAACAACAATAACAATAAAGATATTTTCTTTATTAATAAAAATATAGATATACAAAATAATTAATTTGAACAAAATAACAAGTTTAAATATAATAGCAAACTTAAATCTTTTAACAATTTTAATAATATTTACAATTTTAATAATATTAAAAGAAATAATAGCGCAATATTTGTCTACAATATTAAATATATATATAATAACAAATATATTACAAACAATTTTGTAACTAAGAAAATTTAAGATTAATTTAATTTTGTATTTAGATTGCAACAAATCTAATATATTTGAACTCTATTAATAAATTAAATTAATATAATTTTATATATTAAAATTAGCTTTAATAAAAGTTTAATCTTTTAAATAATATTATTAATATATAATTTGTTAAAAGCAATATTAATTATTATACTATTTAAGATTTTAAAGACGCAACAATATTAAACGCTAGCGCAAATTCGAAATTGTTATCTCTTTATATTAAACAATAATAGTAATAATAAAGAAAGTCGAAAATATATAAAGCAAGATAAATTTATATATAATATGCGCATTTATATAAATCAAAAAATAGGGAAAAAAATTATTTATATATAATTGCAATATTTATTAATTTAGAAATAGTACTATCTAAAAAATTTAAAAATAATATACTAAGTAAATCTAATTATATTAATCGATTATATATAATAAATATTGACAAACTATATCTATATAGCAAGTAACAAAAATTTCGATTTAAATACTATAATCTTAAAATACTATATATAAGATTGTTAATTAAATTGTCTTTTAATATAGATTTAATTACTTTAAATTTAATAATACTTGCAAATATTATAAATTAATATTATTTTTCGAAGAATATATATATTGTAAAAATCTTATTAAATTGATCAAAAATCTATATTTAAATTGTTAAACTTTAAATTGCAAAAAAAGATATAACAAATCTTTAATATATTTTATTATATAATATTAACAACTTTTATAACGTTTTTAAAATTGTTATTTTTATAAATACTATTATAAAGATTTTGTAAATTATAAAATTAATTAAATTCTAAATAATTATATTAGATTATTTGTCGAAATTTATATTGTAAATAATTTTTTTTTTAACTTTATAACAAAAAATAACAAAATAAAACTCTTTAATTAATTTAAGATTTTAAGCAATAATTGTATTAATTTCTTAATATTAATAATAACAAAAACTTTTAAACTTAAAATAAACAATTCTAATATTAGAAAAATTTTCTAGTAGCTATTTTTAAATTTGTTATCTTAAATAATATAATATTTAGAGCGCGTTATATAATACAAACTTCTACAAACTTATTTTATTCTTTTTTATTTTAATTAATACAAAGAAATAAAGATTTTGTTTAAAATTAAAAAATATATAGCGCAAAATAATACAATAAACAATTCTTAAATATTAAACAAAAGACAAATAAATTTAAAGAAATATTAAAATCTTAATTGCAATATATAAAATTTAATAAATTTTAATTTAAACAAATATCTTTGCAAGTATTTATTAAATTTTTTCGATAATAAGAATTACAAAATATTAAATTATTAAAAACTTATCTATTGTTGTGTTGTATATAATCTTAATTATAATATAAAAACAAAACTATATATAGTATTAAACAACAATACAAAAAGAAACAAATTTAAAGTTTATTAATTTTAAGAGAAGTTATTGCAATAAAAATAAAACAAAGTATATAAATTGTTTTTTGTATTGTATATTTGTTACTTTCTTTTATTAATTATATCGAACAATATATTCGAAAACTTAATTAAATTCGAAAATTATATTAAAAACAAGATTTTGCTACAACAATTTGTTAATACAAAATAAATTAAAATATATAGATTTTGCAACAAAATTATATCTATTATAAAAAAAAGTTAAAATATAAATAATAATAAAGACAAAATATTTGAAATTTAGAATTGTTGTTAAAATATTGTTAATAATTGAATTAAAACATTAATTGTAAATCTAAATTGCAAAATCTTTAATATATAACAAAGAAAAAAAATAAAAAAATATAACAAAACTCTTAAAGTGTCGAAATCTAAAACAAAGAGAATTAATAAGAAAAAAATAGTTGCTTCGAAAACTAAGAAATAATTAGTCTAAAATAATTAAAAAACTTAATAAAACTAGAAATTGCTTAAGAATTTTAAAGAAATTTATATTATTTAAAATATATTATAATATTGTCGAAATATTTATAGTATTTAATTATTTTGCAATATTTAATATTGCAACTTTACTAGATTTTGCAATCTAATTTCGACGCAAATAAAAATATTATTGTTGTTGTTATATATTGTTACAATTCTAGCTCGTTATAGCTAATATATATTCTACAAAATAGTCTATAATATATAGTACAATTATCTATATATTTAATAACTTAATAGACAAATATTGCTTAATATACTAATAAGCAAACTTAATATATTTAACAACAAGTAAAACAAACAAAACTTAATATACTTAATAGCAAATATAATAAACAAAAAGAATTTTCTTTAATATATAGATTTCTTAGATATAACTTTTTTATAAATTGTATTTAACTTATTATAGATTTTTATTTATTGTTATTTTAATTTATCGAATTTCTTTTAAAATTTATTAAATATAGAAATTGTTTATAATTGCAAATTTTTGTTATTAAATAATTGTTTGTATTGTTTAAAGATATTTACAAATCTTTTTAACAATACAATTTATTTTAATATTTTTGAAAAAAATATTAGTATAATACTTTAAATATTTTAAGAATATTTATATTAAATTAATGCATTTTTATCTTAAGTACTAGCTTATTAATATTATATCAATTATCAATTATAAAAAATAACAAAATTAGAATTAATAAATTTAATATCTATTATAGAGATTGTATTAATTTAAAGAACTAGTTTATATAAATAAATATCTATTTTATCTTTTATTTTGTTCTAACAAATTAGAAAACAATTTTTGTATTAATATTTTTTAAAAAAAGAGTTTAGTATTAATTTAAATTAAATTTACAAAAATATTTAAAAAATAATAGCAAAAATTCTTATATAATATTTACAAACTTTAATAACTTTAAAAAAGAGTTTCAAAAAATCTTCAAAATATTTAACAAAAAACAAATTATAAAAAAAATAATTTAGTATTTAATTTAACAAATCTTTACAATAGATTATATTGCTAAATTTTAAAAATATATTAATCTAATTAAATAGAACAATATTATATTTATAATAATATTTTAATAAGATTTCAAAAACAATCTAAAAAACAAAATTATATATAATAAAAAAATTCTTAATAATATATTTAATTTTATTAAAGTAGTTATCGATTTTAACAACAAATTATATAAAAATATTATAAAAAAAAATACAATTAATTTTTAAAAAAAGTAGAAATCTTCTTTGAATTAACAATTAAATATTAGCAAAAAAAATCTTATTTTAATTAAAAATATAATAATTTTAATTATTATAAATTTGTATTTATAAAACTAGATTTTATTTAACAATATAAAGAAAAAAACTTTAAAAAAAAGTAAAATAATAAATTTAAAAAAATATATTATTTATATAATAAATTAAATTACTTTGCAAAAAATTGCTAATTATAAAACTTAATAAATTGTTAACAAATTAATATTATATTAAAAGAGATATTTAATAGTTAAAACAATATTAGAAAGCAAATTAATATAAAAATAAATATTTTTAAAACTAAATTAAACAACAACTACTATTTAATAAAAAATCTAAATTAATTATAAAAAGTTCTAGATAAAATATTATTAAATAAAATACTTATATCTACGCAAAAAATTAATCAAATACTTAATAAAATTATAAGAGCAAAACAATTAAAAATATTATATTTTTATTTAGTAACAAACTTAGATAACAAATATAATTAAAAGAACTTTTACAAATATCTAAATAATATTACAAAGTATCTTAATATTTTAGTTAATTTATTAAAAAAAATAAAAATAAAATAAATTATAAATAAATATAAGAAAGCGCTAAAAAGCAACGCTATTATAAAAAAAATTTTTTTTAATAAAATTAAACAACAATTAAGTAATATAAATTTATCTCAAAAAAAATAAAGAAAACAAAGAAATACGCAATATTTAATTAAACAAAATACTATAATAATTTATATTAAACTTATTTAAAAAACAAAAAAGAAATTAATTAATTTTTTAAAAAACTAAAATTATTAATCTAGTATAGAAAAAAAACTTAATATAAATAAATATTTAAAATAAAAATTACAATACAAAAACAAAAAAAAGTTTAAATTTTTTAATAAAAAATATATTAAAGAAATACAATATATTAGTCTAATAATAGTAACTAAACTTAACAATATATATATACTATTTTATTATATTAATTAAGATTAATAGTTGTTAATTTATTGCAATAATTAATTTTAATATAATAAATAATTTTATAACTAAAGCTTTTATTAAAAGAAAAAAGTATTTTATTTAAAGAAAATCTAATATATACAATCTAGTAATTGTAGTTAAAAACTTATTACTTAATAAGAATAAAAAAGTAAATAAAGAAACAAAATTATTATTGATAGCTATTTAACAATATTACAAAAAACTAATCTTTAATATAGTAGAAATAATTATTTATAATATTGTTTTAGAAATATTTTAATTAAAGCAACACAATTTAAAAGTTAATTAAAATATACAAATACTTAGATTTGCGCAATATAATTATATAATTTATATTTAATCTATATATTAATAATATTCGATAATAGATAAAAAATTAAGTCGAAAATCAATTGCAAATAGCAAGTTTATATTTTTGCAAAAAAATAATCTAATAAAGTTCGACTTAATAAGTACTAACAAAAATTAATTAAATTATAAGATTAAAATAAATAAAGAAAATTACAAATCTTTTAAAAATCTTAAACTATTTAGTATAACAAAGAAATTGCTAAAATATATATTATAAATATATAACAATTAAGAGTATCTATTTTAAGAAAAAAAAATAACAAAGACTTTTTCTAAATATTAATTATAAAATTACAAAATTAGATTTAAATTAAGCAAACAATTTATATTTAAATCTATATATATTTTATCTAAAAAAAAACTCGAAGTACTTCGCAAATATTTAACAAAAAACAAAAAAAAAATTTATTAAAAAATCTTAATTATAGATAGAATACTTAATTTTCTTTATATCAAAAAAAAATAAAATTCTTTATCTATATATTAATTATTAAAAGCTAAATAATATTACAATTAAAAATTAATATTTACTACTTAATATTAATAAGCTTCAAAATCGACTATTTAGAGTAAAATATTTTATTAAACTAAATTTATAAGAAATATATAATTAAATTAGAATAAAAATAAAAGAAAAATAAAAGATAGCTTTTTGTATACAATATAAATTATACAAATATACAATAATATTGTTCGAGTTTACAAATATCTCAACAATATATTAAAAAATAATTAATAATATATTACAACAATATTTAGATTAATTTGTTATAATATATTTAAACAATATTATAATTTATTTAAAAATTTTAAAAAAATATATTAATTATATTTTTAAAATATTAAAATATCTAAATATAAAAAACTTATATTTTAAGTTAAAGAAATACAAATTTTATTAAATTTTTTTTTTTTTTTAAATTTGTTGTTAAACAATACAAAATATATATAAATTTTAAAAAACTACAAACAATTAAAAAATAAAAATTATTAATAAATATTAAAAAAATACAATTCTTTTTAAATTTTATAAACTACAACAAAAAATTTATTAAAAACTATTTAGCAAATACAATATTATTAACAAACTTTACAAAAAAAAACATATTATAATTATAAAAATTTGTAGAAAAAAAATTATTTTAAAATCTTAAATTAGAATATTTAAAAAAGTTAATATTAAAAATATATAATTTACAATTGTTAAACAAGATTAAAATTAATATATTAAATCTAGTTATTAATATATACTTTAATTAAAGATATAAAAATATATAATATTTAATAATATATTTTTTAAAAAAATTCTTATTAGTTAAACAAAACTATAATATTTATAATAAGAAATTACTTGCTATAGTAGTTTTTTTGAAATTATAAAAAGTATATATCGAAGAATTGTTAAAATTTATAATTCTTACAAATTATAAAAATCTTATACATTTTACTATTATAAAACAATTAAACAAAAAATAAATATAATAATTAGAAAAACTTAAACAATATAAGTTTAAAATACAATATATTTTAGACAAAAATAATAACAAAGTAGATATACTTAATAGAAGAAATAATTATATAAAAACAAAGAAATTATTTAATTATAATATACTTAAGATTAACAAAAACAAATTACTATTAACAAACAAATACAAGTTAAATACTATATTATAAATACTTTAAAATAATACAAAAGAGTTTTTAATAAAAAAAGAAAAACTTTAAATATTTATTAACAAAATCGACAAATATATAAAAAAATATTATAATAAATTATTGCAAAAATATCTAAAAGTAACAAAAACTCTTTAATTTTTATATTAATATTATTAGTTTTTATAAATAAGACAAACTATTAAAATATATATTAAACAATATCTTAATTGTTAGCAAAACAAATATAATACGTATACAAACTATAATAAAATTTAATATTAAGAATTATTTAAATTGCTATAAAATAAAGTTACAATAAACTTTATTATTAAATTGTCAAAATTAACAAACTTAACAACTAAAAACAAATATAATTTAATACTAATAATAATTAATAAACTTATTAAGTACTTATATATTATTATATATAAAGAGAAGTTTATTGCAAAACAACTAAAATATATTATATTAAATTAATTTATATAATATTACAATATATTTAAGAGATTAACTAGTAATAAAGATAAGCTTTTTATATTTAACTATTAAAAGATATTTCTTTTAATATTAGATACAAGACTTTAAATATCTATTATCTATTATTTAATTATAAATAATTAGACAAAAAGAACAAATTAAAGTCTTAAACAATATTTAAAATATTATATTAACAATATTTATAATAATTAAGTATTATTTTTATCTATAATACAACTAGTATTTAATACAAAGATTTCAAATATTACTAAAATAACTTTATTTTTTGTTAATTATAACAAGAAATTTAATTTTTTCGAAAAAAAATATATATATTTATTTGCGCAATTAATTATCGAAAAAATAACAATATTAAAAAAGATATATAATAATATTTTAAGAATACAAAAGAAGTTAATCAAATATTAAAATAAAAAACAAAAAACAATATTTTAGCTAAAAAAGAAAAATAAAATATATCTTTTTATAAAAAATCTTAGAACAAAGAAGTTAAACAAGAAATTAAATTATATTAAAGTTAAATTGTTTTTTGTTAAAAAAATTAAAAAATTAATTAATTACAAACTTAACTTATTTAAGAACGTTAAAGTATTTTTAGTATTTTATATATTATTGTTAAAACTAGTTAATTTAAGTATATTTATACAAGAAACGTTTTATTATAAATTACAAAAAAAAATCGATTTAAGATTAAGAAAATTTTAGAATAGTAAAATTAACAATATTTTGTAAAGTAGAAAGAGTATTTTATAACAAAAAATATATAAAAATCAATTAACAATTTTAACAATTATAATACTTTTATCTAGAAATTTTATTAATATTCGAAAAATTATTTAGTATAACAAAAAAAAATTAAATAATAAGAGATATTTTAATTAAAGTATTCGCAACAAAACAATTCGACAATTCTATAATATTTAATTTCTTTATATTAAATAACAAATATTATATTTTTCGCTTTATCTTTGTATTAATTTTCTTTAAGATTTTTTTATTATAAAGCAATTGCGTAATTATAATTATTAATACAATTTTATTCTTTATTATTTTAAAAAATAGATTTTTTCTAATATAATTTAAAAAAGTTTACAATATATTTATATACAATTTGTTTGCGCAAATATATTTCGAATACTTTAAATAAAATAACAAATTTTTTATAACAATATAAGATTTGCTAATATAGTAACAATATTTATAAACAAAATTAACAAATATTTTGTAACAATCTATTTCGAAAACAAAACAAATATAATTTTAATAAAAAAATATAATATATAAGTATTTGTTTTTCGAAACAAAAAAATTTAAAAAAAAAATAGTATTACAATTCTAGTTTGTTACAACTAGTATATATTTTATAAAATAATTTATAATATATAGTACAATTATTTGTATATTTAACAATTTAACAAATAAATATTACTTAATATACTAGTAAGCAAACTTAATATATTTGATAACAAATAAAACAAACAAAATTTAATATATTTAACAACAAGTATAACAAATAAGAAGAATCTTCTTTAATATATAATTTTTTTAAATACAACTTTTTTATAAATTGTGTTTAACTTATTATAGATTTTTATTTATTGTTACTCTAGTTTATTGAATTTCTTTTAAAATTTATTAAATATAGAAATTATCTATAATTGCAAACTCTTGTTACCAAGTAATTGTTTATATTGTTTAAAGATATCTACAAATCTCTTTAACAATACAATCTACTCTAATATCTTTGAAGAAAGTATTAACATAATATATATTGTTTAACTAATTTTAGTTTAAGAATTGCAATATTTAATATTTATACAATTGTTGCAAATATATTTTTATTGTTACAAATTATATTAACAAACGCAATTGTTAATAAATTTATTATGCATCTAGCAATATTACTTAAGTTTAAAAAAGCACAATTGTAATTAATATCTATATATTAAAAATAATAAACAAAATTAAAATAATAGTATTGTTAAATAAATATTAAAAGTTATTTAGCTAGATTAAGATAACTAGATCGTTAAATTAAGTTAAAGTATTTGAAGTTAACAACAAATAAAATAAGATAACAAGAAACAAAAGACATAAAATATTAAGAAAAATACTCTTAAATATAATTGTTGTATTATTTATATTATTAAGAATGCATTTTTAAATAAAGAGAAAAATATTAAAGCAATTTCTTAAATAGTTGTTGTATAAAATTGCGCAATATAATTTGTCTTATTACAATAACTTCGAAACTAGAATTTATAATATTGTATAATTGTTTTTAAAATATATATTTATCTTTTAATATTTGTTATTGTATAAATTATAATATATATACTTTTACAATATTGCAAAACATATTAATACTCTTATTTTAATATATTAAATTTTAAAGACAACTATTTATAAAGATAAGTTTTTTGTATTTAACTTATTATATATTATTTGCATTTATTAGTTGACAAATATATCTAATTAATTATTTGTTATTTTTGTAAACAAAGTAGAGTTATCTAGTATTTGTATTGTATTAAACTTATTAATATTTAATATAAAAAATAGCAAAATATTATTAATCTTGTTTTGTACAAAGTTGATTATTATTATATTTGCAACTTATTTCTTATTATATTAAAATATATTTTTGCTTAGTAATATAAGACTCTTGTTATATAGATTAAATACAAAATAAAAAAAAAACAATCTTAATTTGTATAAAGTTGCACAAGAGATTTTTGTATTAAATTTTTAACTATATTTCAAATTTTTTTTATAAAAAATTTTGATAAATACTTGTTTAAATTTGATTTTTTAAATATAGATTTAATAAAGTTTTTTAAGTTTATAAAATATAAATTGTTAAGAATTTAATTTTCGAAAAAAGTATTATTGTTTTTAGAAAAATAAATACAATTGTATTAAAATATTTTTAAATTATTGTTTAACAACTTTAACAAACAATTTGTCTCAAAATTAATATCTTTTTTATTATATAAGTTTACGAGATTGTTTTGTAATATAATTTGTTGCAATTTTATTAAAATTGTTAACATATTAATAATATAAAGTACGTATAATAGTATTTGTATATATTTAGAAATATTAATTGTATTTAATTAAAAAATAATTGTAATTTATTAAAGCGCATATTATAATAACTTAATATTTGTATATTTAATAATATATTGCAATATAAAATAGATTTTTATATAAATATAGAAGTTGCGATAATTTTTTTACTCTTTGTTGCACGCAAGTAATTGCATTTTTAATATAATTAATATTGAAAAGATATAAAGTTTGTTGCTTATTCTTTCTAGTATTTCTATTTAGCTATTTTGTTTATTAGCAATTTAATAATTAAGTTAATCTTGTAAGTTCTCGATTTAATTTAAAAATATATTTTGTTTTTGCAATTAACAAATCAAAAATTTTACAATACAAAATTAATAGTTATAAATAATTAAATTTTTTAGTACTTAAAAGTTCTTTGATTGTGTTACTTTTTGTTAATAGTTTTATTTATTAGCAACGTATTAAAGTATTAATAAATCGAATATATTTATGCTATTTTAATAAATTCTATATATAAGTTGAAGTATATTTAATTGCAAGTATTACAAATTTAATTTAAGCAAAATTTAATTAAAGCAATTAAACAAATAATCAAAAATTTTATATTGCAATATTTTAATAGATTATATATATAATTAGATTTTAAAATCGACAAATACAAGACGCAAATAAATTTAATAACAAGAGTTATTCTTTTTAATATAAAATTGCTTTAAAAAGATATTTTTCAAAATTTAAATATTGTTTATTGTAGTATTCTTGTTCTTAAATATAGATTTAAGTAATTTTATTATTGTTTTCTTTAATTTAAACTTTATAAGCAACAACATATTTATTAATTATAAAAAACAACAATTTTTTTATTGTTTATTAATAAATAAATACTTAATAATTAATTTTAGATACGCGTATTTAATCTAATTCAAGTTAGTACAATTAATAAATTTTGTTATATTAACTCTTAATATATTTCTATATTTGTTTAGTTTAATTCTAGCTTCTTTGCGATTTTAATTACAAAGAGTTGATTTACACTAGATTGTTACAAGTTTTGTGTCAATAATTTTTTCTTAAAATTAAGCTCTTTAAATATTAAAGATATTGTTATTAATCTTAATTTAATCTTTTTGTTTATATATTTATCTTTTCTTTTTTCTATATATTTAAAGTTATTATATATATTAATTTTGTTAAATCTTTAATCTATTGTTCGAACTCTTTGTTGTATTTTTTTTGCAAAAATATTTGTTTGTTGTATTAAAATATTATATAACAAAACTATTTTATATTTGTTAAAAGTATTAATTATTTGTTATTAAATTTTACTTTTGTATATATATATTTTAAATAAATTTTGTAAATTGTTTGTCTTTTTAAGTTGTTTTTTGTAATATAATAAATTTATAAGTATAATATATATATTAATAAGCAATATATTATTAATATTAAATATAATTAGCAATTTTGTTTTTATATTTGTAACTTCTATTATTTTTAATTATATTAAGATAGATCTTTTAATTGCTAAGTAAATCTTATTAATTGTTACTATTGTATTTCGCTTATTAGTTTTAATTAGAAGTATATATATAATATACGTAGACTCTTTATATAGCATATTAATTTTGTTGTATAAAATTTATATTATTTAGTTTTAGCAATATTGTTACAATAGATAGTTTTATTGCTCTTTTTTAATATATATTGTAAAATTAATTCGAACAAAATAATTGTTGTATACGAATTTTACAAATATATTATTCGCTTTTTGTATTTTTTTATCTAATTAATTTTAAATTTGTTTGTATAGTATTGTTAAAAAGAATCTTAAATTTAGTTTAAACAATTTTATTAATTTTAATACTATTATTATCTTTTTTTTATTATTGTATTTTAATCGATTTTTAAAGTTATAAAGTAGTAAATATAAACAAAACGTTTTCGACTATTAAACAAAATAAGTATAAAATAAACTTGTAGCTTAGAAGAACAATAATACTATTAAGAAGAATAAAGATAAAGATAAAAATAAAGACACAAATCTATAATATAAACGCGTCGTATTTGTTGTAATAAATAATAATATATAATATTAAAAATAATTCGAATATAAAGATAAAATTGCTCGCAAACAAAAAAAGAGAGATAAAAAATAATATATAGCAAAGTTGCATTTTAAATTAAACAAAGATAAAATAAAAACTAATAATAATATTATATAAAAGAAGAAAATTCTTAATAGATTCTAATTAGTTTAAGATAAAAATAAAAACAATAAAAATATTATTTTAAACTTTTTATATAATTAAGATTGTTGCTTAAGTTAAAATTAAATAATAATTAATATACAAAAGATTAAATATACTTAATTCTATATTAGTATTTTATTCGAACTTTAAATGTTTAGGAATTCGATATTAGTTAAAGAGACAACTTAGAAACAAATAAGTCTCTAAAAAAAATTTAATATTACAAGCAACAATTGATCTTAATTGCGTACTATATATTGCAATTATATATTATTATAATTACTTTTATTTTATATATTATAAATTAATATTAATATAAAGTATAGTTAATTGTTATATTGCAAATGCAATTACTTATTGCGCAATAGATATTTCAATAGTATCTTCTATATCTATCGCGAACAATAATATATATTAATAGCTATATTTTATTTGTTTCGATTTCTAGTTTATTTATACAAACAAATAAATTTTACAATATATAATTTATAATAATAGTATTGTTAAATTATAATTGTCGCGTTAATAGAGTAATTGCAATATTTTTGTTGTTGCAATATATTAATTGCAATACAATTAAATAAATATTTATTTTTATATATTTATCTTGTTGTTAACGCAAACTATTAATCGAAATACGTTCTATATTATAGATAGAAAGTAAATAAAATACAAACTATATTGCGTTTAACACGTTCTTTTAAAACAATTAAATTTAAATTTATTAATATTTTGCAATCTTTATTTTTTAAACTTTAAATATAATTTTTATATTATAATATCTAATTTGCAATATCTAATTTGTACTTTTTATTTTGCAAATTTTATATTATTTTGCTTAAATTAAAATATTAAAGATAAAAATATTAAAATTTGTATTATATTTAAATATTTAATTTTATTGTTGCAACTAACTATTTAGTATATACTCTTTTACTATTGTTTGCAAAAATAACAATATAACAAACTTATTGCTAGATAGAAACAATAAAATAGTTTATTATTATATTAATATTTAAATATATTATATATTTAAATCTAAATTTAAAAACAATTTGTTTAAAATATTTAATATCTATTTGAATCTTAATTAATTGTTCGATCTCGATAAAATTTACTACAAAATTGCGAAAATTATCTCTATTATTATATAGAGACACAAAGAATTGCAAAAGAAACTCTTAATAAAAAAGAAACAAATATAGAAAGTTGAAGACAAACTAATATATAACTAGAATTAATAAAAGCTTGTTTTATAAAACAAATAAATTATTTTTTTGCTATATTTACGTATATTAAGTCTTGTCGATCTTAGCTAATAATAGTAGCGTTATCTTTTCTTGCAATTATAACGCAAGCAATATATTAATTTCTATTATTATGTATCTTAATTATATTTGCGTACGCATCTTAATTTTTAACAAAAATAATAACAAGATTGTTAATATTTATTTGGGAAATTAGTTTTATAAAAGAAATACAATATACAAGATAGTAATCAATAATATATTAAAATATTAAATTACATTAATAAATAAAGTAAATAAAATAAGTTTATTTTTAAGATCGATTTGTTATTATCTTTTTAGTACAATTAGAAGAATATTTGTTTAAATAAAATTATTAATTAGTATATAAACTTTATTCTTTTACAATATTGTTGCAAAGTAATATTTATATAGTTAGTTGCAATTAATTTGTAGCAAGCAAATAAATATATTTCTAATCTTTTGTTATAAAGAGCAACTACTATATAGAATGTATTAGATAGAAGCAAATCTAAATAAATAATGCAATTATATTGCTTAAGCAATCGATCTACAAAACACAAATAATTTATTAGATAGTATTAATTGTTTTTTAGTATTAATAACTTAATTTCTTAATATTAAATCTAAATAAATATTATTTTTGCAATTTAATACAATCTTGTCTCTAATACTTTGCTCAATTATATTATAAAATATAATATAATAATAATACAATTATATATTGCTCAACTTTATTGTAACTCGATATTATATATTGTATAAGCACAAATTGCGTTTAAGAATCGCAATACGTATCAATATAAAACAAAATAATATTGTTATAATTAAGTAATAGAAGCGTCAAATTATACTAAATAATATAATGCAAATAATTTTATAATTTCGATTCTAATTTTTGTTCGACAATATTAGTTTAATTTTAGTTAGTCTTTTAAAATTGTATTGCGTTAATTAATTATATTTTACTTAATAGAAACAATTATATTTAATATAAAGTTATTATTAAAGACTTTAATACTTTAATTGCGAAGAAATTAAATATTGTACAAATTTAATACAATCTAGTTAGTTTATATACTCTTGTTAGTTTTTACGTACAATTATTGTTAGAGATATATATCGAATTTATAACAATATTAATTAACTTGCGTTTGTATTATCTTTGTTAATTTCTTTATTTTAGTTTGTTTTGTTGCTATTTTTATTTATAGCTTTAAACGTAACAAATATATTAAATATATTTGAACAAATAGATTACAATAATATTTTTAGTAAATACAATTGTAATAAGTGCGAAAATTAAGTATTTAATAATAACAATTAACAAGCTTTGTTAATTGCTACAATATAAATATACGTCGCGCAACTTAAATACATCAAATTATATATAAAGACGTTGTCGTTAAAATATTACAGAAAATTCAAGTATATATTTATATATTTATAAAACTTGTTGTCGAAAACAAGATAAAACTCTAAATAAATAAATTATTCCAATAAGTTTCGCAAATATTAACAACAAATACATAAATATACGTAATATATTTTATATTATTGTAAAATTGTTATATTTAATTGTCGACAAATTTAGCTCTATTAATTATTAAAATTGTTGCAACTATTTTTATAGTTAAAGTTTAAATATTTACTTTAATTTATATTTAAAATTAACTACTTTTTAATCTTTAAGCAAAATATAATACTTTAAAAGATTGTTATATTAATTAGCATAAAATATATTTTGTTAAGTTGCATTCTTATATTATTAATTTATTTCTATTTTATTATTGCTAGATTCGACAATATATACAAATTTAACTATAATTATTTAGCAAATATAACAAATTTAAATATAAAAGATTTATTGTTAAGATTAGAATATTTAGATTGCAAATAAGTTTAAAATTGTACAATTAATTATAAACATTAAATTGTTTTAAATAATTTATAAAACTTATTGTTGTTTTGTTGTTATATATATATTTATATTTAAAAGAGAAACTAACATATATATTGTAATTAACAAATGTTAATTAACAATATTTAGATTGTTAAATAAATTTGCACTTATATTTTACTATATATACAACTTAATAAATATAATTTAAATCTTATTATTGTATTGTTTAAGCATTAATATATATTGCTAAAAATTAATATTAATTA
>JAABUW010005016.1_pt1 | contig 17581 bp, 23 predicted proteins | sample 5560081 | NCBI WGS metagenome assembly JAABUW01 (sample SAMN10711882, study PRJNA513363) | rock metagenome | isolation source: Antarctica rocks | place: Antarctica: Victoria Land, Knobhead sud | reverse complement strand
TTGAGCCTTGAAGCCACAGCTCTGGAGGACCCGAGTGGCATTCTCATCCACCAGCTGCGTCAGGTGTTGCTGGATGTCCTTTGTCAGAACTAAATGCTTGCTCTGGCAGCAATCTTGATCCTCAAGCACAGAGCGTATAGCTGCCAGGCAGTTGATCAAGAAGATATGCTCAGCAGCTGGCTCAGGACTCTTGCCAGCTCTGCACGGCACAGTACATTCAGCAATGGTGGCTGAGTCACAAATACCAACATCTGCCAGTCTCTGTTTCTTGTCATGACTCAGTAGCCATTGGGCAGCTGCTTACAGTCCACAGATTTATTGCAAGAGCATTTGAGTAATGGTGAGCAGTTGAGTGATTGTGTAACAATTTACAAGCCGCCGTGATGTCTAACAGACAGACAGCTGCTGTTACCTTTTGTCGCTAAGCAAGGCTGAACTGTTTGTACACATCTGCAATGCTGGATCAATGATAGCATCCAGAATTGGAGCAAACTCCTCCTCAGCTTTCCGTTGCTCTTGGTTGGTATTGAAAGCTGACACAAAGGTGGTGATCAGTTCTCGTAGCTGATGGAGGAGCTCTGCAACCTGAGCATTACTCAGACATGTATCAGCTTGAGTTTGAGCATGATGTACAAGTTCAAGTTCTACTGGTACAGCAGCCCTCCTGCCTCCTCCCCAAAAGAGGAACAATGTGGAGCAGCAGACTAAGCAGATGTGCTGCTTGAATGCACAACAAGAGGATGCACAGAGCTCAACCACAGTAACAAAAGCCCAGCATGATAACAGGCACACTCACGGAAGAGTTTGGCTCACATGCAGACTGTCAGCAATCAGCAAACCAGCACAGCACAGCTCAGCACATGACAGCACAGCACAGCAGCTCATGCAAGCAAGCAATGAGCTTAGCACCACATCACAAGCGGTCAGGCCTCAACACCTGTTGGGGAAGGGCCAAGTCTTTGGGAGGCGCAGCCTTGGATTGCATGAGCTTGTTGCCCCGTGCTGTCAGCTGCTCATGGAAGACCCTGTTAGCCAGCCTATGGCAGTCTGCCAGAGTGTCTGTGAGCCGAGCACCGCTGCCCATCATCTGTTCAACTGTGCGGCCGTAGAAGGCCAACAGCTGACTGACTTTGAAGCAGAGCACCAAGGGCAGGTTGGCTGTCAGCACCTGCTCTATGCGGATCTGCAGCACAGATGAGGATTTCAGCCAGGTCCGGGTTGTGCTGTGTCACTCCACATGTGACTTACACCATGCAAGGTTTGCACTCACAGGAAGGTGATTCTAGTACCCTTCAGAAGGCAGCGCAGTCCTGTAGTGCCAGAGCGCCTACCAGTTGTACTGTATGTGTGTGCACATCAAGCTGTTTTGCAGAAGCCTGACAGATACTGCCTGCACTTGTCTCATGCTATTGCCAAGATTAGTTGTTTGCTGTCACCAACACAACCTTGCACTGCAGCATGTTTCAACGATGCATGCTGATGCCTTGGAAACAAACAAGGAAATGAGAACATGACAAGCAGAGCATGTATGCTGACCTTGAGGGGCCTGCAAACGCCCTCGAGCACCTTGTCCAACAGAGCACTAGAGCTTGGTACATCAGAAGGACTGTCTGCATGGCTGCCTGATGTACAGGTCTGGTTGTCTTGTCCAAACAGAGAGATCAACAGCTCCCTCTCAGATGCAAGGGCCTGATGGACCCATGCAAGCATGTCCCCCAGGTACCGCCTTGGGTCGTGGGCATTCATCTCTATGGGTCTGGGCATGCCATTAGGCCCGCCCCTGGTCAAGGCAGCAATGAACCTGCACAAAAGGCAGATGTCATATGCTCATTGATACAGCAGGCACCAGGCCTGGTTTTGACTGTCCATCTGTTTCTGTAATGCTGGCTTGAGTGTGGAGCACACTTTGCTGTTTGCACGGCTCCAACACACGTGTCTGTCATGCACAGCAGATCTGCTATGAACATATTTGCAAACACTGGTGGGGGCATGACAGCCACACTGGCAATACATCAAGTCTGGCACTCCAAGTTGCACAGCATTCACAACACAACTCAGGGGCTCCTCTGACTCAGGCTCAACCATGAGTCTGACTGACTGTTTTGAGTTGCCTTACAAGAATCACAGTAGGCAGTGCTCAAGTGCCATGTAGTCTCGTTCACATGGACCATAGCAGTGTCATATACCTTTGGAAACCTAGTAGGTATCTGGCAAAAAAAATAGCTGGAACGTCTGTAAATTATTATTATTGTTATTATACCTTTGAAACATGGCATTGTGGCGAGCGGTGGCCACTTCCTCAGCACAGTAGCGGAACAGAACCTGCTGCTCCCTCAAGGCCTCAGCAGCTCTGTGAAGGCGAGGGTCCACCTCGGGGGCGTCCATGTCCCCAAGAGATGCGCACTCACCCTGCACCCACCTGCACCAAGCACAGTGCAGTCTTTGCCACCACAGGATGATACAAATAATACCAGCAGTAAACAATAAACCCGACATGATGCCTGGCACAACAGACCATACTTTATGGATTGTGAAGATTATGCTCGTGCAGAGCAAGAAGCCGAACAAGGCAGTAGGATGCAGCAGCAAATAGCCTTGTAGGATGTGCAGACCTGGCTGATCATAGTTGGCCCAGCCCCACAACACAGTCTGAGATTTGTGCCTTGCGCTACTGCCATGTATGCAAATCGTGGGCATGTAAGAGCAACCACATCATGGCATTTGGCTTGTTAGATGGACCATGCAGCTGCTGTTCACCAGAGCTTGATGCATGTTTTGCTGACATCACAGTGCTCAATGTCATGCAGACAATCAGGCACAGTGATGACATTCAGCATTTGGCAAGCACCACATTCCATGCAAGCATTCATTGACAAGCTGTGGCACCTGCACAGCCTTTCATATGCAGTTTCCTGGTAGGTAGACATTGCATCCATCAGCTCCAAGCCAGCTCTGTGGTGGTGACTGCTGAGCAGATTGCGGCAACTCCTGTGGATGCTACCAACGCTTTCCAAGGCATTGAAGAAGGTGTCGCCTATGTCTGCATCCTGCATGGCACACAGGCGTGCCAGCGCTGCACATGCAAAGCTGATGATGGCCTTGCAATGCTGATGATGGCCTTGCAGACAATCAAACAGGAAACAGCAGGCGCAGCAGGTGCTGGAATGTATAGCACGCACCTGCAATGCTGAGATCTCTGCTGATGAAAGCTGATACTGTTCGAAAAAGCTGTTCACCAGACCGCTTCTTGTCTCACTGACAGCAAGCTCATGCTGCAGCTTGTCAGACTCAGCCAGCAAATCAGCTGACGATGTCCTGTCAGCTGCTAGAGCTGCGTTGATGGCAGAACAGCCAGAAGACAGAGCGTCCAGCTCACCCTGTACATCTTGTAGAGCCTGGAGTGTCACCAGATGTCAGGCATTCAGCTTCTGCACTTCACTTTGCATGAGCAGCTCGTACCCCAAAGACAGCTTGTGCTGCAGACAAGAATTGCTCTAATGTGTTGATACTCCGCTCTTCGATATTAGCTTTAAGCTGCCTCCTTGAGGCTGTGGAGTTATCTTGATACACCCCGCTCAATGCAGCCAGTGAATTCAGAACCTCCAGTGATTCTGTTCTGATGTCAAGCACCTGCAGCATGCGCGGCTGACATGGCGCCCAGATCCTGCACCGGGAGCGGGCTTTACCTTTCGCTGACTCACCTTACGAACCTTCCGCGCAAGTCCCGGCACGGTAGATCCGGCGGGGACCGACATCTGAGTTGCGCTTGCCAGCCACGGCTGTCGATAGGTCGATCAAGCGTGCGGGCTATGTATATAAGCAGACGCCTGGAAAGCACCTCATAGAGTTACAGAGGCTAGCTGTATCAGGTCTCTTCCCACATGCATGCGTGAAAAGTCTACATTTGGTGACTTCGCTGCACTGCAGCATCGGTCCTTTGCTTGCAGGCTCTAGAGACAGGATCTGCAACTCAAGTCAAACCCATTTTGCAAACATTTGCAGTTCTGCTCCCTGACGCGCACATCGTCAGCCTCCAAGAACATCATTCCGCTTCTGGTTCACAACCTCACCTGCTTACTGTTTTGCTCCGACCCAGCATCGCCCCTTGAGCACGGCTGTCAGCTTCCGCCACTGCGACCTTGCCATCGATCCCTGCAGCCCTCTCCTGTTTGGTGCGATCACACGCCGACTTGCCGCAGATACTTGAACGTCCACCGGCAACACTTGAACAAAGAAGGTGTAGTATCAGGCTGACGCCACTGGCCGTCACTTCAAGGAACCGATCGAGTGTGAACACCAGCCAGGACTTCTGTTCCTTGAATGGGGCCAGCCTTCTCTGAAGGCACAGTGAACGCATTGAGTGGAGGCGTTGCCGGGGCTGCAAACATCTTCACAGGTTTTCCCTTCGACACAGTCAAGGTGCGGCTGCAAGCCAGCCCACCCGGCACATATGCAGGACCATTGGACTGCGCTCGCAACATAGTCAAATATGAAGGGGTACGTGGAGCAAGTGAATACAGCCCAAATTCGCTTTGGCAATGTGAAGACTGTCAGACCCATAGCAAAACTTGTTGCAACTGTTCAAGCTATTCATATGCTGGATCAGGTTCGTGGTCTATACAGAGGTCTTGCAGCCCCGTTGGTGGGTGGAGCCCTGGAAACTGGCATCAGCTACACAGTGAGCTCATCTGCACAAATGAAATGCACAAATAGCCTGTCAAACCACATACTATGATTGTTTCTTGTGCCAGCATGAGGGCGTCCATCAGCCTTCAACAGCCAAGATTGAGATCGTCCTTACAGCATGCTTTCTGTATCTGCAGGTGTACACCTACACACTGGCACAGCTAACGGTATGTGCAGCTGCTGCTGCGATGCTTCGTGCCACATACTATAGGCAAGCACTTGCGCTGAAGCAGTCGATCAGCATTTCAAGTATGCCATCATCGTCTGTACGTCATGCAGGCTCCAGGCGAGCTACCAACCCTGTCTTGTGCAGTGCCAGTCGCTGCAGGCTTGGCTGGTGTTGTTCTAAGTTTTGTGCTATCACCGTTTGAGCTTGTCAAGGTGATCTGCCTTGCTTGCTGCTCATAAAAGTGATTGGACATGACCTTGTCAGGGGCACTTTGATGCTTCTGACTTGCATGACATGATCATGACTGTACAAAGAGCCTTGACTGCTGCAATGCTGTCTTAAATCACAACGTGGCAGAGTCAGGCCACACTAAAACGATTGTTCAAAACAATTGCAGTTCAAGCTATGGTGTAACTCATCTGAAAGCAGTCATTTGCCTGCTGCAAGACCTTGGATGAGCATGCAGGAAATGTACATAGTATTACACAGGATGTCAGCACACATGTATTGGGAATGCAACATGCATGCAACATAAATGCAGAAGTGCAACATGCATGCATTCAACCCATAGCAAATATGTAAATACAGAACAATCATGCACCAGACGTACAGCATGCATGCACAAACTCTGCATGCTCAAGATACGCGCTGTTGAAGAGCTTGCTTGTTGTGCAGTGCCGCCTGCAACTTGGGAATAGTAACAGCAATCATCAGTATAATGGTCCTCGGCAGTGTTTACAGCATCTGCTGAAAACAGAAGGTCCCAGAGGGTTGACGCGTGGGATGCAAGCTACAATAGCACGAGAAGCCCCTGGCAATGCAATCTTCTTCACTGTTTATGAGGTGAACACAAGCTATGTGTGAAGGATACACTGGACTAGGTTTTGATATTCCCGAAATGCACTTACATAATTACCTGCATCTATATATGTCACCAGCATCAGACCTATTGCAGGATGCCAAATTTGCTATTTGCTTGACATACATGAACTCTGCTGTTTGCCCAAAAGTGCTCGCATATATCACCCATTTGACCAGCGCCAGATGTGGTACTCATCTGATTCCACGGCTGTCTGCCATAGAAAGCCCATCAGCCTGTAGCGCTGCAGCTGATGCAGTGTCCTGGTGCCCACAACAATGCTGCTTGCACACTGTCTTGACAGCATGACATCCCAAAAGACACGGCACTGTTCACAGACGCTCCGGAGGACATTTCCAGGCAAGACTGCGCCAGACAACCCAAGTCCCAACATCTGGGATGTGGCGAAGGACTCAGCATCTGCTGTGGGCTGCGGTGGCTTAGCAGGCACCATCATGTGGTCTTGTGTGCTGCCTCTAGATGTGGCCAAGACCAGGATACAAACAGCATACCCAGTAAGAACGTGACCACTTCATGCTGACCTGCTCCCATTCAGCTGCCCCTTGCTGCTCCTGTGAGTCAGTCTGTTGATGCACTTGTATCATGCTGTGTGACATTGGTGCTTTGCAGACATGAGCGTGCTGTGCTGTGCAGACACAATGTGCTGTGCTGTGCTGTGCTGTGCAGACACAGTGTGCTGTGCTCTGCAGCCATATGTGTGCTGTGCTGTATGGATACATTTGTGCTGCTCAGACATACTGTGAGCATGTGGTCTGAGGCACAAGGGTGCCAGTCATGCACTCCCCTCTGAGACTGATTGCTGCTGTACAGGGCTCTGTGCATGATCAGGGCATCCTGCGCAACCTGCAAATCATGTACCAGCAAGGTTAGTCCCTGAACCCTGTTTGCCTGTTTCTGACCTACCTGCAGCTACTATTACACCACCATGGCATTGTTGTTCATTGCTTGTCCAGAGCAAGCGTAAAGCGCTCAGGAACCAGCTGTGCAATAGTGGTAATCATGCAGGAGACTGCTGTCTGCTGCACAAGCAGGACATCAGAACACAGCAGCACCCAGAAGGCTGCATGTGTTGCAGGTGGCAGACGGACCATGTATGCAGGGCTTACCCCTACACTGATTAGGGCATTCCCAGCAAATGCTGCCCAATGGCTGGCCTGGGAGCTCAGCCGAAGGTGCATCACATGTGATTGCTGTGTCTTGGCTTTTTGCTCTGCAGTTTTGACCCCTTACAACAAGTTCAACCAGATGATTTCTTGCTCACATGAGTTGTGGAATGAGGTCACATGCTGACACAATTGCTGAAGTGTGGCACTTTGCTTTCTGCAGGCAGCTGCAGCCGCTGATGCTGCCGTGACACCCTGCGAGACTGCTGACAGGCTTTGTGCTAGGACACTCGAAAGCAGGCAATGGAGATTCTGATGATTGCAAAGGTGCTTACAGCTGAGACAGCTGAAGTAAGCTAGGCGACAAAACAGGCTCAATACCAGTCACTTTCCCCACTGGGGCTGCTCACTGCAGCTGGTTTGTGTCTGCATAATTGGCACGCCATGGACCCATAATGGCAGCACATTGAGTCTGACATGCTGAAGTTCCACAGCATTTGCTTCAGTGTATTGCAGTGCATTGCATCACTGGTAACAAGATGTATCCTAGCAAGACTGTTATGGCTAGATAGGTTGAGTATTCACATAATGTGCTGCCGTACCAAAACTTAGGCAAGCTTTCCCTACAAAGTCGTAAGTTACAGTTATGCATTCAACATGCTGCTGACGCACTTACCAGTAGCAGCTTGTAGCAGCCACGTGTCATCAGCTTGTGACCGCATGAATGCATGAGGTCAAGGCGTTGGGGGCCATCAAAATAAGAAACACAGCAGCATGACAGGATAGTCGTGGAAAGCCACTCGAGCAAGCCAGATAGGGGTGAGCCAGGTTGTGACAGCGGCTTGCTGTATAAACAGTATTTGAGGGTGATGATGATACAGGCGTTTCCACAAGACTCTGCAGATCAATGATTCCTTGGAAATATTTCCTGAACAGGTGTCTCGACATGTATCCGGTGAACAAAATGACAGAAATAATATATTTTGATTAGCATTGGGTGACCCTGGATGCGATCTGGCATGGGTGTACAACACATCAGCAGGCAGAACAGAAATAGACCCAACATTGGCTCCATCAGACGTACTAAAAGCTCTTTGCCAGCAGTGTCTGAATCAGAATCCTGTGCATGTCATCTAATTGGGCATAGGCAAAATCAGAACAGCAGAAGCAGAAACAGTCTACAGGTACGTCCGACCCAGATTCAGGTCACAAGGCTATCCTCATGGGCTGCTACTTGTTGCACTCAGAAAAGGCATGAATACACTGAACGGACATCAGAAAAACCCACAGAACTAGGGTACCTCAACTGTTGCATGAGCAGGCTGTTTGAGTCATGTCTGCTGACTTATTTACTTGACAATCGCTATGAGGCACTTGGTAACACAGGGAAGCCAGGCAGACTCCAAGACCTGCAAGAACCACAATCAGCTATTTTGGTGATGCAAAAGCAGTTTTTGTGCAAGCCAGCGTCCTCAGAAACCATGATTGCATCTCGTTGTAAAAATGAGCTGAATAAAACATGACAAAAGTGATGATGCTCTTGGAGCTAGTAATGAAGGCCCCCAAATGTCCCAGCAGGGCAGATTACCCAAGCTCTGAAAACATTATCACCAAATTCGCCGAGTCTAGTTCCAAAGCTGATATGGCATCAGCAACTGACAGGCTCAAAATTCAATAAACAGCATTGATGACAGCACAGAGCATCATGATACAGCACAAGACTCATGGAGCAGGGCACAAACCTCACAATATCTTGGCTTGTTCTGTCTCTAGCTGGTGGAGGTTGCCTGCGCCTTGAGGTGGCTGCACAGCTATCTGCAGAGTCACTGACCTCATCAGCTTCAGCGTCTGAGTCTTGATCTGACTGACTGCTGTCTTCAGTAGTTGCTGTGCTGTCATTGACAGAAGTCATATCTGTATCCAATGCGCTGTAGTTGTCAGATGACTCAGTCACAGCACCGCTGAAGTGGGTGTTAGATGGTCTAGCTCCATGTGGACCAACACTGCATCACCACATGCTGCTTCAGTAATAGCTGAGTCACAGCTGCTGGTACACATGTATACAACAGCATGTGAGCGTCAAGCATGATATGAAGCCCTCAGTGGCAGTACCCTTTGCACAGCACAAAGAAGCGTGTCAAAGCGAACCGTCAAAACCTGTACAAGAGTATACACACCCACCTAGCAAGGCCCCAGGTCTGGGGGCAGACTACATGTTCCTTGTACACACTGACCATAGCTGACTGTGCACGCAGCATGCGTAGCAGGGAGTGACGGGTCAAACCCTGCACAGTGTCAAGGGCAGGAAATTGATGATGCCATTCATGCCCAGCTGTCTTTGTTCATTGCATGCACTGTCAATCTCCCTGACCTGGAGCAGTGGATCGTCCAAGATCTTGTGAAAGTTCTCACACATGAAGCGCTCACAGCGTAATTGCAGCGCCTGCAGCGGCCCAACGCACTGAGCATCGTGTACTTGTGTTTGATCGCCATACACTGCTTGCCTTGATTGGAGCAACTTTGTCTACTAAAAGCAAGAGCAATTTACCAACAAATGATGCTTTTGTGCTGTGTGCGCCCATTTGACTACACTGTGACTGTCAGTTGTGCTCCTGCCCGTTGTGAGCTGGAAGTCTTCCTGTGCTAGCATGTCTTCACACTTCTGAGTCAGGCAATTCAAGTGCAGGCGCTGTGCCATGTCCAACACACTTACAAAAGTATCCTGCGTTGACATGTGAGACTGACTGCTGGTGTGCGCAATACAACGTGTATGCAACATACAACATACATGCAACATACGACATACATACAGCACAGCAAAGCGTACGGCGTTCAGTGTAACACTTATAGGTCCGTAGATGGTATCTGCAGCGGTTGAGTATGCTGCAGCTCTCGCCAGATCCTCATTTGTAAAGGTATATGTCGACGCCTGGGCTCCAATTGCAATATCGTCTTGCCGAAGCGTAGGCATGTTTCGGACGAAGTGTTCAAGTCCGCACACTCGAGCAGTAGTAGTGACGCCCGGTATGTCACACTATCCTCATGCAACCAGGTTTTTGCCACTGCAAACAGTATCGGCTGGAGCAGTGCATCCTGCTATACAAAATACCCTGCATGCATGCATGGAAGCTTTACTCATATGAGTAATGGCAGCAACCCAGAAGCTCCGAGAGAGCTGTGCAGTGGCAGTCACTTGACAGTCTCGTGTAACACATAAGTCGTGTCCACACGGGGAAGTTGGACATGCACTTTGTTGCGTAGTCTTTCAACTTATGGTTACCTAGAGCAACCCCTGTCTGTAATCTCTCTCTCTCTGCTGTATTCCTCGGACATCGACACCAAGAGGTCCTCTAGAGATTTAACACACGTTTGTTCTAAGTTGATGTCTTCCAAATTTGACCCTTGCCTTCTTCTGTATCTGATTAGACTTGTTGGCTGGCTAAGCATTGTAACATCTCTCTGTCTCTCTCTGGTTTGACCAGCACTTGGACATGGGTGCCTAGGTCAAAACATTGGAGGTGCAAAATGTGGTGCAATTCCTTCCACGGTTTTGGCGAAACCGAAGGGTAAGACACCACACAAATGGGGTTGGCCTTTGGCAGTACTGTGAATGATCGACAGGCTAGCTACAGTGCAGCCGGCATTCGTGATCAGAGACCTGTAATTGTGATTGGTCCAACCAATATTGCTCCGTGCAAGCGCGGTTTTGATCACAGGGATCACCGCAATCCCAAACATCACAGTTTTCGTCGAACCATATCCAGAATGACAGATTTACAATTTACTAAGCTAATTAGAGTGCACGTGGTCTCATATATCTACGTGGCACGACATAAACTTCCAGGGCTTGGCCAAGGCAAGGGCGGAATTCAATCCACGTAATTCACGTGCCGTAAACTTGTCAACTGTCCCGTCTGCCAGATTGCACGGCGTCTCCGTGGGATCGATGGCACGCGCGTACTGCAACATTGTAGCGATTTTTCAGAAAGCTCGGCCCCGCAAAACCTCTGTGAGACAGGATACACGATGTTCCAGCCCGTTTGCCAACCACGCTCTGTGCTGCCTGACCGATCGTATTGGATTTGGCTGCGGTCGTGTCTGGCCTGAGCTGTGTTGAGGCCTCCAATGGTGTCAGTCAGCGGAGCAGCAGGCAATAAAGCTGCTTCACAGTCAGGACAGTCCAGCACCAATAGCAATGATCAGTACGCACGCATGGCAGCACAGCGGCAGGGAGTTCTTGGTCAAGTTGTTCAGCCTGGTCCCACTTCGTCGCGGCTCCAGGGCGGGTGGGAGTCAGCGCAGGCCTACAGTCGACCTGGGCCACCGCAAGTGAATCCAGGTTTCATGCCGGGCACACAGCCTGTTTGGCCGCCAGGCTCACTTCAGTATATGCAGCCGCAAGTATACATGTATCCTGGTCTGCCCGGAAACCCACCCGGATTTTTCCCACCGCAGTCGCTGCATGGCGCGCAGCGACCAGTACAGCAAATGATGCCACAAGTAGGCATGATGATTCCCGGTCAGCAGTATTCAGGGATGAACCCAGTGTATCCCTTCGGGATGGGCCCATCTCCTACACCAGAGCAATGGATGCAAGCCAGACACCGACCGCAGGCAGCAGTGTTTCAGGGCGTCAGACCGATGGGTTGGGGAGGAGTGCCATTTCAGTCACCACCCAGCGATCCTAGATGGCAAGCAAATCACAAGCCTGTAGCAGCCAGCCTTCACCCTCGCAGGCCAGATAGGCTGTCCCAGCAGCAGCCACCCCCACCCCCCCCAAGAACCGCTTCTGGTCAGCACCTTGCCAGTCTCGACAGGCATATGAGTCAGCCAGTACAACGGCCAACCCTGTCTGATCCTCAAACAGCCAGCAGGGCAAACAGTTCACCTGCCATCCCCCATGCACCCCCACAGGCAGAGCAGCAGGCAGAGCCACATAAAGAGCAGCCTGAGCAGTCTGATCAGCAAGCTGCTGCAGGTGCTCAGCCTGCTGTTGGCAAGGTTCCCTGCGCATTCTTCCTCAAGACTGGCACCTGTGCTTATGGCGACAAGTGAGTCCCCCTACAGCTACTGCCTGTACGCTGCAGTCAATAGTTAGATGCAGTCAATTCAATCAACTGTGTTCCTGAGGCTCAGCATGTGCAGAGTTGGTGCTGATCAGCAGTAAAATAGTGTAGAAAGCATGACGTTGCACATCATTTGTGCAGGTGTAAGTTTGAGCATCCCTGGGACAAATTGCCTATTGTGCGATTCAACAGCATGGGTCTGCCTCTGCGGCAAGGTGAGTTCAGTAAGACACTTGCTTTGCCTTTTGTGTGCTTCAGACATGTGTCTCTTGTTGGCGACTAGCCAATGCAAAGGCTGCCACAACAAATTGCGTGGGGCGTGCGACGCCACCAGGCATACTGGCTTCTGCACTGGATTGTAGCTTAACCGCAAATGCTTTGAATCTGCAATGTGGAAGTCATGTCCAGAGACACACACACTGCACACATGTCTATGTGCATATGCTTTTGAAGCTCAAACAGATTCTGGTTTGAGGCGGTATCACACGATGCTTCAAGCATTGCGTTGTGTACAGAGTGCCTTGCAGCTAGCTTACAAACTGGCGCAGTCAATGTAGATTTGTGTCCTGCAGGTCAGCCAGAGTGTGCATACTATCTCAGACATGGCCGCTGCGGCTTTGGACCCTCATGCAAGTTTCACCATCCAGAACCTGGCACAGCCGGGGCTCCTGCTGCCACAGCTGATTCTGAAACAGCGGCCTACACAGAGCAGGCCCCCACCTCCTCGCCACTGCCAGACGCAGCTGTGGCCCACCCCCAGTCAGGACAGCAACAGGATGCCACAGGCACAGTATCTCCTCAGACAGGGGATTCTGCCCAGGCAGACATGCCTCCAGCTTCCATCTCTACTCAGGCACAACAGCCTCAGAGCTTTATCATGGCACAGCCTCAGTATGTCATGCCAGCATCTGCACATCCCCAGTATCCATCCACCACCACCTACCCTCAACTGCCCCAGCCTGAGGCCGGGTTGGGCCAAGGGCCTCAGGTCCCTCAGATGCAGTACGTCACCACTGCTTCACCTTTGTTTCCTCAGGCTCAATATGCTTCTGCCGGTAGTCCTCAGCAGCAGCAGGTGCCACTAGCTTCCTCAGCTGCGCTCCAGCCAGCAGCACTGGCCTTCCAGCAGGCCTATGCCACCACAGCTGTGGCGCCCACACCAGCCCCCACCGCCGCACTTGGCAGTCCCCAGCAGCCACAATCGACAGAGGCTGGTGAGCAAGCACAGCCTCAGCCAAGTGGCTCTGTGCCAGTTGCACAGCCACAGCTGCAGTTCCAGGCTCAGACAGCACAAGGGACACCACTCCCACATGCTACTGTTGTTGCTCAACAGTACCAGCCGCCGCTGCGGGCAGCCTCCATGCCAGTTGGGACTTCAGAGTCTCTGCAACCGCAGTATCAGCAGCAGCAGCAACAGCAGCAGCAGGGGCCCATAGCTACTGTTCCTGTGGGAGTTGTCAGCACACCACAGGGACATGTAGCTGCTTCTGTACCGGTAGTGCAGGCTCAGTTGCAGCAATTCGTCCTAGGTCCTGCTCCAGGTGAGCATTCTGCTTCTGCTAGACTAGGCGCCTGACTGCATCTGCATGCAAGTTCTGGCCAGGTGCCAAATGACAGTGCAGGCTTGTTGAGTGTACTTCCACCATGCAAACACTCAGTATGTGGAACAGTCATTTGTTTCTGCAAATTCAAACATGCAGAGCAGCAATTGCAACAGATCTGCTTCTGAAGGCATTCTGCGCTGCATTCTGTCAACACTAGGTTTGACTGGTGACAGGTGTCACTGCACCACCCAGCACATGGCCTGAGCCACAGCTCCAGCAACAGCAGCAGCAGCTGCCACAGCAGCAGCCGGCACCGCATCAGGTGCTGCAACAGCAGTCACAGGTGCTGCAGCCAACACAGCAGCTTCAGCAGCAGCCGCCTTTGCCTGTGCCTGGGCAGACCATGCTGTCAGCACAGCAGCTAGTTGCTGCCAACCAGATGAGTCCTGGTCAAGCCACAGTCCCAGCACAGCAGGTCATGTTCACACAGGCCTTGCCGCAGACTGTTCCTATGCTGCTGTCCTTGTCTGCTGCTATGACTCAGCCTGTCCAGCTGGTGCCAACTCAAGGGGTCATGCAAGCGCCACCTGTACCTGGCTTGACTCCTTTGGAGCATGTGCCCAATCAGGTAGGCATCATATGTTGCTCATCCAGTCTGTCTGGAGACTGTGTGCCTGAAGCTTAGAAGCCAGACCCTGCGCCTGTGTTCTGGGCCCTGTGTTCTGGCAGATGTCACAGTGATTGCTTGATCCTCATGCGTTCATGGCGCACAGCAGCAGGCAGCATGGTGCAAGCTTGGGATGCACAGCAGGGTTGACAAGGCATGAATCAGCCTGGTCAGAGACATCACATCTGGATGCACAAACAGTCAACTTTCTGAATTGCATGCTGGTGTGTTGCAACAGGCTGGCAGTCCCCTGAAGAAAGCTGAGGACTCTCAGCTGAATGACATGAGCGCTGGATTGCCATCACTGACCGGGAAACAAGGTCTCAAGCCACTCAGCCCCTTTGACTCAGAAAGTTTGTCAGGGCCATCTGTGGCTACGCCAGCCCAAAGTGAAGCTTCCTTGGCAACTGCTTCCACCACTTCCACTTCTACGTCCTTCACCCTGAAGAGCGACACCACAATTGATATAGACACAGCCAAGGCAATAGAGGCAGTAAGGAACTCTCTAGGCGCTAAGGATGGAGCGGGGTTGACCCTTGATCAATTGACCAAGAGGGCACAAGCCAAGGAGAGCTGACTCATCTGAGCTGACTCAACCAGTAGGCTGTTACAGTGGTTGTCATTGATGTCAGACAAAGGCTCTTTCGTGCAGTCTTGGATCCAGACATATTGAAGTTGGTGTTTGATTGCTTCACAGCACAGCATGCGCTGCTGGTCAAAGTTGGTGTTCTCCGCAAGATAGGGCAACGCATGAAGCTGAATGTCAACTCCCAACTCGACTTGGGATCCTTGATATCTGAAGACTGGCTGAATACCCTGACTCTGTCGGGAATATAAAATAGGCAAATGTCCTTGCCACTACTGATTTTGTTGTAGCATCTTTCAGCTGTGCCAAAGTTGAGGTCATTTACCAGAGTTGGTCAATAGGCGGTTGCCGAACTGACACAAGTTGCCATCTCGTTTAGTATAATATATGTCGTCAATGGTTGAGATCGCCTCAATTGCTTGGAGCACGTCTGCCCATTACTAGAGAACTTGTGTCTATACTTGCTTGTCCACATTTCATTCAATATACACGTGCAAGACCTGTCCATCTGCCTGTCTAGCAGATGCTTATTACGGACAACGACATACATACACAAAGGACATGTCAGTGTGCTTAACAATTCTTTTGACCAGCTGACATACAGTGCAATGCCTTCTTAATAACTCTCACAACCAACTCACAAGACCATGCCTCATGCTCGCTCATGCATACAAAAACTCTGCCACTAATGTGTTTCAGCAGGTACACAGCAAATAACTCACAAGACGTCAGAGCCCCTGCATGACTACAACGAGCAGACAACATCAAGCTGGCTCACAAAAGGGGCATGCTGCGCAACAACAACATAGACTATATCCTCTCAACTGTTCTGTATGTCCTCTGGATGTATACTTTACAACAAGGATCCCCTATTTCTGAGGAAGACTGCCAGCCGAGTGCCCAAGTTTGTGGCTATTTTAAAGGCAGCACTGATGGTGAGCTCAGTGCATTTGTACCCCACAGCAGCAGTGTCAAAGTGTGTGATGAGGGCCCATCTTAAGAATCCCAAAGTCCCACTGCAGAAACCATAAAACGCGCCACAGTAAGCACCTGCCATGGTCAATGCTGTGGCCCCGGCTGCGAGGCCAGCCAAGCTAAGAATTGATCCCATCATCAATGGAGCCTGCAGCAACAGTTTGGTTGGCATACAGATATGTTCTTGATACATTTGTGATGGCTGATACTAACAATGCAGCAGGGGATATACCTGGTTGATACTCATTATGACGTGGCATTTAGCAATGTTGCCAGTGGTTGCAGGTCAGTCCCAGATCAATTACTTAAAGTATTGCTTGACACATGCACAGTCTTGTGGTTGCACTCAGGGGAAAGCTGACTTGATAGCATGTGTGGAAGACATATACATGTCTCACAGACACAAACAGGACAGAGACATGATGACACAGCAGAAGTAGCATCAGTGCTGGTGACACTGGATGAAATGGTTGCATGGAGTACCTGCAGGCGTGGGAACAGCACTGCTGCCATCATGAATCCTGGGGTAAGTCTGGCAAGGCAATAGGCACCGCGTGATGCCGAATTGATACCAATCTGCCCTCCAGCTACAAGCCCAACTAACCCCCAAAGTGTCGCTTTGTACAGGCCGGCAATCTGCAGCAATTTGCAGGCTCAGCCCTTGGCAAGTCAGTCTCTTAATAGTTCAGAAGCTGTAGGGAAACTATTACCAGAAGTGCATTTCGCCAGTAGCGCAAAGCCTCTTGCCACATAGGGCCTTGTGCTATATCATTGAACCAAAGCCAGACGCGTTTGAGGCCAAGCTGAATCTTTTCCAGGTAGGTAGACTGCTCTACCTCCTGTTGCAGCACTTTCTTGGGTATGCTGTACTTGCATCCGCACAGTTCGCAACATTGCGACCGGCTGACTCTCCCTTGTGACCGCTGAGCTGCTTGCCAAGTTCGCAGGCAGTGCAAATGGATGTACCGCACTGATCCCGTACAGTTGCAAGGACTTATGAGATGGCCACTGGCTTTGAGGGCGGGCTCAGTGCCACAGAAGCATACACGACACAGTGGTTGGGCAAGCTCTGTATCGTCTAGCATGTCCGTCCGTTCCAACTGCAGCTAACGTGAGTCAGCGGAGCAGTACCGCTGTCTCGCCTCACAGAGCGGTCGTCGTCAACACTGTCACAACACCTTCGTTTTGTAAAAACATATGTCACGGTGTGCTGGCTTTTGCAGACGAAAGCTGCCGCAAGGAAGGAAAAACGATCGTGAAGCTTTTGTGTTTCATGGTTGTTTCCTTTGGTTTCGGAGCAGCACTTCCTTCAAAGTGCTAGCAGCTGAAGGTCTGTCAGCGCTCCGCCCAGCGCTCCGCCCCAAGTCTTGCAGTATAGCACGTGCCGATTGAACGCGACAGCAGATTTGTCATTGACACTCCCCGACCGCCTGTCCACCCGTCTGTTGCTGTTCTGCGGCAGCTGTTTTTGTTGTCGTTTAAGGCTGGCTGCATACAGCTGAGCACAATGGTCAAGAAAGGTACACAGTTGAGCGTCTTACCAGGATCTGACAAGGATGCAACAAGGTCTATGTAGCTGCAGCACCCTTAATCCTGTGTGACGGCAACTGCAGTCAAGAAGCAAGCAACATATGATATGCAAGAAGATACACCAGTGCCTGAGGCGGCTTCACCACAAACAGGCATGCTCAGAAATCAATCTGCAAGCCGCATATTGTCTGACTGTTTTTGTGCAGCTGAATTTTGCTGTGTGTCACAGGCATGGAGAGAGAAGCAACTGCCCCACAGCAAATGCCTGCGCCAGCTAGCAATCCTGTCATCCTGTAAGTCAGGCAGTACCGGTGCGGCCTTGCCTGTATCTCTGGGGAGCCCTCGCCTGCATTGAACTCACTGACTTCTGTGGTG
>JAABUW010005008.1_pt1 | contig 17593 bp, 26 predicted proteins | sample 5560081 | NCBI WGS metagenome assembly JAABUW01 (sample SAMN10711882, study PRJNA513363) | rock metagenome | isolation source: Antarctica rocks | place: Antarctica: Victoria Land, Knobhead sud | reverse complement strand
CTCGAGTTTGACTTTCTGCATCAAGCTGCCGTCAAGTTGCAAATCGCCTTCCCCGACGCCAGTCTTCTTCAGTATGACTGCGGCAAGCTGCAAAAGCTGTACGAGATGCTTCGCAATCTCAAAGCCGAAGGGCATCGTGTCCTTATCTTCACCCAAATGACCCGCGTCCTTGACATCCTCGAGATGTTCCTCAGCTACAACGGTCACCGCTACCTCCGCTTGGACGGTTCTACGAAGATTGAGGACCGACAGATCATCACCGAGCGGTTCAACTCGGACGCCCGAGTTTTCTGCTTCATCGCTAGTAGCCGATCAGGCGGTGTCGGTATCAACCTGACCGGTGCGGATACGGTGTTCTTCTATGATTCCGATTGGAACCCTTCGATGGATCGGCAATGTATGGATCGAGCGCATCGTATCGGTCAGACGAGAGAGGTGCATATTTACCGATTCGTGTCGAGTCATACGGTCGAGGAGAACATGCTCAAGAAGGCGAACCAGAAGAGGCTTCTCGATCGGGTCGTCATCCAAGAAGGCGACTTCACAACCGAGTTCTTCGGCCGGATGGATTGGCGCGACATGCTGGATGCGGATACGACGAAAAAGGACGAGGCAGAGGACAAGGTCGTGGATGTGGTTGTCGATGTCGAGGGGACGCCGGAAGCGGTAGATGCGGAAGCGACAACACCGCTATTGAGGGAAGAAGGGGATTATGCGAAGGTGCTGGCTGAGGTGGAGGATGAGGAGGACGCTGCGGCTGCGATGGTGGCGCAGGGCGAGAGGGAAATGGATCTCGCCGAATTCGCAGAGAGGAGTGGCACGACGAGGCCGAAGCAGGCTCTGGTCTCCGAGCCTGTAGCGGACTCGGAACCAAGGCCAGACGGCGAGGGTGGAGCAGGAGATCACGGAGTGATGAACGGTGAAGAAGAAGCAGAAGGCGAAGGGGAGGAGGAGCCAGGAGCGGTGGATGAATATATGCTGAGGATGGTGGAGTGGGATTGGGAATGGTTTACTGGGTTCTAGGCAGGATGATGCATCGAGATGCACTGAGCTTCCCAAACAAAGCACTTGTGCTACCGATCTTTTAAGCGAAAGATCAATGCGAGGTGCTGATTCCGGTCAGTGAGTTGCCGGCATCAGGATGGGACATACAAGGAGAGCGTCCATGGCGGTCGCGGCGAAGGTTGTGTAAAAGACCCTGGTTCGACATAAGTGACAACCGGAGATGGTGACACACGATGTTGAGACGGGCCTTTCCGCTCGCGGCGGATCCAACAATTCGCGCATGTGTATGCCTGTCAAAACTAGCCTCATCCGTTACTGATGGACAAGAGGACGGCTTGGACATACTGCAGGACCCAGACGCCAGAATCACCACCACCACCAGCTGCGACTGCTTCTCGACGGCGGAGAGGCGATCACCGAGAGGACGAGGAGAACGACATGGAGGACGATTGCGGAGATGCACATGGCGAAGGAACGAGAAGCGATCGAGGAGAATGAAAGGGTATTTTGAAGTAAACGGACGGTGCGTACGCGTCAACTCATCGTCTGGCTAGTGCACCTGGCAAGTCTCAATACCCCGAGGTCTATCACCTGAAAACGCGTCAAGGTCTCACCATCAGATCCATACTATGACTCTGAGATCAGTGACAATCAGAGATGACGGGACATCCAGGCGCAGATCTGACATTGATCTCTGTGATCAGCATCATCATCGTCGATACTCATGAGATGGAACAGGATTGTTCCACCATCGCACCGGCAAAGAAAGGGTGCTAGGGAAATATGAAACAAATGAGAGCGGATGAAGTTCGGCCTCACAACAAGGCCTTCAGGTTGTTTGGTCCCGTCGAGCAAGAGCTTGTCAGCCTTCAATCATGGAAGGCGCTCGAAAGGGTCATTGGAGTGTGGCCAAGATCGTCGGAGTTCCAGTAATCTCCGTCAACAGTATTTTGTCATAGCAAAGCCTGATGAGCTAGATTTCTCCCGTGTCAGTTAACTTTGGTCGTGAATGTCTGGTGCCGCCAGTATCTTGCGCTATGATGTGGACTTCAAAAAAGTCGCGGGGACCATCACGCTCACGTCGACGACCATTGCGTGGAACCCCAAGCTGGCCGGTACCATGGACCGACAACGACAGGCCATGAACCGCGCCGTCAGTATGCTTACTCCCACTTGATGTTTTGAGCGCGGACTGAAGATCTGCCCAGATTTGCTGGCGAGTAAAGCTGGATCCGAGAGAATCAGTCTCAAGATCTTGTTCCGCGACGACACACCCGCCAACGGTCTCATGTTCACCTTCACCGACCCCTCTTCCCGCGAAGAAGACCGTCGAGCCGTCCAAGACACCCTCATCCCATTCGTCTCCGCCAATCGTGCGGGTCCGTCAACTCCCGCCGTGGCTAGTCCAGCTCCGGCGGGATCAACACCGGGAACTGCCACTGGAGCGGCGATCGCGTTGAAGGGGAAGCGGAAAGCAAAGCATGTGTCGCCTGAAGTGAGCGGAGCCAGTGGAGGAAAGGTGGAAGGGCCGGCGAGTTATAAGGCGAGATTGAGGGTGTTGAGCAAGAACCCGAATTTGAAGATCTTGTATCGGGAGTTGGTGGTGGGGAAACAAATCACCGAGGAGGAGTTCTGGGAGGGTCGAGAGGCGAGTATACGTACTCATTTCCCGCTCTCAGGCTTGACTGCACACACTCCCCCCGAGCTGATGTCGTCCAGGCTCTGCTCCAAGCCGAAGAGATGGCCTACGCACAACGCCCCGGGCGCGCTTCCCGCCTTCTAGACGATCGCTTCGACCTCGACGTCAACCGTAAATCCCAAGGCATGGTCGGCGGAACCGGAGTGGGCGTGAAGAGCAAAGCGGAAACCGGTCCGATTGTGCTCAACCTCTCCAAGGAGTTGACGAGGGAGATCTTCGAGGAGTTTCCGGTCGTTCAGGACGCTTACGCAAAATTCGTGCCCGGAGTGCGCGAGACTCATCAAGTGGTGAAGCAGTGCTGATTTTGGGACAGATAAACGAAACGGAGTTCTGGTCGCGGTATTTCACGTCGCAGCTTTGGGAAAGACATCGGGCTTCGGTCAGGCAGTCGGCGAATGATGAATTTACGAGGAAGAGGGATGATATCTTTGATCAGTATCTGGAGGAGCCGGACTGGAGTGGGTGATCAACCCCTTCGTCCCATCTCAGCCGGCTGATGATGGACAGATCTACAGCCGCGAAGAGCTCAGCCGGACGATGTGGAGAGGTTCTTGGACCTGGCTGCGACGGAGGAAGATCATGGTGAGGTGGGTATGGGCCATCTGCCAATGCATCGGCGCTGACCTGCTGAAGGCAATCACCGTGCGAGATCATACAATGCAAGCCGGAAGAGAGAGGAGCGCTTTGCCGTTGATACGGCGATTCAACGATCATTCGAACAAGCTTCTGCGCGGCGGAGGGTATCTATCGGGATCAATAGACGCAACCAGCGCTGATCTGACAAGTCATAAGGATGTCGCCGGTCACTATGGAAATAGCCTGTCAAATACCGCTATGCCTGAGGTAGGCGCTGCTTTTACATCTCCATCTAGCTGACTTATCTCCCTCAGGGCATGGATATCTACGATGAGATCGAGTACGACGAGCTCCGCGGTCCCGAAGCGCCTTCCACTATCCCGCTTGACGTCCAGGATGATCAAGACATGATCGACGGGAGCGATGAGGACAACGTTGTTCGAGGTATCATGCCCGGCAAATCCGAGGAGGTACGCCAAGCCGCCAGCTCAATTCTTTAGTTCTACCGCTGACAAGACCTGCAGGAACTCCTGTCCATCGCCGCTGAACAGCATGGCCGGATCAAGAGCTGGCACGTGGACTTCTTGGAGGTTGCCCTCCCTACGCCGCCTGGTGGATGGGAGAAGAATCGGCTCGAATCTGGCAACTCGGCCGACCAGACTCGGGCATACGAGCGGTTCCAACTGCAAAAAGACGCTCAAGCGGCGGCGATGCAGGTGGTCAAGGAGCTGCATCTCGCTTCCAATGCAGAGCACGCTGTCAATGGCACGTCACCTCATCGACCCAGTGGCCGAACGCATCTGACGATCGCAGAACCTTTCCCCGAATCATTGCTGGAGCAGATGCGTTCCTGCCATAATGCGGCCACCGAGTTCCTCCGACAGTACTGGTCGGCCATCCTCCCCACTCCTACCGGTGCAGTCAGTTCTGCCGCGGCAATTAAGACGGCTCGAGCCGGCAAGATGGCGGACTACCTCCGGAGGACAGAGGGAAAGGTCGAGGCTGTGATACATACGGCCACGATCGTCGGTGTGGATCCGGCAAGAGTGCGGGCGGTGAGTCGGATGAATTGGGCGATGCGGGGGACGTGCTGATGAGGGATGTGGGTAGGCTTTGGCACCGACGATGGGAGCGGTAAATATTGCGCTGAACAGGGATAAGCGGCTGGTGGGGAATGGGGTTGCATAGCTTGCAGATGGATTCGTGGGATCACATGTCGGCTCGGTGATACGGTTAAGATTCACTGCGGATCTTCAGACTGTCATCGGACACTGTTGAAACTGTAGGAAGCGTTTGGATCTGGCCTCGGTCATACCCTGAGCCAAGATCAAATGGCGAGCACTGGGAGTCGAGTGGTATTCCTGCCCCATCAATCTCTCCTCGAGTAATAGCTATGGCACAGTCTCATGCCCATCCATCGCATCTCTCGTTGATAGCCCACCTTCACTGCCCACTCTCCACCTCCTTCCTCGACTTCCCACCCTCCATAGTGGCCTCCATCTTCTTCACCGAATCCTGCGTCCCACCGAATCAGTTCCCCCGAGACAATTCCTCTAGGATAGGAAAAAAAAGCATACCTGAGCGCTCTGTAATGATGCCATCAGTACCAGAGTCTAGGAGATTGGATGAGAAGCGAGGACCAACCGTTATAGCATCTCCCGCCGGTCCTTGCTTCTGCCCTGGGGTCTCGGGCGCTTCTTTTCCAGAGATACCTAGATAGCGAGGGAGTTAAGCATCATCAAAATGGCAGGGCAAAGCAAGAACAGCGATGGAATATGCTTTAGATTCAACAAGGAAGCCTCGGGCGAGGCAGCAAAACCCGAACGACCCTACTCACCAGGACGTTGCTCCGCATCGGTATGCTGCTTCGGCGCTCCCTCATCCAACCCCGCCCGGCCAATCATTGGATCTGGTTTGTCGTGCGCGGGAGAGTTCGCCATGGCGGACGCTATGTGCTGCTGCTGCTCAATATAATCCTCAGTCAGGTTAGGTTTCAGTCAACGGGGGAAATGCGCTTTTTGAAAGAGCGGTCCAACATCTATTCAGGTGGCCCGGTTGTCGCCCCCTTTCCCCTTCGAGACTGAATTTGAGTCATCCTATCCTTTCTTTCACCTTCCGTTCGTGACTCCCATCATCCTCATCATCGCGCATAGGACTTGATTCGACCACCACCCGCTTCTATCAGTCACCATATCCCTCGCAGTCTCGTTTCTCCACACCACCGGCCTCCTTCTCGGCTACTTGTCGTCAAACGTCGGAGCCTTCTGTTCAGGCTATGGCTTCCTCCATATCTCGCCACCGCACAGTGGGTCTTGCTTCTCATCTTTGGTAAGCCTCGCTAATTTCAGGTCGTGCTAGCCTACCATTGGTGGGCGAACATCGTCGGTTGCGTGCTGTTCCTGCTTGTGCTGCTGGTACAAATCTTTCTGTGCGTCCACTTCAATGACATCGAGAGGGAGCTGATGAGCAGTACGGGTTGTTGGCTCTCCGGTGAGTAGACCCGAATTCGAGGAAGTAGCTTACTTATTCGTCTGAGAAGTGTGTACCAGGATATCGAGCTGAAGCTGTTGGTACTTCCTCGAGCTGATACGGTTCCATCACCAGCGCCTCACTGACTCCGGATCACCCTGAAGACGTACATCAACTGATGGCGCAAGAAGCAATTCTCATTACGAGCATAAGGTCTATAGAAACGGGCATTGAGGAGGGTGATCACGCAAGATCTACGTGCGTTTGCTTTACCTTCGCGTTTCTCCGGCGAATTTGATGGATGGTGGGACAAGCTTGTTCGAAGTGATCTTATCCGCAAGCGTCGGGGACTTGATTTTGGTGAGTACTCCAGCGACCCCCTCTAGTGGTGTTTGCTGACCTCGAACAGCATTCATCTTCATGTGTCACCCTGACCGGGGGACCGTGCCGTCTCGGCAGTTGTTCACACCCTCGATACCCCCGTACGGCTTCCATCTCGCTCGACGCGATCGAACAAGCAGAGCTCGGCGCCCCTATAACCGGGATCCAAGAGGAAGATGCAGGAGAACAAGGTCGAAGCGCCACGCTGAGTTTCGGCGAGGATGAGGCGAGCCCGTGTCACATTTAACCTTGGAGAGCTTGAGCTCGGTCTCGAAGACCCTAGAGAGTCGACGCAGACGGCAGGGTCGAGTCAGTCCGGGAATGACAATGGATCACACCGAGGAAGAGGATCGGGCGAATGATGTATTGATGTCGGGAAAACGTCTATCCAAGGGGAGCAGGGGCGAACCATGAGGCGGTGTCTGTAGAACAGGTGGAGCGATACATGTTGAACAAGACCTGTAGAAGAACAGCCCGTCGTTATACTTTGACGCAAGAACGCAATGGGGGAAAGCCTGCGCTCGCTGTCAGGACGCATCGCTGGACTGGCGCTATGTCTCATCGTGCATTTACGGGATGCGCTCGGCTTTTCATTGGGGTCGCAAAGTCGCAAAGTATGCAGGGTTTCATACATCATCCATCGAGCACCAGACGTGAAGTTCGGGCAGTATCGTGAGACACACCGGAATTTGCCACCGCTGTCGATCCCCTGAGAGCTCGTACATTTCCTCCTCATACGCCTGTCACAACGAGACCATCGTTCGCCAACCTGATGACATGCTGATCCGCAGAAGACCAAGGCAGCTGAGCGATGTTTTCCCCTGACATCCTCCTGACAAGAGTGTGCGGCTTCTCCATGTGCTCCCGCCTGCGACCGGTCATCCGCAATGTCTCGTTTCAAGCGGAGAACAGCAGGGCCCCTCAACTTCGATCAAACAAAAATCCAGATGGGAAGCTGATCCCTCAGACTGATCAGATTGATTTTTGTTTCTACTGTTGGCTGGACAAGAAGAACAGCTTTCTTCTGACAGTGGTCATTCTTAGGGTATCTCATTCTACAGGAAAGCTTTGAAGTTACCAGCCAGACACACACCGTCTCAAGAGCGGTCCAATATTGGACCTTTACTTTCTGCATAACACATTGACAAAACATACATGGACATACATGACAGCTCATCACACAGATACAGTCTCCTAGGCAAACCTTACGGTGACATCCAAGACATTCTGCACCTTTGGGAACTTAACTTGTGGGCTTTGCGTATGGAAGACAGTGCTTGGCTGACAATAAATAATATAGGTGTCGGTGTGTCATGCTCAGATTGTGTTTTGGCTGCGTCAAAAGGCCTCTTTGCTGGCAAATCCCCTGTTCTTGGGTTGCTCAAGTGTATCCACACTTTGGGAGAAGCTTCTGGACCTTCTTGTTCTACCAGCTCCATTCAAGTTCATCGAAGTAGCTCGATGAGCCCAATCTTGTTGCTTCTTGGACAATTCCGATGAGCTACATCATGCCGAGGATCAGAAGTCCCGCATGTCCTCCAGTCTCAGCTTCATCGGTTCCACGTCTTGACCCCGTCACCACGTCGACGCGAGAGCGACCAAACGCGGACACCCACCCCTCAGTCGCCCCGTCTCGGAATACGCTACATTGTCATGCATCTCCAACATGCAACATGCCATTGAATACGTATCAAATGCGATCAATCTTGCCATGATGCCCCGACCCTCCTCAATGACTTCCTTGGCCTACCTCACTTGCCCGCCCCCCCTCCAGACCAAGCTTACTCCGACTCCTCGTCCTCCCCGGCCCATCCTTCCCTCCCTGACCCGGCGCACTACTCGGGATCGAGACACCCTCCACTTCCGCACGCATCCGCTTCACGCTCGGTCGCTTCGTCAAGCCCGTCGGACCGTGAATCATCATTCCGTCATCACCGCCTGGTCGGAGATCGGTGGGCGAGGCTCGGCGCTTGACGTGGCTCTCATCGTCGGTCCCTTGGATGCTGGAGGGGTTCGTGGATGCCATGGTGAGCGGGGCGGTGGAGCTTCGCGAGCCTGATTCGGCGCCGGCTTCCGATTCGATGGACTCGGATTTGGCGCGTCGGCGATAGCGATCGCGGTCTTCATCGACCATGCCGAGGTAGCTCTGTATGATGGCTGGTCGTCGTGAGCTAAAGGGCCACACGATCGACAAGGAAGACTCACCTCGATGGACGAAGAGATACTGCCGGAGACTCTGCACAAGGGACATGCGCTGCACCCTCATCCCCTCGAGAACAGACGCAATCGGGTTCTCCATCTCGCTGATCGCCGTTGGAGTACGAGGACGGGCTGGAGATTCCGTGATCGATGCGAGACTGGAATTCCGGTGAATTCTAGGGACAGGACCCCATCAGCTTCCCACTACTCGGTCATGGAAAAGGTCGGCTTACGCATCCCCGCTGAGCTTCTCCGAGCTATTGAATGCGCTCGTCAAACTCGGCCGTCTCGTCCATCCTTCCTCGCTCTCGATACTTGCCGCAATGCTTCCTCGATGCTTGGTGAACCGATCATCGACTTCCCGGCTGCCAGGGATATCCCTCATCACTCCCTCACTCAGCTCGGCCGGTGGGTCGAGCTCCATGCTGTTCTCCCGTTGGTCATGGTCGGCGGACCCCCTCGTAGCTTTCGCGTCTAGGTATGACGAGGCTGAAGGATTGCTGGATCCAGGCATGGGCGTAGTGAGCGCTTCGGGAAAGGTGGACATCGCCGCAGGTGAAGTGGAAAAGATAGCAGTCAGGGACTCGGCGGACTTTTGCGATGGGAAGGGACTGAGGAAGGAGACGGATTTGGTGGATTCGCCGGATCCGCTGGGTTTTCGACCTGAACTGATGCTGGATGGGCTGGAGCGACGAGATCGGGGCGCGAGGATTGATCTGCCCGGCGAGGAAGGGAATGATGTGGAAGATCCAGGGATCGACTTTCGCATCTCCTGACGCATATTGTCGACAATCGCATCGACGATAATGAAGCTGCCTGTGCGACCCACACCAGCAGAACCTACGATTATAAGCATTTGCTTTGTCTAAGGTCGAGCACTCACAATGCACAAGGACTGGCGGGTGGTCCGGTTGATCGTCGGCCTCTCCCCCGCAGAGCTCCTCTGTTGCCCCATCCACATCCCTTATCAAGTTCAGCAAGATCTCCGGAGAATCAGGAACATCGAAATCGGGCCAGGCCGTACACTGTATCTGCACGACCTTCCTCCCAGGCCCCGGATGATGATTGTGCGATAGCAGGAATACTCGTCGAATATTGTCGACCTTCTCAGCGTCGGTTGTATGAGGGGGTAGAGCAGCGGCGCCAAAGTTGAATCCGGTCGTGGCTTGCTGCTGCTGCTTGTCATCGCCACCGGTATGCGAAAGGAGCTTGAGATGGAGATGCCCGTAATTTTGATCTTCCCAGTAATTGCCACATTTCGGCAGACCGCCTTCAAACTGCTTTGTCAACCTGTTCAAAATCCAATCAACCTGTCGTGCGATGTATGGGATGTATGTATGCTCACATGGCGATGACTCGCACGTCCTGTTCCCACACCAAAGTCCAGAAGTCACGATATGTCGCGTCCAATGGACCTTGCGTCGCGATGTACCGCCTCGCTGTCCCACGCGGGTATACGAAAGAAGCATTGATGTAATCCGATTCATCATCGCAGAGACTCGTAAGCCGGACCCGGGAGAAGTCATATGGCCAGATATTCTTGTACCTAAGGACCTGGTGAGACATGACCCTCTCATGAGGCAGCAGACGTAAGACGTACCTGTTCTTACTTCCACGCTCGACACCTGCGGTGATCGAAAACGGAAAGTCGTTATCCCGCACGGCGTTGGTGCCCGCTCCCCAAGCAGCAAGCCTCTCTACCTCTGCCACATCTGCAGCCCTTTCCTCGAGCCAAGAATGACGACAATGTGCTTCCGGGTCATGTCCGGCTTTCTCCGCCCACGTCGCTCCTGACCCCTTTGAATGGAAGTCCATAACCGCTTGTAATCGTTTCTGTTCCCCCAGCTCGATGCGGAAGAACTGATCTGCGAGACGGTCCGAGCATTCTTTGTCTGACATTCTGACGAGATCACTCAGGAACGAAGGTAATTCGGCCGCGCGGTGGACGACCTCGGGTCCCAAGGCGAGTGGTATACGCTCGGTGATCCCACCATGCGAGAGCTCGAGGTTCTGTCTAATGTTGTCGAAGAAAGGGTTGGCGGGTTGCAGCTTGATGGCCGGGGAGATCGAGCCATTTGAGGATACCGCAATGGGTCTTGCCCCAATCGAGAGATCAGACATAGGGTTGACCGTGCGGATGGTGGTGGACATGGTGGAAGATGCAGCGAACGGGTCGGCTCGAAACGCAAGACCTGGCGTGGCGGCGAGATTCAGCTTCATCCCGGGTTTGCTCTTCCGCCCGCTGCCCGTAGAGTCTACATGATTGTCAGAACGGGCCAAGGTTCAGGTGAGAGGCAACGCACCGTGGAGGAAAGCGAGTTTACCCAATCGTCCCGCCATCATTCCGCTTGGTGCCGATGTCACCGTGGGCGTCGCTTCATTCTCCTCCGCCCCCTCTCCATCTTCAGACGATAAGTTCATCCCGCTCATTGACTGGACAGCCTTTTGTCCACCCTTGACGAACCAGACACGACCGGTGAAGCCCTCTCGTTCGAATTTGCTAGCTAGGCCTTCTAGTACGCTACCATCCGGCGCTGCAGTGCTATCGAGATCGAGGAGAACGACGTCCTTCTTCTCCCTCCATTTCGCCACTTCCTCGTTGAAGGGCGGAGTGAGCATCCGTGTGAGTTTTTGGAGGGTAAAAGCCGGACGTCGCAAGAGGGTTGACGGGATCGGAAGTGAATGTGACGAGGGAAGGTGGGATGCATGAAAGGCGGAAGGCGGACGGAGATCGAGTATGAGGGTGGATGACTTCGGGATGAGTGAGCGTAATGTGAATGTGGATAGGGGTTGGAGTTTGGCCGGACCGGGTGAAGGTGTCGATGCGCTCGAGCTGGAAGCAAGTGGACTTGGCGATTTCGCGCTATGCGCTTGAGTTGGACTGAGAGCATTGAGCGAGTTCTTCGGTAGCGAGGCTCTCCTTCGTGCCAAATCCCCGGGAACCTGTATATGCGAGCTTGGCGAAGCAAACGACGTCCTGATCGACTCTACGCCTTCCATGGCGAATCCCTCCTCCCTCTTATGGCTGCCTTTTGGCGAGGACGTCTTGCCCGCCACCGCCCGGTACTTTGCTACGGTCTCCAAACTCAAACCTCCAGACATCGGATGGCTCGTGACTTTCGGACTACCCTTGCTCGGACTCGTTCCTGCATTCTGGCCATGCGTCCCTTCGAGCGAGCCAAGCGAACTTCGCCTGCCCTGTCCACCTTCAGCCCACAAGTTTGCGCCGCTCCAGCTTCCACCGATGTTAAGTCGCTCGAAAGGGTATCCCAAGTGCGGACTACTGTTCCGACCGATCGACGGCTCACTTTCGATCGATGGTGTGGGTGCACCAGAAGTCGCCGCCAGAGTATGCCAGGGAGAAGATACGGCTGTATTGACGGGACCGAAAGGCTGAGGAAGAGCGATTGGGAGGAAAGGCTGTCGAGTTTGAGGAGGAGTAGCTGGTGATCGGAAAGGCGAAAGAGGAGCTATCGAGCGTGATGGCGACAAGGTGAAGGGAGTCTGGGAAGGTGGGTTGCGAGCTTCGTTGGAGGAAGGGAAGTTTGGGATGGTTGAAGGCGCTACTGCTCGCCGGCGAGTCGGCGCGGTATTGCCGCTACCGCTGGGGAACGATGCAGAGGGGAAGGTGAAGGTGAATGGAGTAGAAGGACTTGAATCGCCAAGCGACTGCCGATGCCCAGACTCCTCCTCCGCCGCCCGGTCCTTCCCCTCAGGAGAAAGAGGGTCGGAAACCTCCTTTCTGCCCGAATCCTCTATATCCATCTTCCACCCTGCATGGGGGTATGCGGGCTGATGAGAATGGTCCGTGTCGATTCCCTCGGACCTGCCCATGTCGCGCATACCTCTAGTATCTATCGAGAGACTATCCGAGTCCGATCTGGATTGTCGGTCGAAGGGTGAGAGAAAGTGGTGGTGCATGTAATGCGGGGCCAATCGAGAGGAGTTGAATATTTCATGCCATGACGTGCGTGATGACGTGAGTCGAGCCGACTGTTTTCCTAGAGTCGGACTGCAATGAGGAGTTTCTCTTTGTGATGTATATGGGGGAATCGACCAAAGATCCGGCAGTGGAATGAAGGGTACAGAAGAGCAGGAATCCAAAGACAGGGAGAGTCGACGACGTGCAAAGATCTTGATGAAAAGTTCTGGAATGCGGTTTGTAGAGTGGAGCCCTTCAGGAACAACCAGGTTTTAATTTAGCGTGATTCACAGAATTCCTGCAAATCCCACTTTGGTCGAGACTTCTAGATCATATCTGAATGCACTCTTGAAAATGTACCTTCTCATGAATCTTTCTAGCGTACCCTCTAGCTACAATAACCTGGGGCGGTAATCCTGGTGGGTTCGAACGGCGAGTTCCCCCTTGTACTGGGTGAAAACGCAATCCTGCCCCTGTCGCTCGAGTTGATCATGCAAAGTGTCACGTGTCTGCGAGAAATGTTGAGTTTTTTCAGCCACCTTTGTGTAGGGAGTATGATGCATAGGTTCATAAGAAGGTCCGTGAAGATGGGGAAGCTACCAACTAGGCCTGCTAGCTAGCTAGATAGGCGGTGTACTTGACACGCCTTTCGACAAGAAACGCACTTTACAACACGTCGACTGCTTGCCACTCCATCTGTCGGGCTACGCCCGCTCGCGCAATCATGAAGTTTATCGAGCCAATGTGGTTCTCGTCAACAACACGATGAGATAGAGGCAATGGCGTGGCTCGAACAGCTGTCTCCGCAATCGCGGCGTTTCTAATCATAGTCGATGCATTCGGTGGAGACAACATGGATTAGGCGTGGGGTTGATGGCGCTGTGTCCTGATGAGATACTGTGCCTATGCTTGCCTTGATCAATGGAGAACCAGTCTCTTTTCCGTCCATGATCATCGAAGTTTGCGCGGAGATCATTGTGTACTCGCTTGCTCAGCTTCAATACCTTCACAGATTGACTGGATTGTTCTCAAACAGCATCCAGACTTATCCTTCTTCTGATCGACATCATCGGTTTGGATCATCTGGCTAGTCGTCTTTAGCCTCAGCTGTCTCTTCAACAATGTTCATCATTTTCAGGGGGAGATCCGGCGGATATCTCTAAAAATCATGGCCAAAGCTATCGATCCATAGAAATTCCGGCAGGGACTTTACCGGGGCCGATTTACCGGCTCGCCGCTCTTACCTCCACAACCTCTGATTCCGTTTGAATTACTGCTCTACTAGAACAGCCCCTCGTTGAGGATCGAGAACAGCCGGTACAGCTCACCAGATCAAGAATGGCCGGTAAGCAAGTGGATGGTGCGGAGGTGGCCAAGCATAGCAATCGGGATAATGTATGTGCCTTTCTCATTCTCGCGCCTTTCATTCCCAAATTACAGATGGGGAAGGTTCAACGCTGACCCGTGCATTTTCAGGGTGTTTGGATTGTCGTTCATGGTAGGACAAATGTTCTTCCAGCTCGGTCTAGCTGATGAGTGAATAGGTAAGGTATACGATGTGACCGACTTTCTCGATGAGCATCCAGGTTGGTCCTGATCTCGCTTCGAGAGGAATACGTGCTCTCGCTGACCTACCACTGCAGGCGGTGCAGCCATAATCGAGTACGCCGAGCTCGAAGCATCCTGGTGTATTTATGCTGACGGAATGTCCAGGCGGTATGGAGGCATGGATGCGACCGAGGAGTACGAGGTGAATATCCGTTAATACATGTCAAGTCCGATTCCGCTGACACCAGGAATATAGCCAATACATCCACCTGATGCCATTACAGACAACCTCGGTCCGCCTCTCCTTCTCCTCTGCCTTTCCACTACTTACTCGTATCAGACCCCTCAAAACACCTCGGCACCCTAATCGCCAACTCCCTCCCCAAACCCCAAGCCGTGTCTCCCGCACCTCCACCGGCGGCCGTCCACGTCCCTCAGAGGATGACGGGCGGGAGCAACGAGTCGCAAGCTGAGGAGTACGTCAAGCCGGATATCGAGGAGATCTTGAGTTTGCATGACTTCGAAGCTGTGGCGAGGAGGACTATGAATCGGAGGGGGTGGAACTATTATAGCTCGTACGTGGCATCGCTCATTCTTCCTCCATCGGAATTGACGAGGGTTAGGGGGGCGGATGATGAGATCACTATGGTAAGGCGGGATGCGGTTTCTGGTCAGAATTGCGCTCACAATTGACTTAGCGGGAAAATCACAACGCATACCACCGGTGCGTTCCCAAGCCCTTCCGGCGCAATCGAGACGACTGACGATTCGCAGAGTCTGGTTCCGACCCCGAATCTTGCGGGATGTGTCCAGTATCGATTACTCCACCTCCATCCTCGGCTTCAAGACTAGCATGCCAGTATACATCACCGCGACAGCTCTGGGCGAGTGCAACCTTTACCTTCATATACTAAGCTTACTTCGAAACAGGCAAGCTAGGCCATCCCGAGGGGGAGGTCGCCCTGACCCGTGCCGCTGGGACGCACAACATCATCCAAATGGTGAGTCGCCTCTACCTGCCAATCCAAGCCGGGCTCAGAATCTCCCAGATTCCCACACTGGCATCTTGCTCATTCGACGAGATGGTCGATGCCGCTATTCCAGGTCAGATTCAGTTCATGCAGCTGTCGGTTTACCTCATTTCGCTACGCTGCGATATTGCTGAGACGGCCAAACAGCTACGTCAACTCAGATCGAGCGCGTACAAAGAAGATAGTTGGTCATGCTGCAGACCGAGGCGTGAAGGCGCTCTTCATTACCGTGGACGCTCCCCAACTTGGACGACGGGAAAAGGTGCGCGTTTCCGCTCCCCTAACTATTGACCAAGCTGACGACTCGACAGGACATGCGGACGAAGTTCGAAGGGGCAGCTTCAGCACAGCAGACTCAAGGCAAAGACACTGTCCGGCGGGATCAGGGCGCCGCACGAGCCATCTCGTCCTTCATCGACCCGAGCCTGAACTGGTCGGATCTGAAGGAGTTGATGCAGGCTGCGAAGGGGATGAAAGTGATCTTGAAAGGAGTGCAGTGCTGGGAGGTGCGCTAGGCGGTTTCAGGCAGGATAATTTGCTCATCAAATCTGCAGGACGCGGTCATGGCTGCCGAAGCGGGGTGCGATGGCGTCGTACTCAGGTGAGATAAGCGGGATTGCGGAAAGGTAGCGCTGACGAAGTGTGGTGTAGCAATCATGGTGGACGCCAGCTGGTACGCTGAGAGACTCCATAGTGAATATCGAGGCTGATCTCAACCCCCAGGACTATGCCCCATCACCGCTGGCTCTGCTCCCAGCTGTGGTGTCTGCCCTCACACAGCATGGGTACATGAACAATCCGAGACGTCCCAAGTTCCAAGTATTCGTCGATGGCGGTGTCCGACGAGCTACGGATGTGCTCAAAGCTGTAGCTCTGGGTGCGACTGCCGTGGGCATCGGAAGGCCGATGATCTATGCAATGTCGACGTATGGTGAGGAAGGGGTGTCTCGCCTGCTGCAGATCTTGAAAGTGCGCACATCGCTTTGTACTCGATGCGGGGCTTACGAGGATAGGACGAGTTCGATATGAACATGCGATTGCTGGGCGCGACCACCATCGCGGACGTGGTGCCGAGTATGGTGGACACTTCGGCTCTGGGGTACAGTAACGGGGGATTGACGTTGTATGACGCGAACTGTGAGTGAAACTCCGCTGGATCTGACCACGCTGATTCATGGTCGCAGACGAGCGGATGACTCCGGTTGGCGTGAAGGCGAAGCTGTAAATTTCAGCATCCATAGGATCACTCATCTAGGTATATGCATCGTATACAATCATGCCAAGACCCTCAGCGGATCGTCAGTATCAACTTCACTCCAACATCGGAGAATCGTCCGAGAATCACGTTGTCGTCTGAAGGTCACCATTATCAGAATTCATCCTTTCATCTACCGACTTCCTCCGTTATATGGGTATCAATCCTTTCGCGTACGGCGTCTCCATCGACACTCGCGTCGGTCGTCAATGTCGAACAAGTACTGTCTGCCCGTCTTGCCCCCCGTTTGCCCCCCGTTTGCCCCCCGATCCTCTCCTATCTCTTCCGCCTCACCCCATCGGCTCCGACCCCTCATCCATCCCCCCATCGTCTCCAAGCGCAATCTCCATAACACGCATAAACAAACGTCGTCCTCGTCCCATATACCCCTCGGACTCGTCATCCAGCGCCCTCTGACTAAACCTATAAAGCACCCCGATCCTCTTCTCCACCTGCTCGCTCCCATTCTCCATACCCTCAAACAAGGGCAAATCCTTCAGACACGGTTCCATGTAGTCCCGGATGATACTCGTCAGCTGTATCCCTAGGTCCCGCAGTGCTTGGGCATACTGTCGGGACCGCCTCTCGGGTGGTCCACTACGGTCCAAGTTACCCCTCATTTCCTTGTACGTGAGAAGCTCTTCAAAAGCCCTAGATACAATCTCCTTTTGTCAAGGCAGCAGGTGTCATGTCCACCACGCACACCGAATGACACGTCATGGCGCAGTATCACGGATACTCGTCGTCGACGTCCATTTCCACCACTCGTTCCGCTTTGTTGGTTGAACGTCCACTCGCTCCGTTTCGTTGGTTGAACGTCTACGGAGAAGGAGTATATAGCACAGCTAGCCTCGTCTTGTAGGAGGTTTCCCAGTGATCCTCGATTGAGTCTCATTGTCCCATTCCACGTCCAAGACGATCTCGTCCTGTTCTCCGATCTCGTCTACGCGGCTACACTCATTTGTCCTCGCTTAGACCCACGTCCCGCCTGTCTTGACGACTTAGTCGATTCTCAACGTCCTCGTTGAGTACCTTCCTGTCTGTTCGTTGTGTGATCGGGCTACTTGATCGGAGACCGATCGGAGCTTCGTGACAGCAGGATTGATCTCGGACTCGGCTCATAACGCAAGGATACGGATCGCCTCCTCATCTTTAGAGGGGAGGAAGTCTGTCATTGCACCAATCTTTATAGCCACCTCAGCAGCGGATTTCGCAAGGAGGGTGAGTCGTGCATTACTGGTTGAGAGGAGAGGATAGCAAGAGAAGAGCAGATAGATGTGGTATCGTACTAGCCGAGCCGTGTTTGTGGGAGGATGCAAATAGGGGTACTGTCACGGTGCTACGTCGACCAGCAAATAGGCCCGACGCTCAGCTCCTGTATTCGGCGACGGTCGTCTGAGCTTCGGCAAAGTTGGGCTACCGTGGTCGAACTTAGCTGGAATAACTCGAGGACACGCGTGGGTGTAGCCGAGTTAAGTGCCGGTCGAGTAGCGTGGGCTAGAGATGCA
>JAABUW010005006.1_pt1 | contig 17606 bp, 14 predicted proteins | sample 5560081 | NCBI WGS metagenome assembly JAABUW01 (sample SAMN10711882, study PRJNA513363) | rock metagenome | isolation source: Antarctica rocks | place: Antarctica: Victoria Land, Knobhead sud | reverse complement strand
ACTCCCTGGTATCTGGGCTTCCTCCGGGACGAGGGCGTGGTGGCGCAGCGACTGGCCATGCTGCTGGGCTCCAGCCGCTACGTCGCCGACCTGCTGGCGCGGGCCCCCGAGGCGCTGCGCATGCTCGCCTACGACGCCGAGCTGCAGCCGCGGCCGGCGGCGTCGCTGCAGGGCGCCATGCTGGCCGCCGCCCAGCGCAACGACGACCCCGAGGCCGGCGTCGCCGCCACCCGGGGGCTGCGGCGCAACGAGCTGCTGCGCATCGCCAGTGCCGACCTGCTGGGACAGCTGTCCCTCGAAGCCGTCGCCACCGCCCTGACCGATGTCACCGAGGCGATCCTGGGGGCCGCGCTGGACACCGCGCTGAGGGCCGCCGCCAGCCGCCGCGGCGGGGAGCTCCCCATGCAGATGGCGGTGATCGCCATGGGCCGGCTCGGCGGCGCCGAGGTCGGCTACAGCTCCGATGCCGACGTGCTCTTCGTCTTCGAGCCCTCGGCCGGGGCCGACGACGGAGCCGCCGCCGGCGCCGCCCAGGAGGTGACGGAGGAGTTGCGCCGCCTGCTCTCGGCGCGCGCCGCGGACCCTCCGCTGGGCGTCGACGCCAGCCTGCGCCCGGAGGGCCGCCAGGGCCCGCTGGTGCGGAGCCTGGACGCCTACGCCGCCTACTACCGGCGCTGGGCGTCGGTGTGGGAGGCCCAGGCCCTGCTCCGCGCCCGTCCGGTTGCCGGCGACACCGGCCTGGGCGACCGGTTCGTCGCCATGGTCGACCCGTACCGATATCCCCGCGCCGGCCTCTCGAACCGGGAGGTCACCGAGATCCGCCGGATCAAGGCCCGGGTGGACAGCGAGCGCCTGCCGCGCGGTGCCGACCCGGCCACACACCTCAAGCTGGGGCCCGGCGCACTCGCCGACGTCGAGTGGACCGTGCAGTTGCTCCAGCTGCGCCACGCCCGCGAGCACCCGGCCCTGAAGACCACGACGACCCTGGCCGCGCTGGCCGCCGCCGAGGGCAGTGGCCTGCTGGTCGCCGACGACGCCCGGTCGCTGTCGGCCGCGTGGCGGCTGGCTTCCCGCGTACGCAATGCCGTGACGCTCGTCCGCGGCCGGCCGGCCGACTCGATACCGCGGCGGGGACGCGAGCTGGTCGGGGTGGCGCGAGCCGTCGGATACCCGCCCGGTCGCGACCCGGGCGGGTTCGTCGAGGACTATCTGCGGGCCACCCGACGCGCCCGGGCGGCGGTCGAACGGGTCTTCTACGCATAACCCTGGCAGGCTCGGTCGCTGTGCTTCAGCGACTGCCGCATCCGTACCGCCGGGTCGTCCTGCCGACCGTCGCGGTGTCGCTGGCCCTGACCACGGCGTTCTTGTTCCTTCCGCTGGCCGGAACCGACCTGTCCGCGCAGGTCGCCCGGGGGCACTTCGTTCAGGCGTACGGCCTGCGTCCGGTGGACTTCCGCTGGTACGGCGGCATCTTCCCCTTCGGCTACAGCCTGGTCACCGGACCGCTGAACGCCCTGATCGGCTCGCGCGGGGTCGGCTCCGTCGCCTCGGTGGTCGGCGCGGCAGCCCTGTCTTTCCTGCTTATCCGCGGCCGGGTCCGCCGCCCGCTGCTGGGCGGGGTGCTGGGTGCCGCCTGTCTGGTCAGCAACCTGGTCAGCGGACGGACCACCTTCGCCCTGGGTGTGGCCTTCGGCTTGCTGGCGATCTGCGCGGTCACGCTCACCGAACTGCCGGCTCGGTGGCGACTCCTACTGGTGGCGGCGCTCGCGGCGTTGAGTACGGCGGCCAGTCCGGTCGCCGGACTCTTCACCGGCCTGGCCGGCACTGCCCTACTGCTCACCAGCCGCCGGATGGCCGGTCTAGTGATGGGCCTCGGTGCCGCGGTGCCGATGGTGGTCCTGGCGGTGCTGTTCCACGACGGCGGGATCCAGCCTTTCTCGATGCAGTCGGCCGAGCTGGTGATCACGCCGTCCATCGCGGTGGCTATTCTTGTCCCGCCGCGCTATCGGGCCATCCGCACCGGTGCGGTGCTGACCGCGGCCGGTCTGTTCCTGGCGTTCCTCGTCCCGAGCCCGATCGGTTACAACGCCGCCCGGCTCACCCTTCTGTTCGCCGTGCCGGTCGTCGCCGCGACCGCGGAGCTCAACTGGCTCCGGCTGGGGCTGGCGCTGGCATTGATCTCCTGGTGGCAGCCGCCGCTGGTCCTGGCGGACCTGGGCAACGCCGGCACCCGCGAGGCCCACCGGGCGTTCTTCCAGCCGCTGATCAATCAGTTGCAGGCCCGTGGCCCGGTCGGGCGGGTCGAGGTCGTCCCCCTGCACGATCATTGGGAGTCCACCTACGTCGCCGACGCCGTCCCGATCGCCCGCGGCTGGGAACGCCAGGTCGACGTCGGGCGCAATCCGCTGTTCTACGGCCGGACCAAGGAGCACACCCTCACCTCCCCGGCCTATGTCGGCTGGCTGTACGACAACGCCGTCACCTACGTCGCCGTCCCACGCCATTCGAGGCTGGACGAGTGGGGCCAGGAGGAGAAGGCGCTGATCGACGCCACGCCCCCGTATCTGCAGTTCGTGTGGGGCAACGACGACTGGCAGCTGTACCACGTTGACGCGGCCCAGCCCCTGGTCAGCTTCCCCGCCAGGCTGGTGTCCTCGACCGCGACCGGGGTGACCTTCGATGTGCCCCGGCCCGCGGCCATCGTGGCCCGGCTGGCCTGGTCGCGGTGGACCACCTTGACCGGGCCGGCCGGCTGCGTGACGCCGCGCGGCCAGTGGACGGTGGCCCGGATCGCCAAGCCGGGCCGCTATTACCTGAGCAGTGGATGGCACCTGTCACAGGGGGACAAGTGCTAATCGGCCGAACCGGTTGCGCCTGCGAGGCATGATCCGCACAGTGGAGGAGTGACCCCCCGGCGCCAGCATCTCGCGGCCGCCCTCGGCGCCGCCTTCGCTGTGCTGACAGTGGCCGTGTGGGCCAAGGCGCCGGTCGTCGGGGTCGATGAGTGGGTGTGGCGACATACCCTGCGGCTGCGCGTCGATGCCCTGGTGAGCGCGGCTCGGCTGGTCACCCTGGTGTTCTCACCGCCCGTCACGTCAGCGGCGCTGGCGGCGGTGGCCGTGGCGGTCTCGCGGCGCCGGCGCTCGACCCGCGCGCTCGTCGCAGCGGTCCTCACCGGGCTGTCGATGGCGGTGCTCACGCGCGGCTTGAAACTCCTCCTCGCCCGGCCCGGCCCGGGCAGCGACGACGTGGGGCAGCTGAACGGCGCGTACCCCTCTGGGCATACCGCGAGCTTGATCGTCTGCGGCGGGGCGATCGTCCTGCTGCTCGGGTGGGCCCGGCGGCGGGTGGCCTGGACGGTGCTGGGCAGCGTGTCGTTGCTGGTCATGACGTGCCTCATCTATGCCCACCAGCACTGGCTGAGCGACGTGGTCGGCAGCCTCCTGCTGGCCTCGGCACTGCTGCTGTGTTTCAGTCGCCGGCTGACCCAAGCCGGGCAAGTCGACCAGGCGACGGCACCCGACGTGGCCCGGCCCGGCGATCTCGGCCGGCAAGGAGCATCATGGGGCCATGGCTGATGACCAGGCCCGGATAGCAAGTCTCGAGCGCGCTGTCGCCACCCTGGCCGACGTGCTGGAAGAGACCATCACCATGCACGGCATCGGGTGGACGCACTGGCGGGCGCATTCGCTGCAGGCCAGGGTCGCCGCCGCCAGAGCCCTCATCGATGCCGACACCATCACCTTGCCCTCCTCGGCCCAGACCGGACCGCGGCACCGCCGCTCACCCGGCGGCCCCCCGGCTCCGAGCGCACGGCCAACCGACCCTCAGAAGCCCTCCGCCAGGCGGTAGTAAGCCTGATTCCAGCGCAGCTCGTCGGCGAAGCGCCGAATCGTGGTGTCGCCGTCGATGATCAGCAGCTCGGTGCCCGCGATGCGCGCATAGTCACAGAGCGCCTCCAGCCCGACCGCGGTGCTCAACACCGTGTGATGCGGTCCCCCCGCGAGCAACCACGCCTCGGTCGAGGTGGTGAGGTCGGGGTACGGCTTCCACACCGCGCGCCCGACCGGGAGCGCAGGGAGCGGCTCGTCCGGCTCCACCACGTCGATCTGGTTGGCGGTGAGCCGGAAGCGGTCGCCGGTGTCGGAGATACCCACGACGAAGCCAGGACCGGGGGCGGCAGTGAACACCAGCCGCACCGGGTCCTCGCGGTCGCCTATCCCAAGCGGGTGGATCTCGACTGTCGGCGTGTCCGCGGCGATGGTCGGGCAGACCTCGAGCATGTGCGCGCCGAGGATCTTCGGCTCGCCGGGGCCGAAGTGATAGGTGTAGTCCTCCATGAACGACGTGCCGCCGTCGCGCCCGGCAGACATGACCTTCAGAATGCGCAGCATCGCCGCGGTCTTCCAGTCGCCCTCGCCACCGAAGCCGTAGCCGTCGGCCATCAGCCGCTGCACACCCAGGCCCGGCAACTGCCGCAATCCGCCCAGGTCCTGGAAGTTGCTCGTGAATGCCGTGAAGTCCCCGCCGTCGAGAAAGGCCCGAAGCCCCAGCTCGATGCGGGCGCCGTCACGCAGCGACTCGCGCAGCTCGCCGCCCTGACGCAATTCGGGCGCGACGCGATAGAGCTCGTCGTAATCCTGGACCAGCCGGTCCACGTCGGCATCGGCAATGCCGTCGACCACCTCGACCAGATCGTTGACCCCATAGGTGTTTACCGACACGCCGAAGCGCATCTCGGCGGCCACCTTGTCGCCTTCGGTTACCGCGACGTCGCGCATGTTGTCGCCGAACCGGGCGAGCTTCATCGACCTCGATGCCTGCCACCCGGCCGCGGCCCGACCCCAGGCGCCGACGCGCTCGCGGACCAGGGAATCGGTGGCGTGGCCCGCGACGATCTTTCGGCGTACGCCCATCCGGGTCTGGACGTAGCCGAATTCCCGGTCGCCGTGGGCGGCCTGGTTGAGATTCATGAAATCCATGTCGATCGTCGCCCAGGGCAGCGACCGGTTGGCCTGGGTGTGCAGGTGTAGCAAGGGCTTGGCCAGCGCGTCCAGGCCGGCGATCCACATCTTGGCCGGCGAGAACGTGTGCATCCAGGCGATGACCCCGACCACGGCGTCGGAGCCGGTCGCATCGAGGCAGGTACGCCGGATCGCATCCGCCGTGGTCAGCACCGGCTTCCACACTAGGCGAACCGCAGTAGGCAGCGCCCCGTCGAGGTGCTCGACGATCTGCTGCGACTGCTCGGCCACCTGCCGCAGGGTTTCCTCGCCGTACAGCCCCTGGCTGCCGGTGAGGAACCAGACTTCGAGCTCGGCGCGGTCGGCAGCCTCGGTCACAGCATCGTCCCCTTCATCGGCGTGCGGCTGGTCCGGACACTGTTGCTCAGCGCTGGCCGTAGACGTTCTGGTAGCGCTGCCACAGGCGGTCGATGTCGTCGGCCGGGATGGGAATCGGCTCGCCGAGCTGCCGGGCGATGTGCACCGTACGCGCCACGTCCTCGCACATCACGGCGGCCTTGACGGCGTCGCGGGCCGAGGCCCCGATGGTGAAGACGCCGTGGTTCTGCATCAGGACGGCGGGGGAGCGGTGCCCGCTCAGGGTCTCGACGATCCCCTTGCCGATGTCGTCGCTGCCGATCAACGCGAACGGCCCGACCGGTATCTCCCCGCCGAATTCGTCGGCCATCGCGGTGAGTACGCAAGGGATCGCTTCGCCCCGGGCCGACCACGCGCTGGCGTAGGTCGAATGCGTGTGGACGACGCCGCCGACCTCGGCCATGGACCGGTAAACGTAGGCGTGTGCGGCCGTATCGCTCGACGGGGATAGCGCCCCCTCGACGACGTTGCCGTCGAGGTCGCACACGATCATGTTGCCAGCGGTCAACTCGTCGTAGGAGACGCCGCTCGGCTTGATGACCATCCGATCGGTGCCCGCCACCCGGGCCGAGACGTTGCCCGCGGTCCACGCGACAAGTCCGTAGCGGGTCAGCTCACTGTGCAGCGACGCCACCGTCGCCCGCAGTTCGGTGATGGGGGTCATCAGCGCACCGCCTCTCTCCTGATCCGGCGCAGCCGGCGCATGACATCGTTGCCGCGGCGGCCGAAATAGTCGTGCAGCGATGTGTATTCGGCGAAGAGGGCATCGTAGGCTGCGGCCCGGTCGGCGTCGGGCTGATAGACCGCGCGGTGCACTTTGCCCATCGCCCCCGCCGCCGCGCGCACGTCGGGATAGGCGCCGGCCGCCACGGCCGCATGAATCGCCGACCCCAGGGCGGGGCCCTGGTCGGAGCCGACGATGCTCAGCGGGAGGCGGGTGACGTCGGAATAGATCTGCATCAGGAACGCATTCTTGAGCAGCCCGCCGGCGATGACCAGCTCGATCACCGGCACCCCGGCGCGCTCGAATGCCTCGATGATGGTGCGGGTGCCGAAGGCGGTGGCCTCCAGCAAGGCTCGATAGACATCGGGCGGACGGGTGGCCAGGGTGAGGCCGACCACCATCCCGGACAGCTCGTGGTCGACCAGCACCGAGCGGTTGCCGTTGAGCCAGTCCAGCGCGACCAGGCCGTGCTCGCCGATGGCCTGCTCCGCGGCCAACTCGGTGAGGTATTCATGCAGGCTCTGCCCGCGCCGCGCCGCTTCAGTGGAATAGGGGGCCGGTACGCAATTGTCGACGTACCAGCCGAAGATGTCCCCGACGCCGCTCTGCCCCGCCTCGTATCCCCACAGGCCGGTGATGATCCCGCCGTCGACCACGCCACACATGCCCGGCACCTCGCCAAGCCGGTCGGAATTCATCACATGGCAGGTCGAGGTGCCCATGATGGCCACCATCTGGCCCGGCTCGATCGCCTGCGCGGCGGGGGCCGCCACGTGGGCGTCGACATTGCCGACGGCGACGGCGATCCCCTCGGGCAGGCCGGTCCAGGCCGCCGCCTCTGCGGTGAGAGTCCCGGCGCATTCACCGAGCAGGGCGATCGGCTGCTCCACCTTGTCGCGGATGAAGCCGGCGAAATCGGGGTGCAGCGAGGCGAGATAGTCCTCCGACGGATAGCGGCCGTCCTGCCGGACCGCCTTGTAACCCGCCGTGCACACGTTGCGGACATAGGTGCCGCACAGCTGCCAGATGATCCAGTCCGCGGCCTCTATCCAGTGCGCCGTGCGGTGGTAGACGTCGGGGTCCTCCTCCAGCAGCTGCAGTCCCTTTGCCAGCTCCCACTCCGACGACAGCTTCCCGCCGTAACGGTTGATCCAGTCCTCGCCGCGGTGGTGGGCAGCGGCGTTGATCCGGTCGGCCTGTCCCTGCGCCGCGTGGTGCTTCCACAGCTTGACGTAGGCATGGCGGCGGTCGGCCAGCTCCGGCAGCTCGCACAGCGGCGTCCCGTCGTCGAGCACCGGAAGCACCGTGCAGGCGGTGAAGTCCGTGCCGATGCCGATGACGTTCCCGGCCTCGACGCCGCTGGCGGCGAGAGCTTCAGGAACCGCATGGCGCAGCACGTCGACGTAGTCGGCGGGCACCTGCAGCGCCCAGTCCGGCGGCAGCGGCGCACCGGTCGCGACGAGCGTACGGTCCATCACTGCGTGGGGATAGGCGAACGTCGCGCTGCCCAGCTCGGCACCGTCGATAACCCGGACGACGACGGCGCGTCCGGACAGCGTGCCGAAGTCGACGCCGATCACGGCCCGCTCATCGAGCAGGGGGTCCGTCCGGGTCTCTGCCACGTCTGGCCTCCTGCTTCCGGCGCCGTACGCCGAGACCGTCCCTGCGCGTAGGGGAGTCTTGCGCATGGCCACCGCGACATTGGCACCGCGGCCACCATCCGGGATCCGGCCGAACAGTCACGCCGACCCGACCGGCTCCACCACGACTTTCAATCCGCGGCGGGCCGCCGCCGCGTCGAATGCCTCTGCGGTCGCCTCCAGCGGGTAGCTGCCGGTCACCACCGAGCGGACATCGACGCGACCCTGCTCGACCAGGGCGATCGCCCGCGGATACACCTCCGGCATCCGGCGGACCAGGACGATCGTCAGCCCCTTGCGGCGGGCCAGGGAGGCGCGGAAGGAGGTGCGGTCGTCGTCGGGGATGCCGGCCAGCACGACCCGACCGCCCGGGCGCACCAGCTCCATCGCGGTCATGACCGCCGCGTCGACGCCGGCCACCTCGAATGCGGTGTCGACGCCGCCGTGGCCAGCCAGCGCCTCAGCAACGCCGTCGGGCGTGCCCTCGCCGGCCCAGTCGGCACCCATCGCCCGCGCTGCCGCCCGGCGATGGGCCAGCGGATCGACTGCCACGACGCTCGTCGCGCCGGCGGCCCGGGCCGCCTGGATGAGCAGCAGTCCGATTGGACCACAGCCCACGACGGCGACGGTGTAGCCGAGTCGGACATGGCCCAGGTCAACGGCGTGGATCGCCACCCCCAGCGGCTCGAGCATGGCCCCGTCGGCGTCGCTGATCGTGTCGGGCAGCGGGTGCAGCAAGGCGGTCGGCCAGGTGAGGTACTGCCGGAGCGCCCCGTCCTGATCGCCGTGTCCGGCGAAGCGCACCGAAGGACAGAGGTTGCGGTGACCGGAGCGGCACGGGTGGCAGCGCTGGCAGGGGATGGCCGGATCCACGGCCACCCGCTTGCCGGCTCGTGGTCCGCCGTCAACAGTGCCGGCGAATTCGTGGCCGAGAACCAGCGGGCGGGTGAGCACCGCGTCGCCGATGCCGCCCTCTGCGTGCCAGTGCAGGTCGGAGCCGCATAGGCCGACCGCACGCACCCGGATCAGCGTCTCGCCGTCGCCGGCGACGGGCAGCGCCTCCTCACCCACCTCAATGCGGCCCGGACCCGTCAGGCGGGCCACTTTCATTTGGCGTACCTATGCATTTCGTCCTGTCCGACGCGCCGATACATCAAAATGATTTCCCACCAGATTGGCCCGCGGTAGCCCCCATCGCGTCTGACTCCGAGCCGGACGCGCCGGGGCCGAACTCTAAACACGTCCTTGACAGATCACCCCCATGGGTGGAGATTCACCGGCGAACGTTCGCATAGGCGGGTTCGCTGACAAGGGCGGTCGCATGTACGTCTCGCTCAAGGATGTGGCAGCCCGAGCCGGTGATCCGCCAGTCCACCGGCCCCCCCACGTCGCGCATGCGCCGAGGACCACCCGCCGGGTGAGTCGAGTCCGCTGCTTGAGAGAGGAAGAGAGTGCCTGATGAATTCATCGCCTGATGCCGCCGCACCGCTTGCCTCACCGATGTCGCGTCGCAGTTTCCTGCGCGCGTCGCTGCTCACCGCGGGAGGCGTCGGTCTGGCCGGCTGCTCCACCGTCGGCGCTGGTCTGGCCAACCGCCCGCTTGCCCCGGGGACGGTCGAATACTGGAATCTGTTCGGAGGCGGTGACGGGGTCCGCCAGCAGCAGATGCTGGACGGCTTCAAGAAGCGCCATCCCGACATCGGGCTGCAGGGCACAACCTGGGCGTGGGGAAATCCTTACTACACGAAGCTGTCCCTGGCCACGGTCGGCGAGCGGCCGCCAGATGTGGCCGTCGCGCACCTGACCCGGATGAAGACGCTCGTGGCCGGCAATCTGGTCCAGGAGCTCTTGCCCGAGGATCTGGCCCGGCATGGCCTTTCCAAAGAGAATTTCAATCCCAAGACGTGGGAGGCCTCGCTGGTCAACGGCAAGGCGTACGCGTTGCCGCTGGACACCCACCCTCAGGTCATCTTTTACAACACCAAGCTGTGCAAGCAGGCCGGACTGCTCGACTCCAACGGCAAACTCAAGCCGATGGACGGCGAGCAAGCTTTCATCGATGCCCTGACCCGGGCCAAGAAGGTGACCGGCAAGTACGGCATCACCGCTCCGGTCCCGGAGGCCTCCTGGCGGCTGTTCAACACCCTCTACTCGCAGCTGGGTGGCAAGGTTCTGGCCAATAACGGCACGAAGCTGGTGTTCGACGACGCGAAGGCGAAGCGGGTGCTGAACTACATGCGCACGCTGACCGTGGAAAAGAAGCTCATGTCCTCGATCGACTACCAGTCCTCCATCGCTTTGTTCGTCAACGGTCAAGCACCCATGCACTGGAACGGCGAGTGGGAGATCACGACCTTCCAGACCGCCAAGATGCCCTTCAGCATGGCGAGCGTCCCCAACGTCTTCGGCAAGTACGCCGTGCAGTCGGACTCCCACACCTTCCTCATCCCGAAGCACCCCGACCACAACCAGGCCCGGCTGGACCGGGCGCTGACCTTTATCCGGACAATGCTCGACCAGAGCCTCATCTGGGCGCAGGGCGGCCACATCCCGGCCTGGCTGCCCACCCGGGACAGCGCAGCGTACAAAGCCCTCAAGCCGCAGTCGGACTATGCGGCCTCAGCAAATGCCGCGGTCTACGACGACCCGGGCTGGTATTCCGGTTCCGGATCGGACTTCGAAAACATCACCGGGGCCTCGATCGCCGCCGTCCAGACCGGTCTGCTCTCACCGGACGCCGCGATCGCGCAGATGCGCTCGAAGCTGAGCGCACTCGCCAACACCCCCTCGCCGGCCTGATGACCATCCCGCCCTCACCGATCCGGAGGTTCGCGTGAGTACGACCATCACCAAAACTGCCCGTCCGCCACGCTCCGGCCGTGCCGGCCGCGCCCAGAAGGGCAGCGGTGCCGGCGACGAGGAGCGCCAGGGCCGGACCGCCCTGGGGTTCCTGGCCCCCTTCCTCGCTCTCTACGTCATCTTCATCATCTTCCCGGCGCTGTACGGCCTGGTGATGAGCTTCTTCGACACCAGCCTGGTCAAGCCCGGTCTGGGTGCCTTTGCCGGCTTCAGCAACTACGCGGAGGCGCTGGGCAGCTCGGACTTCTGGCATTCGATGTGGCACACGATCTATTTCGCCATCCTGACGACGCCCCCGCTGGTCGCGCTCGGCTTCGTCTTCGCCTGGCTGGCCGAGCGGGCCACCCGGGGCAAGGCGTTCTATCGCCTGGCCTTCTTTGCCCCCTACATCCTGCCGTCGGCGGTCGTGGCCCTGATCTGGGTGTGGATCTTCACCCCGGTGATCGGCCTGCTCAGCGACGCGGTCACCAAGATCGGGCTCACCTCACCGGCCTGGTTGGCCAACCCGCACTGGGCGATGCCGTCGCTGGCCCTGACCACCGTCTGGTGGACGCTGGGCTTCAACTTCGTCCTCTACACCGCCGGCCTGGCCGAGATCCCGCGCGAGCTCTATGAAGCGGCCTCCATGGACGGCGCCTCGCCGATGCAGCAGCTCCGCCACATCACCATTCCGCTGCTGGCCCGGACGACCACGCTGGTGACGGTGCTTCAGGTCATCGCCTCGCTCAAGGTGTTCGACCAGATGTACATCATGACCGGCGGCGGGCCGAACTTCAGCACCCGACCGGTCCTGCAATACATCTACGACCTGGGCTTTACCGACTACCGAACCGGTTACGCCGCGGCCGCTTCCACGCTGTTCTTCATTCTCGTGCTTGCGGTATCGGCCATCTGGCTCGTCATCACCCGCCGCCAGGAAGGGAACTGACCATGGCCGTTATCGAAACGGACCGTAAGACTTCCCCTGTCCCCGCGGCAGGCACCAACGAGGCCGACAGCAAGGTGCGCACCTTCAACCGGGTGTGCACCGGCGTGCTGATCGCGTTTGCGATTTTGTGGCTGATCCCGCTGGCCTGGGCGCTGGACACGGCGCTCAAGCCGAACGGCGAGACCACCACACCCTCCTGGCTCATCCACCACCCAACGCTGGGTGCCTTCCGCTCGCTGCTGCAGCACGGCGACATCCTCAACTGGTACGCCGCGAGCATCATCACCTCGACTGTCACCGCGGCGGTCACCGTGCTGACCGCCAGCATGGCGGCCTTCGCCCTGTCGCGGATGCGCTTCCGCTACCGCAACGTCGCGTTGTTCTTCATCCTGATCGGCATCATGATCCCCGGCCAGGTGCTGATCGTCCCGCAGTTCCGCGAGATGAGCACGCTGCACCTGCTGAACACCTACTGGGCGGTGATCCTGCCGCAGATCCCGGTCGCGGTGGCCGTCTTCATCTTCAAGCAGTTCTTCGACGGCCTGCCCTACGAGCTGGAGGAGGCGGCGCGTCTCGACGGCGCCGGTTTCCTGCGCATCTACTGGCAGATCGTGATGCCCCTGACCCGTCCCGTCGTTTCCGCCGTCGCCATCTTCACCTTCGTCTGGACCTGGAACAACCTGCTGTGGCCGCTGCTGGTCCTCAACAACCCCAAGCTGATGACCATCCCGGTGGGGCTGGCCACGGTGCAGGGCGCGTTCGGCATCCGCTACGCCGACACCATGGCCTCGGCCATCCTCGGCGCATTGCCACTGATCCTTATTTTCCTGTTCTTCCAGCGTCGCATGATCGAGGGCATCGCCGGCACCGGTCTCAAGGGATAGCCGGAATGAACCAGGCGGCCATCACCGTCGATTCCGGCTTCCGGGTCGCAGAGGTCGACCCGAGGTTGTTCGGCTCTTTCGTCGAGCACCTCGGGCGCTGCGTCTACGAGGGCATCTACGAGCCGAGCCATCCCAGCGCCGACGCGGCCGGGTTCCGGGGCGACGTGGCGGAGCTGGTCCGCGAGCTCGGCGTGCCGGTCCTGCGCTACCCGGGCGGCAACTTCGTCTCCGCCTACACCTGGGAGGACGGGATCGGCCCCGTTGACGAGCGGCCGGTCCGGCTCGACCTGGCCTGGCGGTCTCTCGAGACCAACCGGGTGGGCGTCGACGAATTCGCTCCCTGGTGCCAGACGGTGGGCAGTGCGCCGATGATGGCCGTCAACCTCGGCACCAGGGGAGTCGACGAAGCCCGCGCGCTGGTCGAATACTGCAATGTGCCCTCGGGCACCGCCTGGTCGGACCTGCGCCGGCGCAACGGCGCCGCCGACCCCTATGACATCAAGTTGTGGTGCCTGGGTAACGAGATGGACGGCCCCTGGCAGATCGGGCACAAATCCGCCCGCGAATACGGCCGGTTGGCCGCGTCCACCGGCATTGCGATGCGGCGGGTCGACCCGACCATCGAGCTGGTCGCCTGCGGCAGCTCGTACATGAGCATGCCGACGTTCTCGACCTGGGAGCGCACCGTCCTCGAGGAGTGCTACCAGGTCGCGGACTACGTCTCGATGCACAGCTATTACGAGCAGCGGGGCGACGACCGCGACAGCTTCCTGGGCAGCGCGGTGCAGCTGGACCGCTTCATCGACAGCTGCGTGGCCACGTGTGATCACGTCCGAGCCGTGGGGCGCCACACCAAGCGGATGAATCTCGCATTGGACGAGTGGAACGTGTGGTATCAGCGGCGCTTCCGCGGCGAGGAGTCGATGCGCATGGTCGAGGCCCCGCACCTGTTCGAAGACGCCTACAACGTCACCGACGCCATCGTGGTCGGAGATCTGCTCATCACCATGATGCGCCACGCCGACCGGCTGCACATCGGCTGCCTGGCCCAGCTGGTCAACGCGATCGCGCCGATCCAGACGGTGACCGGTGGCGCTGCCTGGCGGCAGACCACCTTCCACCCGTTCGCGCTCACGTCGCGGTACGGCCGCGGGACGGTCCTGCGGGTGGAGCCGAAGGCGCCGGTCATGGACACGTCCTGGCTGGGCGAGATCCCTGCCCTGGACGCGACGGCGGTGCACGACGAGGAGACCGGCGTGGTCACCGTATTTGCGGTGAACCGCAATCGGCACGAGCCGGTCAATCTTGCCGTCGACGTGCGCTCATTCCCGGAGCTGGTGATTGCTTCGACCGTGGCGCTGTTCGACGACGATCCCGACGCGTTCAACAGTGCCGCCCGGCCCGACCGGGTGGCTCCCCGCACCCTCGACGAGACGAAGGTCGAGGACGGCCGGTTCGACGCCGTCCTGCCGCCTCTGTCGTGGAACATGATCCGGCTGCTGCCCGAGCAAGCGCCCACCGGGCAGACCGGGCGATGAACACCTGTGCTTGTCTGACCGACCATCGCAGGGCCGGAGCGTCCGGCTCGGCTCGAATGCTGAGGAGCTGACATGGCAAACGTCACTTTCGACAAGGCCACCCGGACCTATCCCGGGTCCGACACCCCGGCCGTCGACCAGCTGGATCTCGAGATCGCCGACGGTGAGTTCCTGGTCCTGGTCGGCCCTTCCGGCTGCGGCAAGTCCACATCCCTGCGGATGCTGGCGGGTCTCGAGTCGGTGAACGAGGGCAACATCCGCATCGGCGAGCGCGACGTCACGCGGGTGCCGGCCAAGGACCGCGACATCGCCATGGTCTTCCAGAATTACGCGCTTTATCCGCACATGACCGTCGGGGACAACATGGGCTTCGCCCTGCGCATCTCCAAGGTGAGCAAGGAGGAGCGTGACAAGCGCGTGCTCGAGGCGGCGAAACTGCTCGACCTCGAGCCCTATCTTGACCGCAAGCCCAAGGCGCTCTCCGGTGGGCAGCGGCAGCGGGTGGCGATGGGACGCGCCATCGTCCGCTCCCCGCAGGTGTTCTGCATGGACGAGCCGCTGTCGAACCTCGACGCCAAGCTGCGCGTCGCGACCCGCACCCAGATCGCTTCGCTGCAGCGCCGGTTGGGCGTCACGACCGTCTACGTCACCCACGACCAGGTCGAGGCGATGACGATGGGCGACCGCGTGGCGGTGCTCAAGGACGGGCTGCTCCAGCAGTGCGACACACCGCTCGCCCTGTACGAGCGGCCGGCCAACAAGTTCGTCGCCGGCTTCATCGGATCGCCGGCCATGAACCTGGCCGAGGTTCCGCTCACCGAGGGCGGCGCGATGTTGGGCAAGGCCCTCATCCCGCTGTCGCGCGAGACGATTGCCGCGGCCAAGGCCGACGGCACCGACAAGGTAACCATCGGTTTCCGCCCCGAGTCCCTGGACATTGCCCCGCAGGGGCCCGGCCTGGAGATCACCGTCGACGTCGTCGAGGAGCTGGGGTCCGACGCCTACGTCTACGGCCACGTGGTCGACCCAGCATTGGCCGAGGTGCTGCACGCCACCGAGGACGCTTTCGTCGTCGCCCGCCTGGAATCCCAGCGGCCCCCGCACAAGGGCGATGTCGTGACCCTCAAGATCCGCGAGGGCAAGCTGCACGCTTTCTCGGCCAAGACCGGTGTCCGCCTGCCGGGCTGAAGCCTCCTCCCAAAGCGACGGCCCGTTCCCCGAAGGGGAGCGGGCCGTCGGGCTTTGATTGCCGTTAGATGTCGTAATACAAAGCAAACTCGTGCGGGTGGGGGCGCAGGCGTACGGCGTCGACCTCGTTCACCGTCTTCCAGTCGATCCAGGTGTCGATCAGGTCCGGAGTGAACACCCCGCCTTCGAGAAGGTAGTCGTGGTCGGTCCGCAGCGCGGCCAGGACCCCCTCCAGCGAGCCCGGGACCTGCGGCACGTTGGCATGCTCGTCGGGCGGCAACTCGTAGAGGTCCTTGTCGATCGGGTCCGGCGGCTCGATCTTGTTCTTGATGCCGTCGACACCGGCCATCAGCATCGCGGCGAAAGCAAGGTACGGGTTGCACGACGGGTCCGGCACCCGGAATTCGACCCGCTTGGCCTTGGGGTTGCTGCCGGTGATCGGGATGCGGCAGCAGGCCGACCGGTTGCGCTGGGAATACACCAGGTTCACCGGCGCCTCGTAGCCCGGCACCAGTCGGCGGAAGGAATTCGTGGTCGGGTTGGTGAAGGCCAGCAGCGACGGGGCGTGGCGCAGCAGCCCCCCGATGTAATAGCGGGCCATGTCCGACAGCCCGGCATAGCCGATCTCGTCGTAGAACAGCGGCGCGCCGTCCTTCCACAGCGACTGGTGGCAGTGCATGCCGGAACCGTTGTCCATGAAGATCGGCTTGGGCATGAAGGTCGCGGTACGCCCGGCCGCAAAGGCGGTGTTCTTCACCACGTACTTGAACAGCATCAGGTTGTCAGCGGTCTTGAGCAGCGTGCCGAAACGGAAGTCGATTTCGGCCTGGCCGCCGGAGCCCACCTCGTGGTGCTGCATCTCCACCTCGATGCCCGCCTCGATCAGCCGGCGCACCATCTCCGAACGCAGGTCGGTGAAATGGTCGGCCGGCGCCACCGGGAAATAGCCACCCTTGTAACGCGGTTTGTAGCCGAGGTTCGGGGAGCCGTCGAGGTTGCGCGAGTTGCCGGTGTTCCAAGCGCCCTCGATGGAGTCCAGCTCGTAGAAGGAGCCGTACGGGGTGGTGTCGTACTGCACGCTGTCGAAGATGTAGAACTCGGCCTCCGGGCCGAAGAAGACGGTGTCAGCGATGCCGGACCCGGCCAGGAACGACTCGGCTTTGCGGGCGACGTTGCGCGGGTCGCGGGTGTAGGCCTCGCCGGTGAGCGGGTCGTGGATGAAGAAGTTCATGTTGAGGGTGGGGTGCTGCCGGAAGGGGTCCATCACCGCGGTGCTCGGATCGGGCAGCAGCAGCATGTCGGATTCGTGGATCTGCTGGAAACCACGGATCGACGAGCCGTCGAACATCAGCCCCTCGGTAAAGACCGACTCACCGAAATTCTCGGCCGGGAAGGTGAAGTGCTGCATCACCCCCGGCAGGTCGCAGAAACGGACGTCGATGAACTGGACCTCGTTGTCCTTGATGTAGCCGAGCACCTCTTCGGCATTGCTGAACATGGCGCCTCCACCTTTGTCGATGTGGCCGCGACGCTAGGGCGGGGAGGTTGCTCGGCCGTGTCCCACCTGTTTCCCGCGCGTTACGCGGCCGTACGCTGACGCTGTGGCGAGGTGGACCGGGTCGTGGCTCGGCGGGCCGGACTCTGCCGGCCTGCGAACCGACCCGATCGGGCCGCGCGGGGTGCGGCTGGGCCTGCCTGCCGACGGCGCCGGGTCGATCGCCTCCATGGCCCGGCGCAGCGCCGCCTTTGCGGCCGACGCATTCGGGTCGGCCCTGGTCGCCGCGGCCTTCACCGCGCCGGCGGCGCCCCGCAACTGGAGCCTGCTGGTCTTCATCGTCGAATACCTGCTGTTCACGTCGATGTTCGGCCAGACGCCCGGCATGCGGCTGCTCAGGTTGCGCATCATTCGCCTCGACACCGGCCGGCCGCTCGGCCTGATCCGGGCGGTCGTCCGTCTCACGCTCCTGGTGCTACTGGCGCCGGCCCTGATCACCGACCGCGACGGGCGGGGCCTGCACGACAAGGCCGCCGCGGCTGCCGTGGTCAACGCCTAGGGGGATCGCGTCAGCGCGGGGGTGGCGTCTTGGCGCCGCGCGGCACCCGGGCGCCCTTGGGGAGCGGACCTTGCGGCATCGGCACCTTCATGCCGCCGAGGGCGGCCAGCCGGGTGTCGAGGGCGTTGACCTGCTTGGGGGTGATGTTGCGCGGCAGCTTCACGAAGTGGTTCTGCAGCTTGCGGATGGACACCTGGCCCTCCTCGTCGCCGACCACGACGTCGTAGACCGGCGCGTCGCCGACCAGCCGTCCCACCCGCTTTTTCTCCTGGCCGAGCAGCAGGGCCAGTCGGCGGGGCGAACCCTCACCGACCAGCACCACGCCGGGGCGCCCCACCACCCGGTGCACCATGTCCTGCGCGGCGGTGGCGGCCACGACGGGCGTCACTCGCCAGTCGCCGCGCATCGAC
>JAABUW010005005.1_pt1 | contig 17610 bp, 20 predicted proteins | sample 5560081 | NCBI WGS metagenome assembly JAABUW01 (sample SAMN10711882, study PRJNA513363) | rock metagenome | isolation source: Antarctica rocks | place: Antarctica: Victoria Land, Knobhead sud | reverse complement strand
CCAGTCAAGCTTGAGAAGATACGAACCAGCTTTTTTTGTGGCGGACCTTCCTGCGCCGGATTCATACCATCCTTTGGCTTCTGGACGCCGCCACAATGCTGGCGTTGTTCTGGAGCTGTGGGAGCCATTACGGCACTAGAAGCGAGGAGTCTGGCGATGGGGTGAATTGAGGCTTGTTGTGGAGGTGTGAGTTGGAGTAAGATGGAGAGATTTTTCCACTCGTTTATGCTTCCCGATCGATATTGTTGGTTCGCCTGTCTTATGTTTCCTGCTGGGGACCGCGGAGCCATGTTGCTGGGGGTTCTCTTGATCGTTATGCTGTTGACGGATTTCAGCTTGTTCAACAGGTGAGTAACGTTGATGGCGAAGACCATGTGGTAGAGCAAATTGCGCTCGTCGTTCACATGCTAGCAAACGATCGCATGTCCCCGCTCAGTAGTCGGAAGGTGAGCAAGGCTTTCAGATTTCAGTCCTAGAGACCCACGGAAACGTCCATCGTCTCAGAGATCTGTACCCAGTTGGCGATGATCTTCGTCGGAAGAGCTAGAGCACAAGCCATCATCATTCCCACTTCCAATCTTTCACGGGATATTCCTAATAATTCGCGGCTATATCGATCATCTCCTCCCCAATCTCCTCCTCTTTCCTGGTGTCACCGTCACTGGTTCCTCGCACTCCTCACTTACATCGTGCGCGCGCTCTAGAATCTTCATGCAGGAGAATTCGTCTTGAGCGAGGAGAAGCATCCTCCTCAACATTCAGTCTCAAAAATCTTCGATCCCCCGCATTTAATTTCGCCGCACGCATGTCTTCGGTCATGTCAAAGGCCGACGTATCTTTCAGAGCCTTCATCTTATTGTCATAATCATGGATTCGAAGCTCCTTGCGCTTCTTGCCATTGCTTTTTCTACTTCGTAACTTGTGCTAGGAAGTTTGAGACCTGAGTGTCCCAACTCTATCGGTAGTCAGTGTATCCGTTGTTTCCAGGGCTTTCGCATATATTCTAGTGAGGAGAATGAAGAAAGAGATGATGGCTGGTACTGATGAAGACCAACGAGTTGGCCAGGAGGCTGGGATGCATCATCTCGCAAGCGGACGCACACAGAATCTTGAACCATTGAGTCTGGTGATCAGTAACGATCTTTAGGATTGCTCGTTAATCTTGATCTCTTCGACGACAAGCGTCAAGGTAATGTAGCAGAAATCACCCTGTAAGGCAATTCATAAAAGGTGCTTGTTGCTAGCTCTCTGCGCCCTAAATCTGTAGGAATCAGCAAACATAGAGCCCGAGGTGGGTTCAGGTGCTTATGTTAATGAACACTCTAACAAGATAGGTGTAAATTGAGAGTACGAAACACTTCGGAAATGTCCAATTCGGATTCGATACTGAAGGTAGTCCGATCAAGAAAATATGGTATTTCCTTGAAAATCTCCCAGGTAACACAACTCAAGCTTCACCTTGCCGGCTTCTCTCATCATACCTAACGGCATCATTTCAATTCTCACAGCTCTTCTTATCCAAGGCCACGAATGGAGATGAGAAATGGAGATGATCTGAAAGAGCCCGGTGCAAAAGGGCGAATCTGCTCATGAGGTCGCCCGCTTAGCACCCAATTGCATCTTCTTCATATCCGATTTCCCGAAGATGTAGTTGACAAGTGGAATACCGTAGGCCAAGGTTTTGCCAGATCCTGCGACACGGATTAGCCTAGCCAAAATGTTTAAAGGTAAAAGGACTTGGCCTGTTTCTGAAGTCACGATAATATTAGTCTCCGCCTTGATTCGAACGACGCTTTCCACGAAATCTGCTTTATTGAGGATGTCGACGGCAGAATTGTTTTTGACTTTAGTCTTGTTATGAACCAAGATGCTATCTGTGCCAACATAGCCGTTCACGCATTCCTCTTATAGCGGAGTGAGGCCTCTCCTACTCTATATCTTTCCATTGGGCTTATTATTCCAGCATATCCATCAAGCAATGTCCGCGTCTTCATGGTGGCTTTTTCCTTCGTTTTTCGGATTGGTGCTCACGTTGGACATAGGTACGCCTCGATATCCTTCCGCAGATTTGGACCTGCAGGCGCGCTCATTGTCTTCGTGGTCGTGACCAAAATCTCTAAGCCTAAGGCCATTGATTCCCTATCGTCTGTCTGTGTTATTCCGTGGGCGCGGAAGCGATACAGGCCAGCTTGTGTCGAGTTATTTCAGCCATTTCAGAGTGTGTAACGATGGCGTTGACCGTTGCAAAACGTAAGAATACCATGGGGTCAACAGCAGAGGTTTCGTCGATGTCCTACTTTCGTCGTTGCTTAACCTCTGTTATTTGCAAAAGGCGAAAGGTAAATCCAAGTGGTATTTATATATGATGGATAAGGAACACAGCGAGTTCGTTGGGAGGAAATATTGTGACGCATACTACGGCAAGCTGTGTCCTTTGCTGTAGAGTTGAGCTTCTTCGCTTATGTTTTCTTCGTCTCGGGACTTCGTTAAGCTGCATCGTAGCCATATCTTGCCAATTCTCTTGCCACAGATAGACTCATCACTCGAATGCGGACAGTCTCTCTCATCCACAGCCTTGAGTACAGATGCAAAAAGACACGGCCATATACCAAACGTTTTCATCCTCTTGGGGTTTCTGCCAACATAGTTTGTGGAGAACAGCCACATGCTGAGCGCACTATGTACCTGGGGTCCATCGCTTACGTGCATGGCAGTATATTCCTCCTGCAGTTGTGTAGACTGGCGCATGATCTGTTGATTGGTTGGCCAGTACTGTGCAATACCGCATTCCAACTGATCGGAAAGCACGTGAACACGAGATGCGAATTGGCTTTGTGAGAAGCAATATCATAGGGCGGCGTATTGATGTATGTATATATATGGAAAACAACAGCAGGAGTATGTAAGAAGCCTTGTGGATAGGATGATGGGGATGATAGATATAGGTTGTTGTGTGATGGAACTGGATGTAAGGCATGAATGCGACGGAATGAATGCGATCTGCGGAGTGACATCGCACAAAGATCGATGGTATCCATGCGAATCCGGAACAGCCTTGATTCACGGTGACGAGACTCACGAAGGAAGTGATCGCTTCACAGGATGATTTCTTCGAATACCTAGCCGATTGAGCGGGTGATTACGAAATCTTAGGAGAAGGGTAATATTGTTGCAACCCCGCTTCAAGGTGAAGTTGTGGAGTGATGAGGATGCTTGTAGACGTGATTGTTTCGACGAAATCAAATGATGGGATTGTTCTGAAAATAGACGTAGAAACTATAATCTGTGAGGGTTAGCTGGTGATGGTCTGTAGTCCTGTCTTCCAAAGGCTTTGAGGTTAATTCATCGAATACTCTCACCCTCCATGAGTATGCGCGTCTATTTCGAGTTCCAGAAATGATTGTTAGATAAAGAATCCATCAAAGCGTTTAGCATGCGCAAGCTCATTCGTGGAAGTACAGTCAAACCTGCATCGGTGCTAGCATTCACCACCACAATCGCCTTTGTTCTTTCAAATTGGTGAACCCTTGGGCTTCAAATATATCGTTGATAGCCACGCAAGAGCCATGCAGTTCCGCCTTCTCAGATGCGGAGAGATATCAATGACGCAGTAGGTGTTCCACATCGATACGGATGATAAGGCTCCGCCAGTCTTCCTCAAACCACATCATCTGATTTCTGTGGTCTTCGATCCACTTTTCCAGTTGTCCGTAGTTTTCTATCTCATTTGATTCCTCCGAGACTCCCTCCAAAAGTTAGCGAATCCCTGCGCTGATCAGAGCAGCGGCCATGTCTTGCAGCTTGTCGGTGGGCATCTCCCGACAGGTTCTAGCAATTGTAGTCATTATTAGGTGCTTGGTTCCAGCTTGAGAAGTTATGGGGAACGAGTAAGGGATCGGTGCTGCTCAGTGAGGTTTGACAGAGAAAGTAAGAAAGGTAGAGGCTTCTTTTTAAGTGATGGCAAAGCGAGTGAAGCAAGCAAAGGTTTTCGTGAACGAAGATCACCGAGAAGGGTTTGGATCACGGGTGAATAACACGGATGTCCTCTCATCTATGATTGAATACGACTCTTGACCATTTTCGTTGATCGAATTCGCCGCAACGCTGTAGGTATGATTCGACAGCCAGGGGCAGGTGACCCTTTCTCTCAGGAATCATCTCTAGACAGAACATGGAGCCTCACATGCCACCTTATTGAATGAAGCAACCATCCAGTATCTTCGGGTACCACGGTAAGCTTGTCGCTCGGAATCAGGCAACCCCCAGACGCTTCCATGTAGCTGAGTTGGGGTTTTGCAGAGAGCTAAGATCTGCACTACTAACCTCAAGCGGTATCCAACTCACGGGTCTCCTGCAGTCATCTCGAGCTATTTGATCCTCCATCGTTTTGGTGCTACGCAGTTGGCGTTCCATTTTGGGCCAGATGTACCGAATATCAAGGCTTTAAGGCCGTCATATTGAATGGATTTTGGCATTGTTGGGAGACAGCTGACGATCAAGTTGGGCATGATCTCGGCCTGAATGCAATTCCCGCTTTAAATGAAGTGGTAGCTGATATCTGTCACTTTTGGGACTGTCAGGTGTAGATTAATGAATAAATGCCATTGTGAAGCCACTGAGCACGTGAGTGGTCAAAGAGTTCTGGTCCGGATACCCCAATAGATTCGACAATAGAAATGAAGCAAGTGGAAGACATATGATAGGTCTATCGCGAGACGACTCCCATCATCACCTACTGTTGTAGACATTGAGAAATCTGTAAATTTCCAGATCGGCACCACATGAAGCAGCCTGAACAAAAAGTTAGGAACCACGTAGAACAAACCGCTGTCCTTGTAGAATCTGACGCCGTAGAAGCAGTGGCCCTGCGTCATCAATAAATGCTGGCATCCCTCGCGTGGACTGCGTGGTGCAAATGAGGAGACGGTGCGGCCGATTCGAGGGAAGGGTAGGTCGAGAAGATAATATGAGGGGAGAGCAAATGCGGGTTCAGACCCTATCGATATTAGAATTCGGCTAGTGTGTAACGTATCGCGACGATGTTCACAACAATCTTAGCACGTACGCGGGGAGGACAGAGGAAGCATAGACTTCAAGGTGTCCTTGCAGAAGATCGATGAAACTCTGTAGCATTTGTACAACATAGAGGTTGATGGAAGTAGGGAACGTGTGGCGTGGGGAAAGTTCGGATGCCAAGTGTTTTAGCGTGTATCAGAACGCTTGGACAGCTTGGCACCAGTAGCTTCGACTCAGGATAACCGGAGGCCGGTGCCAAGCCAGATGACTAGTTCTGCACTCGCTAAATGGGGCTGGAAAAGATCAGACTTTTGGGGACGCCTGCTATCAGCATCGATCATTCCATATGCTGTGGCTTCAGGTAGTAACAAGAAACCCTGTCCGTACAGTAAGATGTCTGTGAGCGTACCAGATAGCCAAAGCTACATGAACTGGTGATGTCAGCCTGGGCGAGTAGGCTTCCTCTGCGATATGGTAGGTGCATTCTTAGCTGAAGGAAAGAGAGCTTTGCAAGGTAATGGAAGGAGCAAGCTGTGCAAAAATCTTGGACTATCTCTTGAATGGAGTGGTCCGATCACCATGATATGCTTATAGGATGACAGAGGCTATACATATAGACTGGAAAGGTAAAGGACGTGTAGACTGTACAACAGTACTGTAGGTAAGATTGATGGACAAAGCTTCTCAAAATCGGGCGAGTGGAAAGGGCGAAGCAATATCTGGCATGGGACATGAGACTTCCGCATTGTTTGTCTGTCAGCCAGCCAGGTTTGCCCCAATCATGGCATGCATCAGAAGGGTCCTCGCGTCTCAGCTCTGTGCGGCCTTACGTTCAAGACGGCAACGGGCATGAAGGTATGAGAAGCTTAACGCAGATCGATCATTTTCTTTTTATGTTGTATCTGCATCTCTCCTCTGTGCATGCGAAAGGGTTTCAATGCTGAGTCAAACATCAATCTTGCTGGTTCGGTCCTGAGGTAAGCTAGCATCGCATGCGTGGTGAAGTCCGATTATCGTGTGAGGTGCTGAACGGGATAATGAAAAGTGTTGCCGAGGTAAGGTGGCCTGTGCTGGAGTTTCTCGAAAGGTGGTCACTTGAAGTCCTGCTCTCATCAGCGCCGATGCGAAGTCTGCACGTAGAGCTTTACGAACCTATCGTAGGGCTCACCAGTCCACATCCGGAGCTGCTTGCTCCTCTCGAGCAAAGTCCCAAGACTGGCCTGTCTTGGTCACGGCCGCCTTCTTCTCGGCTTGCGCGGTCGACCTCTTTGCATCGTTCTCATCCCTAGAGACCCCGTATACGTCCGCTTGACGGGCAAATTTCCCCAACGTACGGTGATGGGCCGTGTCCTTCTCCTCGCGAGCGTCAAGACTGTGCCCTGGCCGGGCTTGCGTCTCTTGCACTTTCTCAATCCGTCTGCTTGGACCGTCTTCAACATGAATGTGGCCATCAGACTGGGTTTGAGCGATCCGGCCCGAATACCCAGGAATAAGATTGCCCTGACGCATAAAGGACTCATGGCTGGCAGAGGTCGGTCGTGTAGAGGCCTTGCGGAACTTGTTTCTAGGTTTGTCCGGCTTACCTCCCCAGGGACGTTGGCTGGACACGTTGCTTGTAGCGTGAGGGTGAGTCTTGCCCGAGGATTTGTATGGGGATGCACCATTGGAAGCCCACTCGTTGTTAACAAGCCCGTCATCGGTGACAGGCTCTCCCCACGCGTTGACCAGCTGACGCTGGGTAGGTGCACGGTTGTTCTCGAAAGCAGTATCCTGTGATGTCGCCTGTTTCTTGTGAGGAGCTCGATCCCCATGAAAGTGGCTCGGAGAAGTGACAGCATGATTACCGAGCCTTCCAAAATCGCTGTTCATCAGATTAGGAAGATCACAGCTCTTTCATGTGGGAGTAGTGGGGTCACATACCGGGACGTCTTGAGCATGGACTCATGCTCCTCGCAGTGAACGTCGAAGGCAGCTCTGAAAGCTTCCCCCTGGGCCCTACTTACCTCATGGCCATGTTGGGCCTTCCACTCATCGAGATCCACGTAAGTCTGAATATGATCAGGCAAGTCGAGAATCATGCGAGCGACAGGCTTGATAGGAACGGCTGCCATCATGGCCTTTTTCTGTTCCCAGGAAGCCATCGTTGTCTCGAATCGAAGTGGCTATCTCTCTTAGAGGTCTAAGGAGCAGATGAGTGAGTTTGATGGAATAAAGTTGTAGCGAAGGTGATGGAATGTGATTAACCGAAAGTTGAAGTGAACAAAGACTAGTCTTGGCGCTGAAATCGCCATTCTCCTCACCCTATCTGTTTCTACCACGGTGCAGTGATTGTTCATGCTCATCAAATTGCCTGAGCTACGTTTGATGGCTTCTAAGACTGCTTCTAGTGCTGTCAGGAAGATCTCGCTCGATCTAGGTACGCTCCGAAGCATGGAGAGAATGCTGTGAGGCTAGTTGCAGCGTCGGCCTACAGGTCCCACCCTCTCGCATGCCGGAGTCAATAGAGGCCCTCAGTCCCGTTCTTGCACTGGGAGACTCCCATCACGCCCATCTGAATGCGTGCAAATCGTTCAAGCTGGTGGTCGGTCTCTAGTGGATTGGAGGATCATTGTTTACCTTGGAGGTGTCCTTCCTGACCACAGATCCTCCAGTCTTCGAATGCCGTCGTACTGATCTATGCAACAGAAAGCCACTGTCACGATCGAAAGGCCTCTCGAATCCACCTCTCACAGCTTCATCGGGATCCTCTCGGACTCACGTCGCCAGTCCGTGTGCTGTGGAATCAGCATTCCTTCCTCCATTCCTTCCTTCCTTTCCGGCTAGCCATCCCAGCCGCGCAGTCGATCAGTATTCGAAGCACCCGGCTCCATGTAGCCCTGGGAAGCCCTTTGGATCTACCGTCCTGCAAGAACGAATGACTCTGGTGGAGTTGGGCTTATCCTTTCAGCATACGCATGTTGAGACGCATGTTTCTTACCTTGGACCTTCGCCAGACAGATGCTTGGTACGTGATGCTGTATCCAACGCAAAAGACGATGGGACTCAGATGCCTTTTGTGTCGAGCCATCTAGCTAAAGGGTCTCTCAATAGCGCTGGCACGTTGGCCGATAATCTGGTCCCGAGTGTCTAATAGCTAACAGACATTACATCCAGACTCCCAATCGACCTGGTCGACATCATACTATCATGTTCTCCACCAACTCCGTCCCAGACTGTGGCCTCACCTCCTTCCTCCACCTCTCGACTCGCTACCGACATTCCGTGCTCTCAGCCATACAATTCTGCTCAACGAGATCTCCATCAAGACCTTCTACCAATACTCTGGATCCCGCTCCCCTCTCGCTTCAGACACACACTCGATGCAACTCGAGCTTGCAGCCAACAAACACGTTCGACAGGCGCTCATCGATTCACGGCTGGTTGTACGATACAACTACAACCTACATTCCTACCAAAAAACAATGCACGCGAACATGAGCATGTCACAGCACAGCACTCATCGAGCCCTGGGGGAAGAACGAAATCACATTCTGGGAATTTCAGCGAGGTGCACAGCAGTGATAATAGAAAGCATGAATGCGTGCATGGCTGAGGTGAAAAGCGCTACCTAGTACTTCAACCCTTTCAATCTTCATTGGTATACCATACGACTACGTGGCACAAAAGGCGCATTTCTCTACGGAGGTAGTCTATGAACTACGCCGATTTGACAAGTCAAACTGGTGAAAGGGGGTTGCTGGAGGTCTATTTGGCGTGAAGTATCAGTCTATCAAGTGAAATTTTAGCTGTAAAGATGTAGAATGCAATAAGACGTCTAGGAATACCTAGGTCCCACTGATAAGTCGTGAAGCGAAGGATGGTGATTTAGAAGGGGGAGGTACGGCAGGTTAGATGTATTTTAGGCTAAGGAAAGATTTTTAGGATGTTTTGTTTACCAAATTTCGCTCTTTTAACAACCCTTTTGCGTTGCAGTAGACCTCTGCATCTCACGTTCTCTTACCTATTGCAGTTGGTTCTGCTACTGTCTGCCCTTGAGTTGCTTGGGGTTGTAGCACTACGATAGCGGTTCTTGGATGTGAGTTTGTACGATTTGTACGATTGTCATCCGAAGTCGCGCTTTTGACCCCGGTGATAGTAGTCGAAATTCGTCACTTGAGCTGCGCTGCCGTGACGTTGAACGCATGGTTTGTTGGGGAGGGGGTTGGATATGGCATGCGCGACGCTATGGTAGGGGAGGTGAGGGGATATAAATTTCTGATGGTATGGGATGAATAACACTTATATTTCTGTAGGTAGATAGGGAAGCGCCACCTTTCGAACGCCCCGGTCTCGCATTGGGACAGGATTTGGGCGCCGACGCTATGGATATCATGGATAATTACTTCATGAAGTTGCCTGCAGAGCTTCGGAATCAAATCTATCATTATCTCTTGTCGCCGGAGTATACGAGGGTGGAGCAGAAGAAGTGTCAGAGCATGGATATTGATACTTTGTCTCGTTCCGAGCTTACTCGGTCTCACCGTTACCGATTCCACACTCAGATCCTACGCACGAGCAAGGACATCTCTCGAGAGGCGAGCTGTGTGTTTGATCAAGAGAATCTGTTCGTAACATTCAGATGCTCCTATCCTGGGTTCTTGATTGAGAAGATCGAAAACAATCTGCTTCCCATCTTGGCCAAGGATCACACAGCTAGCCGTTTTGCACATCATACGACAGTGATCACTTTGAGCCCCTGGTGCCATCCGGAGTCGAGACCTGTACCGGTTATCTTCACTATTCTTGGCGAGAATCTACCGGCTTTTGTTACGATGTTGTTGGTGTACGAGAGGACGTTGAGTGGGCTGCTGAAGAATTCGGCGCTTACTATCAGCATCAATGAACGTCTCGGTGGTGGCTCAGGTGCTCAAGAGTCGGGTGATGAAGAGGCTTTACCTGTTCGTTCAGCCACCAGGAGACTGCTAGAACCGTTATGCGGTCTCGATAGCATACAGGCTGTACGAATCATAGGACCAGTAAGCGATCAGTACATGGCCCATATCAAGGCCAGTATCACCAGACGGCGACCGACTGCCGAACAAACCATCACGGCCCTTTGCAGCGCTGTAGATGATGCCAACCAGACTTCCAGAAGTGGCGAATACGCGCTGGCCATGATCAAGTACAAGGCCGTCACCAGAGATCTGTGGCGCTTCGACATCATGAAGCCAGAAATGACGAACACCATCGTACATGCTGGAGAATATGCCGGCCTTTCATTAGAAGTCGTCAGGGGCAGCGCCTGCTTTCGAATCGCATCTGGGTTGGCTGATATGTACTTGAGGCTTGGAAATTTCAAAGAAGCGCACCAGTGGGCTTTTGCCGCCCTTGAGCCTTTCAAGAACTCTCGCATCAGATTTGCGATTCGTCTGGGTGATGTCTCCCTCACTAGCGTTTTTCTTATAGCGGCAAAGGCAAGCGAGGGATGTGGTTTGCTGCTGCAAGCGCGTGATGAGCTCGAGAGAGGCTGGAGATTCGATCCCGGTAATCAATTGATACTATCGGAGCTGAGAAGATTGAGAGACTTGATTATAGCGTGAAAGGCGCGGTATGGGATTAGGGTTATGCTGATCGTGGCTGCGTGTTCTGTGATAGCAGCCAGGAGCTGTCCTGAGCGAGTAAAATGCAGAGAAGGGCCCAAAAGTCGTGCATCCAGATACAGGCGAAAAGGATAGGAGCTCTTTAGGATCAATGGATCTCCCTGTGGTGGATCTGAATGGAGACTTTTCGCAGTTCCTACTAATAAGAAGTAAGCATGTCGATGCTACCAAAATGTCAGCCTTTCACTGCCTTTATGAGCATTATCTGTTATTCTGGAAAGTGGTTAATGTGTAGAGGTCTTAGGAATGTGTAATAGCCAAGACAGTACAAACTTATGGCTTGCCTTAATATTCACACCATGAACACACCTTCCTGATTCGTGCGCTTGGCATGCTGTGCCGCTGTGGCAGCATCTAGACCCGGAAATCCTTCAGGACTCAACAGCGGCTTGGCGTGAGCCGTACAAGATAAAGCGGTTCCCAAACTGTGGGTTCAAGTAGTATTCCATCGAGGATCTGAAGGCTTTCGATTTCAACACAGTTACAACATAAATCGATTGATCATATGGCGGCCAGTGACGGCAAAGCAGATTTTCACGTCCTGGTCATCGGAGCGGGTTTGTCTCGAAATCACCCAGAATGAAAGATGCCGGAGTTGACGGACTATACCAGGCTCTGTCGGTCTCCTAATAGCCCAACGTCTCAAGACGCTCGGCATATCCTGCACAATCTATGAACGCGAAGCCTACCTCAATGCCCGCCCTCGCGAATGGAATTTTGGCATTTACTGGGCACAAGCACCCCTTGCCGAATGTCTTCCACAGAATATCCAGGTTGCCATAACGAAGGCTCAAGTCAACCCTAATCGTTCGCCAAGTGGTAATGATTCGTTCGCAGTCTTGAATGCTGAGACAGGGGGGCCACTGATGAGAGTACCATCGCCGAATGTGCTCAGGCTGAACCGGAAGAGATTTAGAAAAGTGGTTTCACCAGGGGTTAATGTTGAGGTACGTCTAGGATTGGACAATTCAAATGCACGAGCGAGATGACAGCGCTGAGTGCGATGGCTCCCAGTTCGGAAAAAGGCTTAGAGATATTGAACCTTCCCAAGTCGATGATACAGTCACCGCAGTTTTCGAAGATGGAACCAGGGCGAGGGGCAACCTGCTTATTGGCGCAGACGGCGCGAATTCGAAAGTCCGCAATTACTTGCTTGGCCCCGACAAAGGCGCTTTGCATGCACTGCCACTGATGGGAAGTATGGCTGTTGGAGCATTGTCGGCAGAGATATCCAAGAAGCTCAGAGATGACATCAATGGGGAGATGATACTTGGTTACCATCCATTGGGGCTTGTGGTTTTCATTTCACGTACGCAAGCGACCTTTTCATTTTTAGCAGTATGGCACTGCAGATCGATGTTCATGCGACTAATAAGAGTGCAGTCCATGACGTACCCGATGAAAGCCGCCCAGAGACGTGGGAATGGATGTTTAGCTATACATGGCGACATGACAGTAAGGACGACATCACTGACCCCGTGGAGATCCGTAGGATATGGGACAAATGGAGTGCTCAACTGTGTGAGCCACTGCGCGACGCGTTCTCTGCAGCGCCGGAGCATTCGACACTTTGGTGCGATCGCGTGGGTCAGTGGCCTACCGTTGCGTGGGACAACCGACAGGGAAGGGTGACTTTAGCTGGAGATGCTGCCCATCCGATGACTTATCGTAGCTCACACCTTCCCACAAATGATATAGAGATATTGATACTGACGGTGAGGGCAGATCGCGGACAAGGCCTCAATAACGCTGTGCATGATGCCGCATACATGGGTCGAGCGCTGAATGAGATTCGCTATGATGGGAAACCACTCAAGAATACAATCGACGCTTATGACAAGGAGGTTGTGGAGAGAGGTCATGATGCAGTAATATCTTCGGGACAGAACTCCTTGATGCTGGTCGATTGGAGTCAGTTGAAGGAGAGTCCTATGTTCAAGTACGGTATCCGGCCGACCGAGAAGTAGCTGTGTTACATTTACAAGTCCGTAGTTGGTAGTTGGAAGTCAAGGGATGCGGGACCCTTCCATCCCATGTCCAGCCGCGCCAAGGCACGGAATGATTCCGCCTGTGAGCTTGCGCCGTCTCGCGTTTACAGCGAGAACGGCGCATCTTCGAAGAGCTCATAAGCACCGAGACTCAGTGTACTATGTCAGCTCTTTATACACGACGGTGCAAGCGGAACCGCGCCAAGTACTTCTCCTACATCCGCTGGCTTAGGTCAGAGGCCTGCCGATTCACCACCACACGCAATCTCTGTTTACCAAACAACACAAAAAGGTAATGGTCTTGAAGGAGTCGCCCGAGATGGAGCTTGGATCCACAACCTTGAGAGTTCAACATACCGTATCCTAAAAGTCCCACGCGCTAGCCGATCGTTTTACCCGGGCTACATATCTTCGGACAGTCTATATATTTGTGAACTATCTCGGTAAACGACCTGAAACCCCCCGCAGTCTTGCCGAACGAAGCTCGTTCCTTCTCGATGGGCACGGAACCCAGAAAGATTCAACCTCTCGCATACTCTTAGAAACAGAGTGGTTATGCCCAGGACTCCCCTTCTTCAATAGGGCACAATGTCTCGGTTAAAGAGGCAATATTTCAATCATATGGAAGTTCCAGGAGGTACAGTAAGCAACGCAAACATGCCAATATAGTCCGCTTTCATTTATCATATTCTATTCCCCTCGAGCATTTGATTGTACTGCTATTACATTCCATTGTCCCAGCCAAGTAATTCAGTCCGACCCAAATCAAGCCTTTATCATGGAATCATTGTCGAACATTTTCTACTCATTACCTAATTATATGCTGTCATAATTCCATTGCCAAGGCAACATTCTCAGTAAAAACCACCGCAAGCTCATTTCCGAGCATTTTCAATTTATGTTAGAAGTTCAAACCGTGTTAGACATTGTTTCTTGCAATCAACACCAACACGCCAAGGTTCCAATTTCTCACTCGCCCATCACATCCCATCACCACCTCGCTGTCTGTTCATTTTCTCTTTCGCTGGCGAGGCTGTGGAGCTTTGACTACCTCGTCTCCAGAGTCCGGTCCGCTGTCCTTCTTGGGGTCCTTCGCTTTCTGTTCCTCTTTCTTAGTCTTTAGCTGTATCTTGGCCCATTGTCTCTGACAGCTAGCTGGTGTGCGATCGCCTCCGACTTTACTAGCGAGTTCGTTCCAGTCCGTCCGTTTGCCGTCCTTTTGATACGCCTTCAATTGATTGTTCTGCCCAGCTGTCCACGACGGATCTCGTGGACTGCAGCTCTTGGACATCAAACTGACTGGGTTCTTTGGAGTTGCTCGGCTTTTCGGCTGGTTTGGCTGATATTGTTTGACTACCAGCTGTGGCTGAGGTGCTGGATATTGTTGTGGCCTCCACGCTGGATACGATGGCTGTTGGTGTTGCTGATTTGATGCTGTAGATGCTGGCCACGTAACAGCAGGAATGGTTGGTGGACTGAGATGCCTAGTTTCCAATGTGTTTGTAAGCTGCTGGGTGCTTTGTTGATTTGGATTATTTTCATAACGCTGACTGTCATTGCCACGGCTGTTGGATGGGTCTGGGCGAGAGTCACGTTGTCCACGATTTCCTGACATGGTGGTGATTATCCAGCTGTTCTGTAAGATGCTGGCCGCTTGAAGAGTGTCTTTGATGACAGAAGCCGAGACTCAAGTGCTGTGAATGTTGAGTGTATCGTTCCGGTCTCGGTGCGTGACGGACTGGAGACAAGTACTGAATCGCTTGATATGATGTGACAGATGTAGTGTTTGCTTCTCTCGTTGGAGGCTGTTGGTGGTAGGGCAACAGAATGTAATGTCTGAAGAGGTTTGCTGGACGGTTGCAGCTGGATTGCGCCTTCTGTTAAGTACAAAGTCTGTATAGACAGGCTTTGAGAAGTCAAGGACTGCTGTGTGGAATAACAAAATGTGAAGGATCTGGCGGGAGAGTCCCTTTTATATCATCAAGAGTGCGGGGAACAGTCCTCGACGTGGAGGATCATAGCGATCCCAAGAAATTTTTCGTTATCCGCCGTCACCTTCAAGCACGAATCCGTACTTACCGAGCGGAGCATTTACACCGGACGTTACACGAAAACCATCCACAGCACGAACTTTGGAAGGTGATAGACCAATAGATCACTCGTCAGGCTACTAATCCGCTCTTTCTGGGTTCCATACCGCCGTTTCTGTCACACCCGTACCAGCATTTAGGGTGCTAGGTAAATATTGAACTAATGTTTGCTTGTTCCAACAACAAGACCCTGTCTCATCAGGCTGCTAAATCGCCACTTTTGTACCACGTACAATACGAGACATGACGGTTATTCTCTGTCACACCCGACGTGATAACGACTCGTCCATACCGTTGGGAATAGGCTTCCGTGTCATAAGGAGTAATTGGAATGCCGCATACATCATGAACCAATGCTTTGTTGTTCCAAGAACAAGACCCTGTTTCCTTATGCTGTTAAATCGCCACTTCTGTACAACGTCTACTGCGAAATACACCGGCCGTTATCTGTCGCGTCCGATGACTGACTATTTTCGTACCTTCGGGATAGGCTCTCCTGTTCCCAACGACGCAGTGTGGATATCGAACCATTTCTTGGTTGTTCCAATTTCTAAAGACAGAAATCCATATCTAGCAGGGCACATGCATGCAAAGCAAGACCGCGAAGGCCGGAACATCTCCATGATCTATATTAGAGATGCCCCATGATAGCCACCAACAAATCATACACAATAACTATGAGAGATTCAAAAATAATCGATTGTTTGATTATCTAGGGAATGGAATTGCAGCGAACAGGTCATGTCACACAACAGTCAGGGCAACTACAGCCGATTCCCAACACGGTCTTACTATTCTGCTAATATTTGACGTCTGCAATCCTCAATCTCGACTTGCACCAATCGCTCCAGCGCAAACTCAACAAACGGTACAACAGCCGGGTCAATCAGAAAACTCACCGGTGGTCCATTCTCTGTCCACAAAGCCGGACAGCACGCCATCCTCATCGGTTCTCGCAAGTTCTCGTATAGCCTACCCATCAACGCCGCCAGCCCCGCTGCAGCTTCCGCATTACGCTCCCCAGCCGTGAAGAACAGTCTCGCCATCTTCAAGACCATTCTCGCAAAGGATAGCTCCTCTATCCCTTGGGCAATGCTGCGCGCAGTTCCTGTCTCCTCGGGGCCCCAGGCCGTATCGACAATCACAACCATTTGGCCGGGAAAGTTCTCGCCTTCTATTTCCAGAATACTGTAAAGGTCATCGATATAATCCAGAAAGTCCGCAGCGCCGCGCCATTCGGCGAGTCGGCTGGGACGCGGAGGGGCGGACTGAGAGTTGGGTTGTTCCTTGATGACGACGGCGCGGCACATGGGGCATGTGGCTGCTCCCGATGATAGCCAGGTTGACAGGCACTTCGAACCGAACAGGTGGCCGCAGGGCAGACGGACGACATTGGAGCCGCATCCTGTGACGTAGGGTTCCATGCAGATATTACAATCACCGTCGGCTAGTTCCCTGAGGGGCACAATCGGGAGACCCTCCAAGAAAGCCATTGCGATTGCTGTACGATTTGATTGTTCATCTTCCGAAAGATCTTCCATGTCGTCGAATGATTGTTCATCTTCCGAAAAATCTTCCGTGTCCACGAAGTCAATAAAGTCTTCCAGAAGCTCTATTTCCGTAACAATCCTACAGTATTCTATAGGCGGAGTGGACATGGACGGATGGTCGAGATCGAGATCGTATCGATTGTCCATTTCGACCCGAAGCTCCTCTCGCTCGTCTAGCATTGATTTGATCCTCGATTCCTGCACATCAGGACTCAACTCGGCCATAGCTAACATCATTTGATCAAGGCGTGCTTCTGCAGAGTCGTACGCTATATCCCAGAGACGGTCTTCGAGATCTCCAATAGCTTCACGTAGGCTCTGCATCTGCATTTGGGTTGGGTGCAACTCTGTCGAGATCTCTGCTATGTATATACCTAGGCCGCAACGTCTGAAGCTGGGTCATGATGTCTTCGACCTGCGACGAATCGGGGCCGGCTGTAGGAAGTCCGCGCTGGGCGGTCGAGGACGACATTGCGACGAGAATGTTTTCGTCAAAATCTGATGTGGTGACGTTGTAGTTGTATATTTCTGTAAATAAGCGTTTGGATGTGTTGTGGATAGTGAATACCAGATTTTCTATCAATGGCTTCGGCAGTGTCTGAGTTTATGAAGAAGAGTAGGCAGAGTCGCAAGTCGAGGAGCTATAAAGACCTTTTTAACACCTTTTTCAGTCACGAAACAAAGTCTGATCGTCTCCATTGTCGTCTGGTATAGCTGTCAATGCTTGACAAAAGAAGGATAGCCCCTGCGTTGAATAACAACAGAGGTAGAGCTCGTTAGCGTGCTTTGTTCTGTTATAGTCCCGCTCAAAAGTCTTAGCACCAAACCTAATTTTCATATTAAAAGTTATACCTTACATTAAGTTATAACTTTTCCCCCCTAATTTAGAAGTTTCTAAAATTTTAAACTTTAATCTAATAATAGCTAATTTATATTATATTAAATTCTTAGAAAATTATATCTAATATTAAAGAGAAGGAGTAGGAGTAAATTAGAAGTAATAAAATCCTTATCTTACTACTACTTTATAAGATTATAATATAGGAATTATAATTTTTAATAAATAATTAAAGATATAGAAATTTTAGTTATCTAAAGTTCTTAAATTCTTAAATTTCTTAGAATTTTTTTTAGTAGGTTTTAAAAGGTAATAGAGGCGTGAATAATATAACTTTTAACGATTTTTGGTGTAAAATCGTGAGGGGTGCGGAAACTTATGGCCTAGTACTATAGCACTCCAAGTTTAGCGTCCATACCAGGTTGCTGTTTGAAGTGGAAAATGCAGGGCGAACAATGCCTCCGTTCAATCCCTTGTCATTACACTGCC
>JAABUW010005004.1_pt1 | contig 17627 bp, 20 predicted proteins | sample 5560081 | NCBI WGS metagenome assembly JAABUW01 (sample SAMN10711882, study PRJNA513363) | rock metagenome | isolation source: Antarctica rocks | place: Antarctica: Victoria Land, Knobhead sud | reverse complement strand
TTCACCTCCGCAGGCACCGTCCAGGCCCTGTCCATAATAATCTCCGGTTCGTAATCAGGCATCACCTCCCGACAAGCCCGCGTCCAGGGCGTGTTGAAAACGCCAAAATACGGATCGCCCCACACCGCCAACCCAAGCACACCACCGGGTTTCGTAACGCGATACATCTCCGCTGCGATGATCTCAGGGTCCGGAGCGAGACAGATCATAAAGGTGGAGAATGCATGCGTGAACGTGTCGTCCGCCACCCCGGCCAGGTGTCTGGCGTCGAGTACTCGCGTGGTGATATTGGATGCTGTGTTTCCCAGCTTAGTCTTGAGGATATCAATCATACCTGCAGAGGCATCAGCGGCTAAGATGGGACATTCTGGGAAATTTTCTCTGAGCGAGCGGGTGAGGACGCCGGTACCGCAGCCGTTATCAAAGGCGGAGGCGTCTGGGGCCGTGAGGGAGCGGAGTGCGTGTGCGCGGGCGATGAGGGATTGAGATAGCGGGAGGGTGACTCGTTCCACTTGTTTGTAGATTGTTGAGGCGTTGGTCCAACGTGAGAAGTCTGGGGTGGTATCCATTTGGTTTGACTGTCGCTTCGGAGCTTGCTGTAGTGCTGTCAAATGTGTCCTTGTGTGAGGAGTGAAGAGAAGGGGCATTACTTGATGAAGTAGAGAAAATGGTTGGGAAAGGCATGCAGGATTATGTAAACACCGCGCATATGTATGACCGAAATACCTGTCGTTATCTGACATCTTTGACGTCAGTTCAGCCACACCGCTCTCAAAAATGTCAGCAATCCACCGATTGCACCGAAAGTACTGGAAACTGATGAACCATTGGTGCAAGATACCTAATACCCAATATTGGAGCCAATCTTCCAATTCAAAAATACACGCACTTGAAATTTCGGGTACGACAGTGGAGGCAAGCCTTACGTTCATTGGCGGTTTCTCAAATCCAACTACCAGGAGGAGCCTCAAAATCTTGCCCAAACGTATCCCATCCCACCATCGCATGCGCCGAGTTACTTGTTCCACTCATAGGCGTTGGCTGCCTCGAATTGGCATCCGCGCTTGAGCCCGCAGGCGAAGTCGCGCCTGCCACGCTCGGCTCCGATCCCAGAGGGGTGTCGAATGCGGTAGAAGTAGGGCTTGACGGTGCGTTTGCCCTCTTCTCTGCGGTCATCGACGCTATGGAAGGCGTGGGCGGAGGATTCATCCTGTTGCTGCTTGCGGGCACGACAACGAGGATCGAGGCGGCCGAGAACTGGTAGTTTAGAGTAGCCTCGTTTCCGTACCAAACATGCGAGGCTGCTTTAGCGGACCTCGTTCCTGTACTCGATGGTAAATGGCTGAGCGCTTACCGCTAAGCCTGCATGGGCGAAATCTTTATGCGTCGGCTCGTTCATCCATAGAATATTGGGCACTTTTTGGTGCGGCCATACGTAGCTGACCGGCTTGAACAAATAGTATATCAGGTCAGAGGCTTCGAGTGACTCAAGTGTGCCTGGACTTACCTCTTCTGATTCCTCCTCATAGCTCTCGTCGAACGTGGGCCCATGGAGCTTCGTCCCGACAATAGTGGTCCGCTCCTCACTCTCTCCACTATATGAGCGCTCGTTATAGTAATCAGGCTCGTCCTTGTCACAGTACTGATCCGCTCTTGTGTCCATAGCCGCAAGACAGTTTTCGACATAGTCTCCGTCAAGGTCTCCGTCATATCTGCTGGAAGGGCTCATGAGGTCTTTCGCTGACAGACCGCCCATGTTGTGAGATCGATTCTCGATGGTGGGGTGGATGCCAACCTTGAGACCGAGGGCTTGGAAGACTGAGTAGATTGCGAGATCAACGCCTTTGAAAGCCATCGGAATGGATTTACGTCCGCTTTCTTGGGAGTGGGCGTATTGATGGTGGCAAAAGAAGCCCAGGATTCCCCCTGCAAGAAGAGTCAACACAAAATTTGCCGAGAAGCTCAACAGCTCTTGCCTTGGCTCATGAAGGTCGGTTCCTGAAGCATGTCCCGAACGATGTTATAAAGAGGCAAGTGGTATGGTGTCGACACCGGCTGCGCCAGTCTACCAATCCAGGTGTAGTACAGATTATATGTCAGAGTGACACGGTGTCCTCGGGTGACTTCTAAGACCTCGTGCTCGCAATCACCGTAGGAAGCCGCCCATTGGATAGCTTGAGGGTTGTCTGCTGCCCACGCAAAGTCCATGGTCTGGCCGCGATGTTTCATGCGCAAGGTGCCGCCTGAAGACGTCGTCTCGTTAGCATCAAGGCGATGAACAGTCTTCCACATCTTTTGCCGTTGCCAAACAAGCGGCTTTCTGGAAAACACGTACCTTGGTGTGAGCAAGGCAGGCATACGACTAGCGAGCCAAATTGCATAGGCCCACGCGGTGTGTCTACATGGGAGCGAAATTTCCCAGAGGGTGCGGAGTAGATCTGGCATATGTTAGCAATTTTCGTAGCAGGGCACTCGATACGTACATTCAGCTTGTATAGCTGAGCTTGAATGCCATGAGGTCCGATGCCTATCCCTTGTCCACCCTTGAATGTGCTTGGAAGAAGTATCTGCTGTATGGAATCCACAATACCACAATCATGCGGATGAAAATTTGTGGAGAACATAGATGGGTCGAGCTTGCTGGCCTTGCGGTAATCCTCGTCCAGTACGTCACGACCACCGATCCCAAAGGTTGCAGGCTGACTTACATGACAAAGGTCTCGAAGCCTTCGATGAGAAACAGCATCGTGCAGAGGCAGCGGGAAAGAGAGCGAAGCCGCAGTGTATTGCTGACTATCCCATCGCAATGTCACTGATGGGGACACATTCTGCTGCCCAGGCCCAAATTTTCCCGTTGGAAGGTCCGACGCAGGCAAAGACCCACCGCAAGCAAACGTAGCAGCGACAGCGTGGCCGTTGACGGCGAAAGAAAGCTTGCGTAGGAGGATGGTGTTGAGGTTCTGCGCAGTCTGAGTGCCTTCATTGGTTTCCTGCATGTTGATGGTTGAGATGTTGCTCTGGGCTTGTTGTATCAACGCACAAAGAGCGCCAGATCAGCTGATTTTATGGCCTTCAAGGTCCGACCTCGCTTGCTAGGCACCAGAGACATGGTCGAGGCAGCCGAGTACAGCTTGAAACCCCTTGCATGCACCAAAGGATAAATGAAACATGATCTCTAAAGTACAGCCAATGGCAAGCCTTGACGTCAAGCGTCGCACCTCTCCCTTTCTCGTCTCAAGGTCGGCATCATCACTCCACAGCACATTCAAGTGAGTGTGCCATTGAAACATCAGCACCATGGTAGCGCGTAGTGTCCTTCTTGAAAAGCAAATTCTGGTCTCCTTCGCGCTCATACAAGGCAAGAGTGTATCAAATAGTTCAGAGATTCCAGCTTGAAGCGCTGCGTATTCTCCAATACATGCACTGAATGTTCCTTGCCGTTGAACCTCTGTTTCTCCTACCATTGGTCGAGGGTGATAATGATGAAGTCGACGCCAGTGTTGCGGCAGCAAAAGTTGCATGTAGTTGACCTCGATAGCAAAGTGAAGGAAGAGAGTGAAACTACAAAGCCCCAGCTCAACGACGCTTTGAACAATGACCTACATGATAACACATCGCGATCGTCGCTCTCCACACCAATGTGCTGTTCTCATCACCTTGAATTGTCAACGTCGACACACCTTATGGTCGTATACAAAGTCCGAAATTCCCGCCTCGATTGATCGTAGCAATTCCTCTATCACCACCTCGATTGAGTTTAATCTCAAAATTTCTGTGTTTGGCTTCAGGGAACCGGGCGATGATGGCCACACTGATGAGAAAACCCCTTTCAATGGATGACCAGCTCGCGGCAATTAGCGGCATCGTGACACCTTCGAAGGTACCCGCAGGACAGAAACCTTGGAGACCGACAGAAACTTCGGGTAACGCGTATCCTCTGAGCACCAAGATTTGTATTGTCTGTGGATCTGCCACCATGCCAGAACGTGTCAAAAGCCATTTCGTAGCTTGCATGCACGCCAATGGAAACCCCATGGGCGCACAGTGGTGGCACAACTTTGTGGATGCTCCAAAGCAGCAGAATGACAAGTCGCACGACAGGTGGGATCTCCATCCACGACTGGCACTTGATCATGCTAATATGACCCAAGTGTTGACCGTTCACTTACAATGGGCCCAAATGGTCAAGTGCCAGGGCCAACGCCTCAGTGCTCCGGTGAAATGCATCATAGGCATGGGTGAGCCATAACTTCATGTTGACCGGTACTCATGTTAACGTAAATCAGATCCAACATTGAAACCCCGCCTGCATCAACACCACTCATGCAAGCTTTTGCAATAGCCAACGAGGCCTTCGCTTCTACCACTGATACCACGACGACAACAGAAGCACAGAAATTCCAGAAACCCAACAGAGAAGCAGCACGTCTTGCCGCAGTCAACGGCGTCGTCATTCCTTCAAAAGTAGCTCCTGGCAATCGTCCGAATCAAGGGAAGCTGATCAACTACATTTCAGGCGCCCAAGATAGCGAATGCAACATTTGCGGTCGAGGGTTTTCTTCACCATCCCACGCCCGCCCGCACTTTGCGGTATGTGTGGGCAGAAATGGCAATCCATACGGCGTGAAATGGGACGACGCGCACTCAAGCAGTAATCTCGCCAACTTCCCTGTTCGAGAGATCCAAGTCAGGTCAGTCTTCTATTCGGGGAGTCTTTTTGCTATGAGACTGATGTGGTGGATAGTGAACCTCTTACTTCCGAGCCAGCGAGCTCAAGTCTACGAGCGCTGGTATCAACCAGCGATAACGTTACCCAGAGCATGCAGCAAGATTCGCATCTCTCGGACCATTTGGATTTGACGTTTAGGCATTATCAAGGGCTGTTGCCAGCGCCGCCGGCTATGGCAGATAGAGATTATGCCATGGGCACCGTGAGCAATGCGAAGCTCCTCGATATGCTACAGGCGTGGCAAGCTGTCACAGCGTCCGGACAAGAAGCTTATGCACGGAACGACCTTGGGTTTCAGGATGTCATGACTGAATTGGAGGAGAGGCGAATGATCGATGGCAACTGGACATGGACCGTCAGCGACGATCAGATCAACAAGACTTATATGAGGCTTGTATCAAGACCAAAGAGATCTGATCAATCGAAGACAGTTTATTCTACTCGACCTTTTCCGCCTTGATCCGACTCGACGATGACAGATGGATCAGGTGAGATGGCTCCACGAGGGTAGAAACAGCGGCAGCGTACCCTTCATGTCGGTGACAACCAGACGCCATCGTTGAACAGCTGCGAAGCGGTGACTGGAACCTAGTCGGTATCTTACTAGAGCCAAATATTAGACATTCCCACGCAGGAGCTTTCCACGCTCTGTCACCCCTTGTAAAGACATACTCATTTGTGTGGCTCGTAATGCATTCGTGCATCCCTACCCAAACCTCTCCACTTCAAACCCGTATTTCTGCAGCCCTTTCCAGCCCAGTGGCCCGGCCTCATCACCTCACCTATATCCAGTTTTACCCACCTTTTCCACTTCATCCATGCCTCCTCCCCAGCAATCTGTATCCAACTGAAAAGGTCACAGAAGCTGCCTGCTTATGTTGTATCCATCTTTCCTTCTGCACCGAAGAATACAGCTTTCGCCGTCTCCTTGTCTTTCAACGGCTCATAGCTCAGGCCAAGGATTCCCAGCTTCAATTCGCATACATCGATGCTCTCGAAAGGGGCACAATCATGGACGAGCGTTCTCATCTCTTGAGCGAAGCAGCAGCCCAAATCCAGAAGCATGCATTCCGACCCAGACTCCTCGAGTACGTACAGGACGCTTTGGTATGAAGGAAGGAGCGATAATGAAAGGTTGAGGAAGCGCCATTGGCGAAGACAAGGGCAAGGGGCGATGTGTTGGAACTAGATACTTCTAATTAGGTTCGATTCCTATTGGCGCTGGTTTAATGGTGGAGGTCGTGTCTTCTTCTGGATGGACCAAACGCGTTCTGACTAACAAGTTCTCGGTCATGTTGCTCAAAGCATAGGTACTGTAAGAGCACATCAACTCCAAGACATGAGCATGAAGTTGTTCAGGTTGGTTATTGCTAGACCTCCAACAGTTCGCGCCATGCTGGGCTGAAGTCTCCAGGCTGTGCTTTGTACCGATGAGTGTCGCTTGAATCAGCTGCTACCTGGTCTGCCAGTCTTCATGAAGAATGTCGTATTTCATCGGTTAGCTGGTGCTGAATATGAGTGAAAAGTAAAATTCTCTGTGATGTTGCTGAACTGGTCGAGGGTAGAAGTCAGCGAGGCTTGACATAAGCTTTCGCCTGGAGCGGCCCGGGAGATCCGCCTAATAAAGTACCCCAAATCCTCTTTTGGGGTACGGCTCAGGAGAGACCCCGTGTGGCTAAGAAGAGACGTCGAACGAGAAACCCCTTCGTATATCCCTTAAATAACCTCATTAAAGTCGAGTTTATAGACTAAAATTCTATAATAGAGATATAAGGGTAGTATTTCCCTATAACTTCTTTTGTATAAGCTCCCTATTATACCTCGTCGTTATTAAGTTATATAAGTATCGTAATTACTACTAAAATATAAGGTCTTAGTATAGTACGCCTTCCTTATAATAACCCTTCTTTTATAGCGTAATAACTTAGTAATAATAAGGTTTTAAGATTTACTTTCGTGAAGTAAATTACTTTTTAGAATAATATCTATAACTTTTATACTAAAGACTTATTTATTAGAGCCCTCATTGGGTGTACTTCGCAAGGGGTCTCTCGTTAGGGGTCGCTTGTTAGCCACGCGGGGTCTCTCCTGAGCCGTACCCCTGTTTTGGGGCATTCTCCGGGTCGCCATGGGTCCGGGCCCACACCACTAGCATTGTAAGAGAGCGGCATAACGTCGACTCATCCAATCCTACGGAACTAAAGATGCTGTCTACTGCAGTCCTTCCAGCTGGCAAGTAGCCAGCTATCATTGGTCAGCCGGTTCCGAGGAATCACCCTTCGGCCTTTGAACATCAAGTTGCTACGCCCTGAGAACACCACATCGATCAATTGGCATCATGACAACTTCCATTCCTACCCTCCCGACAAGCCAGCGCCTCAAAGACAGAATCTGCGTAATCACCAGCGCCATCTCCCTCCACGCTTGTAGACCTTCATACTCAAATAACACACGATCGGTTCCAAGACCGAGACTTACGAACAGCTATCCTAGCCCTAAAGCCGTGGGGAGAAAAGTGGGGATCTGTAAAAGGCGTTGTATAAAGCTATATCTTCCTCGCTAGCGATGATGCACAGTAGTGGCAATGCTCATTATTGGTGGATACTGCGCTCAGTGATGGCTTGATGCTCCGCCCGAGTGTCGATCCATTGTCTTCATCTCTGACTCAAGAAGATCAGGAGATTGAAGTGACTGGATTATGAGTGTAGCAGATAGCTTGGAGCCGCATTGTAAGAGACATGACCTAAGGTAGTGAATTCGATGTGGCCGATTTCCATGTCGAATTGTTGTGTGGATGTGTATCGAGTATGACTTCAATTTCAATTCAGGTCTTCGAAGGTGATTCGGATTCGGGAAGGCATCTGCTTTGCAATACTGCAGGATGGCTACTAACAGTATTGTCCTCGACTACGAAGCGGTGACCTGCCCAGTGATGATCTGCTGGCAAGACCAGCTGATATAAGATCTGCTGGGGTAAAGGGACTTGAGCAGATCGGCCTAATCTTAATTCAAGTCCTATGCAGTTGCAAATTTGTTTTCCCAAGATATTGGCATCATGAGATTGACAAACATCGACTCTCCGGACTGCCCTCCGACTCAACCCATTCTGTTCTTACCGACGGTCACAGATATTATGTGGGTGTCCTCACCAATTCCTTGACCCGAGGCAGCCTTAGCCAGCAGTCTTATTCTTTGCGTTCGCGACCGATGTCCATGGGTCATGACATGCCACTCCAAGATTCGAGTATTCTTGTGGTAAAAGATGAAAGTGGCGAACATATCGTAAGTGCGCAAGACAAGTATGCAATGTGTCTCTATTGCCTCCAGACAGAGACGGAGGCTCAGTGCGCACGTTCATGGCGTCGGTGCTGGGAAGATCCCGTGGTCTCTGGATCGTTCCTACTGAGGAAGTGCGATGCTAGCTACCTCTTCAAACTCTTCATCGACCAGGATATTGTTGTTCGGCCCTCCAAAAGTCTTTACACGGCCTACCTTGCAAAGACTCAACTTTTCAATCTGCAGGTCCTCCACCCAGACGGTATCCTTATACTTCTCAAAGAGACCCCTGATATCCAATGGTGCAGCACTCTGGATTCTGCGAACACGTCCAACTGTGTCTACCCTTGTATCCCACTTTCTAGCATACATCGTGTGCAGTAGATTGGGCCCAAGGATTTTCTCAGCTGTAAAACGGGGCTGAAATGGCTGACCAGTGACGCTTATAGAAGCAAACATTTGGCTAAAGTTGCGGGCAAGCATGATGAACCGATCCAAGCCATGTTGACAGGAGGAACAGACCGACACGGCATAATCTACTCGGGGATATGCCTCAATGCCTTCTAGCGTGACTTTCACAGGTGGTATCTTTACTTGACGGCGTGTGTTTGATGGATTCGACTTGACTGGTCCACTGCATGTTGCTTGTAGATCCGAAGAATCTCGTCCGAGAATTTCGCTGATGTCCAGGCTACGAAGCAAGTCTGAAGCGGCATGAAGCTCATCAAGGGTTTCTATGCGGAGATTGCAGAGCTGTAGGTGAAACGAGTTCGGCAAGCGGAAAGCAGCACGGGGAATTCCTATAGAGGCTTCGTCGCTCCTCAGTGTTTCGACGAGGGTTTGGAGCTTTGCCCTTGATCTTGGATTACAAAGTGGCAAGCAAAGGAAATGCGTTGGAGCTCTAAGGTTGTTTGTGATAACGGAGGAAATGCCAAGACCTTTGCTCATAAGCTGACCGGCCATCGGAGACTAGTCGGGATGTGGTGTATTTTACGGATGCTTTGAAAGGGACTCGTTGTGAGACTGCCGAATGTGGTCGCTGGGATGGCCAAGTGGTAGTTAGCGTCGGTGAGCTTGTCGCGAACCACAAGGGCGGCTCCTTCGGGATGTAAAATCAAGGAGGGCGCATTGGAAAATTCCCGAGCGAGTCCCACCAGTAACGCAATCGCATTACAACACACATCGGCCTCACGCATGTCAGAATGCATGCTCCGGTCTAGTGACGTATCCAGACAAATATCATACCACTATGAGTAGTAGTATGAAAGGACTGCCGCAGTAAGCTTACTTTAGCCGGTGTGAGCGTCCTCCGGCACTAGGCAAACCCGGGACTAGCTCCAATCCGCAAGTCAACCGAGGTCCGTCCATAGTAGGAATAGTACTACTACTCGAAGCGTGCGAAATAGAAGGCAAGGAACGGGCACCGTTGCTCAGCCGCAGCCCGTCGCCCAGAACCCTCCACTAACTCCACCAGTCATGACGGCTTTCCATCGCGCACTAAATCTCCAAGGCTGGTCGCCCGAAGTAAGCCAGGGACCTAAGCATCCTGATTGGCTCCCCTCTTCAGCTCGTCAGCCTACTACCTATGTAGAAAATCTTGAAGAATCTCACTCAGCATGCGGCACAGCTCCCGTCATCGTTGGACGAAATTAGGATGAGTAAAGTAGGGTGGCACGGTGGGTAGGGAGTCCCCTTTGATCGGACGCCTGAAGGATCGACTACCATGACTTCGTAAGCATCGACCTATTCGTCTTCCTTTCTTTCATCTCACCACAGTCACTCGTTTGTGCGACTTTGTATTTGACGATGAAGTGTTTGGAATGTCTATATGTTGGAGTTGTCTTGTTAAATATAAGCCTAGCAGAGGCAGCTCCATGTAAGTCGACACCCCACGTCTTCCTACTGTTGCTACTGTCAGAGAGATTCCTCGGAGACCAACAAACTCGAACGGTCTGGGCAGTGTAGATTTCTCATGCGGCCAGCATTTCGTAATCTTGGGAAAGGGCTGTGCTCTGCTCACAGTCGCCGAGAATTGCTGCGACTTTGAATTTCGCACAAGTACTCAGACTAACAGATGATGCGCCATCGTAGCAGCATCCCTCAGATCCGTTGCGAACAGAACCGCGACTTTCAAAGGGGGGACCCCCAGTGGATATCTTAATACCATAGCGCAATCGGCGGCATCCACACCGTCTTCACAACATGTCGCGAACGCTACCATCACTTCCATGGTGGGCACCGCCAGTGCTCAACCTAATACCGTGAGCCAAACCAACGCATCCATGTGCGCAGTCCAGGCACATGGACTTGCTCCAATAGGCGATGGGCCTCCAGGTCCTGCCGATTTCTCGACAGCATGTTCATGCAACGCCATTGTCAGTTCTGTAGTGACCGTGGCACCAACGGTAGTCGTCGGCATGAACAGTGATGGATCCTTGTGGAGCGCGACGGAGACCGTCAGTACTGTTACCAACCCGGCTTACACACCACCGACAGACTGTTGTGTAGAGTGTTTGATCACTGCTGCAGATGTTCAAATCCTGTACTGGCCTGTCGAGACCGTAACCCCGAACAATGTATCGACCGCGAACAATCTGTCCATAACCGCTGCACCACCAGTAGGCACGCCTTATAGTTATGTCGAGCACGGGATGACCTTCATCTCTCCCTCAGTATATGTAGCCTACCGCAGCCTGGGAGCAGCTGAGAATTGTCCGGCTTTCGGACCCAAATACTTTGGTCAAGGCAACGCTACCGATGTCACGATCGGATACGCTCCGGACGCCCTATCTACCTCAATGTGTAACGGCCCACCAGCCGGATTCCAATTGTACACCGCCATCAATTACACAGAATTGCAATACCCGACTGGTGCCCAAACTCGGGGAACTTGTGAGTGGCGGATAGGCTCGAGCGGAACTCCTCGAGGGCCTTATCTTTCCATTCCGACCGACATCAACAATGTAAACCCCGCGTGGAAGACCTGTAAAGGAGCCTTCGAAGGATCTTTCGACCCACCAAGTGCGCTCAGGAAGGCAACGGCCATGGTCGCGCCGACTTTACCACCTGATAAAAGTCCTTCTGCGACTCCCGGACCTTCCATAGCTCCTGTGAATGCTCCGCCAACTGCGGTTCCTGTTCCTGTTGATCCTGGAAGCGGTGGACCGTCTCTTACGCCCGGTACGCATGAGCCTGCAAAACCAAACACGCCGATCTCCAACCCCGGCAATGCGGACCCTGGAAATGCTGGCTCCACGAGCAGCGATCCAGCAAAGCCAGCCAATCCTCCGGCGAGCCCGAATAATGGAAGCCCAGCTGCTCCAGTGATCGCCCCAAATCAAGCACCAAGCCAGAACGGTGGGTCGGGATCGTCCGATCCCTTACAGAACTCGAATCCTACAAATTCACACCCTGCCAGCGGCAATGGTGGATCGAATCCTGAGACTGGAGCAGGTAGTGAATCAGGTAGTGGATCAGGCGCTGGCTCCGGCACTGGCTCTGGGAATGGCTCTGGTACTGGCTCTAGTACTGGATCAGGGAATGGCTCTGGTACTGGGTCTGGATCTGGATCTGGACCTGGTACTGGATCAGACCCCAACTCAGGCGCAGGATCAGGCACCGCTCCGGCGCCCAATTCCGTCGTAGCAAACGGCAATACGGTCTACCGGGATCCTAATGGCGGCGTAGTCGTTGGAAGCTCTACAGTCATGCCAGGCAATACAGCGCAAGTCGCAGGCGCACCTCTTTCTGTTGGGCCAGATCATATAGTCATAGGCAGCTCATCGTATGCTCTGCCAGCTGCAACCACCGCAGGTGCGGTACTGGTCGGCAGCTCCCCCATAGTCAAGGCTTCGGCTGGTGGTGTTGTCATTGGAAGCTCAACCATTGCGGTGGGGGCTCAGACGGCCGTGGATGGCCATACCGTCTCCGTCGGCTCGTCTCATGCCGTGGTTGATGGCAGTACTTATGCTCTTCCAGCTAGCGCAGGAGCAGTTGTGCAGGCAACGCAAGCTCCGTCGCCTTTGCTGGTCGGTAGCCAGTCGGTTGTCAAAGCCCTGAATGGAGGAGTAGTTATTGGAAGCTCCACCATCGCTCCGGGGGCACACGCGACTTTTGCCGGCCACACGGTCTCAGTGGGCTCGTCCGCCGTGATAATAGATGAGACTACGCACGCGCTCCCAAGCAGTCCAGGAACCGTTGTACAAGGGGCACCAGCTTCATCGCCTGTTCTCGTCGCAGGCCAATCAATTGTCGCCGCCGCAAACGGAGGTATAGTCATCGCAGGCTCCACCATCGCCCCTGGAGCGCAAGCGACTATCGCCGGCCACGCGGTCTCCGTAGGCTCATCCACCGCGGTAATTGATGGCACTACATACGCACTCCCGTCCAGTACAGGAGCTGTCCTGCAGCAAGCGCCAAACTTGGCCCAGAATCTAGCTCTCAGCTCCAAAGTTACGCTCGCTAATGGTGCTGTCGTCACTGCTGGCGGGGCTCCTGCAACAGTAGATGGAACTGTCATTGCAATTGCCTCCGATGACAGCGGGCTCATCGTCAACGGCAAGAAAGTGCCGCTGCCAACAGCGGCACCTAGCTCTGTTTTCACAATTGCAGGACAGACCTTCACAGCTGCGCCGACAGGGTTCGCTGTTGCTGGTCAAAGCCTATCACCTGGTGGCTCAGCAATAACACTATCCGGAACTGTACTTTCGCTAGGCCCCTCAGGGCTGCAAATTGGCACAGCCACAGTACCTCTACCCCCAACAGCAGCAGCCTCCGTATTTACAGTCGCGGGGCAGACTTTCACAGCCGCCCCAATCGGCTTCACTTTCAACGGCCAAACAATCTCACCAGGCGGATCAGCAATCACGATATCTGGTACCATAATCTCACTAGGACCGTCAGGCCTCCAGATTGGCACATCGACCATCCCCCTCCCTTCCCCACCTACATCAGTCTTCACAGTCGCAGGCCAAACCTTCACAGCCGCACCGACCGGTTTCGCTATCAACGGTCAGACGCTCTCACTCGGTGGCTCAGCCATAACGCTTTCCGGCACCCTGATCTCCCTAGGGCCGGCTGGACTGCAAATTGGCACTTCGACTGTACCACTATCACCAGCGGAGCAGTCCGCGTATGCGAGTGCGAGTGCGAGTGCGGGGCTGGGAGGTTTGATAATGGGTGGGTATGGGTCCAATCCTACTGGAGTGTCCAATAGCTCGGGACTTGTTGGGTTCACGGGAGCTGGATCGAGGGTGGGTGTTGGTGTGAGATATCTTGCTATGCTGATCGCGTTGGGTATTGGAATGGTCGGTTTTGTGCTATGATATACCCTACGATGCGGACATGTAATATATATGAACATAATAATACGAGAACCTCGACAAAAGAAAGACCCCAAAAGCGATTCGTTATTCTCACACCGCGCTTCCTTCCACAACGCCATGCAGTACGAACCACACATCGTCAACATCAGCGATACAGTATTCAAAAGCTACCACACACTATGACCCATTGAGCCACCTACCTTCACACTCAACCACAAACCCCCCAGCAACCGGCCTCACCGCATCATCCCTCTCCAACCGCCTCACCTTAAAAGGAAATTTGATATCCGAAGTCTGGCCTCTGTCATACTGCTCAACACGCGTGAAACAGACATCGAGACTCGTCAAGCGAGCATAAGTCCCATTCTGGAAGAAATTTCGGAAAAGGTTCGTGGTGACTTTTCGACCTAATGCCTCATTGAAGCGTGGCGTGGGGTTCGAACCCATTGCGTCTTGATAGTATTTCGCTGCGAAGTCGGAGGCGTCGTTGTTGAGTTCTATCCATATTTTTAGAGTTTTGAGGTGGGTGAAATAGGTGAGGGTGCGGGCGTAAGCGGATGGCTTGATGGGGGGGATGAGTTTGTTAGTTATAGATGGTTGGGTGGGAGGTGTGCGATGGTTTTACATACCCATTTTCCGTTGTTGAGGGGGAAATCGAGTTCTAAGTTTGAGAGATGGGGACATTGTTGGTGAAGACTCTTGAGCTGTGGAGTTGTCCATGAATAAGTGAGTTTTCTCCGTTGGTAAGTCCGACGCATTGACGCGTGGTAGGAAAGGGTGTGTAGTGACTTTTGAGACGAGAGGATTGCCGGAACTACGGCGTCTGCGGCAGCGTCGAGGTCTGTGATGTGCAATTCGGTCAGACCAGGCACGGATTTGATGAAACGTTTGACTGGTGTAAGATTCCCGCAAGTCATTGGACCGTATGCCCGATACTCATATCCACGGCCACCGGTCCGAATTCCCATCGTGAGAGATTTGAGGCTGACGAGACAGCCGCCAATCTCTTCGAAGAAGTGTTGGGGACAGCTGAGCCCCAGGTCTAGAGTGTAAAGCTGGTGCCAAGTCATGCATTGTTTTAACAGCTGACAGTGCTGCAGATCGAATTCGTAGGTGTCTGGGCCCGAAAATCTCAGCTCGTGTAAGGGAGGAAGTCGATCTGAGGGTAAAAGTGGTAGGTACATCAGGTGAGGGATTGTATTGTATTCGGGCCAGATACGTTGCCGCTGGATCCAGCTGTATTTGGTCTTGATGTCAAGTTTTCTGAGCTGGGGATTCTTCAACAATATGTCCCTCAGTTCAGGCAGTTTTGAATGTTGCTCCTGCGACTCGTCTGAGCGCTTCCAGTTGTTGATACCAAAGGTCAAGGCATAGAGGAGTGGCGAGGACAATAGTCTTGTATCCGTATCCCTGCGATCGTGCTTACCAACGATGAGCTTGGCCCCTGGCCATTGCTTCTCCAATATGGCTACCACACACTCTGGAGTATCTGTATTGGCGTTCCAACTGTTGTCACATAAGCATATTGGCTGATCATCCGCGATTAATACAAATAGTGCTTGGAGATCGGATAGTGGTCTGGCTGAGCTACACACTTGAAAGACTGGAGCCGGAAAAGGCCACCAATGATTTTCGCTAGCTCAACTGCACTGAATTTTCCACTATCGTGTCTGAATTCAGAGATTGTCAGGTCTCGCACATGCCGTGACAGGCTATCGCTCGGATCGAGTAGCCTGTGTATCTTTCGTTCTGTAAATGCAAGCTTCTTGTCGGCAACACTCAGCTCTATTGAGCGATACAGCAACGGCTCCACCAATTCTTTACAGTACTTGGAGGCGAGTGAAAGGCTCCGTAAAGATCGTAGAGACTCGGAATGAAGCTATTCGATGGCATTGCCTTCAACATCGTCATCATAGTCGGCCACAACCTCGAATAGCTTACCACGCTGATGATGATGCTGAGAACGTCTTCACCAAGGGTGGTGAATGTCAATCTTGCGCTCATGCTCATGGCTTGCTCGAAGTACCTCCGACGACTTCGAGCGTGAAAAGACTACAAGAGACAGGTGCACATTTTCATGAAGCTGGTGTAGATTGGTAGAAATCGCTCCGCATGAGTCCTTCGTGGCGGTGCAAGCTAGGCATCAGCAGGCTGCAGCCCAACCAGCTAGACCCACCGGATCGAAATACGATCAATGCTCAAAAATGAGCTCAGCCTTCATCGCTTGAACTTGTTTAAAGTCAGGTCTCGTAGTCTCGAAAGGCTGGGGTCCGGTGAAGGATTCCTACGCTCAACCAATCATAGAAAAGATTACTTCCTTATGGTCCATACCCAGCAATGGTTCACGCTCATTTCTAGCACAAGCATGCATTTTATTGGACTACTTTCACTTATAAACTTATAGGGCTTCTAAGACTGCTAAAATCTTATCCTAAAGTTCTTATTAGAATCTGCTTAGCTAATCAGTTACAGTGTACCTAGCCCCTAGAGTCCCCTAGAGCCAAACCCTGGAGTACGGAAGCTAGAAGCTCCGGGCGATTAACCGGATAGGGCCGGACCATGTCGAGCATATATAATGTGGGTGTCGGCGCCTTGTAGAGCGTTCTGTCTTATTGACCTCACGGAATGATACATCGGATGGTGTCTCGCAATTTTGTACAGGGGTCCATTGTGCTCACAGTGCCTCAAATGACCCCATAGAAAGTAGAAGAACGCTTCGATATTATCAATAATATTAGGCTGACTGATCAAATTATCGCCTCCTGATAGATCAAGAGCTTTGCTACTTGAGACGCGCTGCAATCTTCGCAGTCAGGATCCGAACTCTCTTGGAACGACCGAGCGACCCTCAATCTCAGAACCGGCCAAACTCAGCTGTCTACTGCTGCATGGAACGCCCAAAGCTGGTGACTTCCCTTGTCCCAGCTCGAGCACGTCATGTTCCGGCTTCCCAAAAGTCGACTCGATCAAAGAACCTCTTCTGCCATCGCTTCTGCTATGGCTCCTGCTATGAGTCCTACTGTGGTTCCTGCTGTGGCTTCTGCTGTGTGGACACTCAGCGTCGAGCTCACGCTGCAAAGCAACCCTAGGAATACGCTCTTCGGATTCGTTGATGACTGAATAGGGACTCGCGGTCCAACCTTTCAGCTCCAGTCCTAACTTGAACCTCTCTCGGTCTCTCTTCTGGCCATTGTACCGATGTGTATCGCGGCACGCAAAAACGAAGAGTACTGAGTGAATTATTCTTCAAAAGATTGGTCAGCTTGAGTTCAGCAGCACAAGAGATCGATGGCACTGTGAAAATTGCGCAGTACGCACGTCATGAGAAAAGCACTCGTGTATCCCAGCCAACCCAAGGCCGTTACCACCCCAGAGTAAGACCTGCACTGGCCGTCTCGATAAATATCATAGCCTCGGCAATCACCAAGCCATTCGTAAAATACCGTACCCTGCATCGCGCCAAGGATGCTCCATGTCCCAATCAACGGGAAGCAGATCAGGTCCAAGCCAACGGCCCACCCAGGGTGTAGTTGTGAAGCACGAAAGATCGGGCGGACGAGAAAGAAGGTAGTCCAGCAGAGGGATATGGCAACCTACCGATTGATGGGATCGTTAGCGTCGATGTCATTGGTGGCCAGTAGGTATGAGGATTGGTTTGGCTTACAAAGCATAAAAGCAGAAGATCAACGAATTTATATAACTTGGTGAGGCCCATGATGACCACAAAGCTGTCTATTACGATCATAGCTAGGATGCAAAGAGCACATCTTGGGATCAGAGGATTCGGCCGCCAGTCCCCTTCGCCTCTCCGTGTTTTCACTTTGAAGGCCATGCTCGAAGAATTGAGACGAAGTTGAGGACTCTATAATAGGAAATTTGAGATGTGAGATGTTCAGATAATTGGACTTCGGACGAGATCCGATGTAATATATTGCAATCTATGTCGAAGGCTTGAAGCTCAGCGACGGTAGAACTTGTACTCATCCATGCGCTGGGTGCAGTATGAGCACAAAACACACACAGCCACACTGCATACGTATGCGTCTCGCGGCTAGCAAAAGGCTCGTACACGTCTCGAATTGGGCAACGAATGAGTAGCGAAACAAGCGTAAGTACCTGAAGTCTGGAGGATCACCTTCTCTGAACTTAGTAAGTCATGATCACTGACATCATAGCAAGTGACATTTTCTTCTTTCATGAGATTTGTATCGATATGTAGCTACCCGGGAGGCACTTATGAAACAGATTATCGCAAACTAGTGCGCATGCGCAGGGTCAAGTGAGGAGGCCGCGCATGA